>Ga0208041_1000117_pt1 | contig 100315 bp, 95 predicted proteins | sample AD_SCU002_MetaG_FD_184453 | JGI IMG/M metagenome (GOLD analysis project Ga0208041, IMG submission 184453) | Active sludge microbial communities of municipal wastewater-treating anaerobic digesters from China - AD_SCU002_MetaG (SPAdes) (version 2) | ecosystem: Engineered > Bioreactor > Anaerobic...
GAAAAAGGAGAAGTGCTTAAAGTCACGAAAGAGAACATCGGTCTATTCCAGTTCACGGATCTCATGAAAATCCTGACAAACTCAATAATGATGGCCTTTCCAAAGGGTGAACTGGAAGATTTTCCCGAAGGCTCCGAAAAGGAGCAGAAGACGATTACGAAATCCTGATCTGGAAGATCTTAGCGCAGTCTACATGGTTAGTAGGGAGTCTTCCCTGGGGATGGGAGACTCCCTTAATCACTATCATAAAGCTATTCCAGGCACAAGGAGAGACCCTATATGGCGGCAAAAGTTGAAGTCTCTATTGTCTTGAGAGCTATGAACTATGCCTCGGATGAACTGAATAAGGTCAAAGAGCAGACGCGAGGTTTGCGAGAAGTCGGATCGCAGCTTCAGCAGACCGGTCTAACCATGATGGGCTGGGGTGCAGCCATCGCCGCTCCTTTTGGTCTCGCTTTGAAGCAGTTCATGGGCTTCGAAGAAGAGATGAGAAACGTCAACGCTGTTATGCAGGGAAGTGAAACCGACTTTCAGGAACTGTCGGCCACTATCAATGAAGTTGCGATGAACTCTTCGTTCATGACTAGAGAGATCGCATCGGCCGCTTACGCGCTCGCGTCTGCAGGAAAGAAGAAAGAAGACATACAGGCAATGATAGGTCCGGTTTCAAACCTCGCAGAAGCCATGCACTCAGATCTCAGACCGACGGCGGAGCTTGTTACCGACACTCTCGACCAGTTTGGAATGACTGCAGAAGAGACGGCAAGGGTAGTCGATATTTTCGCGACTTCAGTAGGGAGCTCGCCGGAGACACTGGAAAGGCTCGCTTACGGAATGAGATACGCTGGTTCGACGGCGGCAGGATTCGACTACTCTCTAGAAGAGACCGTCGCAGCCCTTATGGCATTCGAGACCGCGGGTATCCACGGTGAGCAGGCAGGAACCACTCTAAGGAACGCTCTTGCCAGGCTGGCCGCTCCCACAAAGGACGTCGTCGACGTATTGAAAATGTACGGTCTCACGATTGAAGATGTGAATCCCGCGCAACACTCTTTCGTTGAGATCCTCGAGGCCATGCGAAGGGCCGGGGTCGATACGACAGGAGCATACGAGATCTTCGGTACCGAGATCGGAGGAAGGATGGCGGCCGCCATAGAGACCGGTGCTGAGAAGATCAAAGAATTCACTGCAATGCTTGAGGACTCCTCAGGCGCTGCCGAAAGAATGAAAGACGAGCAACTTAGCTCGCTTGCGGGTCAGTTCAAACTCTTGAAGTCGTCTCTAGAGTCTCTAGGAAATTCCTTTGCGGCCCTATTCAAGGACGAAGTTGCAAAGGCTCTCAACTGGATCAAAGGGCTAGTGACGTGGCTAAACAATCTTGATGAAGGCACGAAGAAGCTGATAGTGAACACCGCTAAATGGGGATCCCTTATTCTAGTTGGAGCGGGTGCGATAAATTTCCTTACCGGCACTGTCATGAAGACGATTGCCTCGTTCAAGAGCTGGGGATCTATTGTAGGAAGCGTGATAAAGCTTCTCTCGGGCAAAGTAGCAGCAGCCGGAGCGGCAGGACAGGCTTTGACTACTCTGTCGGGAACAGCCGCGAGCACCGGAGCCTCGCTTGCCGGTGTCGGTTCTTCAGCGGCTGGCGTTGGAGCGAAACTACTCGCTTTTGCGACCGGTCCGGTGGGAATAACAATCGCGGCGATTGCTGGAATAACCGCTGGCGCCATCGCTCTCTACAAAGTTATGGATAATCTTTCTAAGGACTGGTTCAAATCGGACCTAGAGAAAGCACTTAACCAAGTTAGAGAGACGGCCGATGGGACAGTTGAGACGATGGAAGAGGTCTCGAGAAGATTCTCGAATCTCTCATCACAGGCGAGCAATGAGACAAAGAAACTCTCAGGGACAATCTCAGGCACCTTCTCCCAGCTGGAAGACGCTGTCAGAGGATTCGACCAGATAAACTCCACCGTTGCAGTCAAAGCGGCAATGAACATGCAAAAGATTGCAGAAGAGGCTGGATACACAGGAAACGCCTTCAGAGATCTCGCGAAAGAGTTCTCGGGGAGCCTCACTCTATCGTCTGAAGAAGTTATCTCAAAGCTCAAGAAAGTGATGGAAGAAGTAGATGCGGTTGCTTTGGATACTGAAGCCACGAACAACAGAATAGTCGAGTCTATTAAGACAGCGAATGAAGCCATGGCACAAAGCACCGCCGAGTCCCAGTCGGTTCTTGCAAACCTTGTGAGTTCTTACGACAAAGTGACCGAGTCAATTGTTGAAGCTGCCGGCCAACAGGTCAAGGCAATAGACATGGTGTCTTTCCAAGCCGTTGGTTCAGTGGAGGCTTTTGTCACGATGATGGAAAGGCAGAAAACGAGTGCGACCGACGCCTCGAATGAAGTCGGTATAGCACTCGGGAGAGTTGTCATTGCGATGGCTGAACAAGGGAAAGTGGCCAAAGACCAAGTTGCCGGTCTAAAGGAACTATATGACGCTTATGACAGGCTCTCTAAAGAGCTTGAAACTGCTGAAGAAAGGTACGGAACGAATTCTTCGCAGGCGGATAGTCTTCGCAGCAGTCTGAACACTCTCAAGGGAGAGATAGCTTCTCTTGGTTGGTCTGCCGGAGAGAGCGCAGTCAAGTTTGGAGATGTGAAAGAGATACTACAGCAAACAGCGACAGAGGTTCAGAAGACTGGCAAGAATATAAATGAATTTCTGTACGGGAGCGAGAACTTCGCAGCCACTAAGGAAGAAGCCCTCCAGAGAGTACGCACGCAGTTCAAAGCGACCGAGACCGATTCACTGGGTTTAGTGAACGCTTTCAACAAATTGACAAAGCCCGCAAAGATGTTTGGAAATGATGTGGACGTAATGGGCGTTGCCCTCGCAGACCTTGAAATCGAACTCTATAAAAGCGGTGTCCTTACTAACAACCAGACTTCATGGCTTGTCAGTTTATCTGAGCAAATTGCCTCTACCAGAGAGGAATACAGAAAAGCGATCTCGACTTACGGAGAGAACTCCAGAGAAGCAAACGCGCTTAAAACTTCTCTTCAAGAACTGGAAGTCGTGTACGGAAGGAACGGGAAGTCGGCGGCAAAGGCCATTTTCGATACATATGGCTTTGGCGAAACTCTCATATATCTCCAGAAGAGTCTGGGACTTACGAGCGATGCTTTTGCGAAGCTCCTCGGCATTGCAGATGTAAACATACTGTCTCAAGACGCGAAGAGCATAAACGAGCAGTGGAAGAAAGTCCAGGAGGGTTCGGGCTTTGCCTCTGATACTCTGAAGTCTATCCAGAATCAGTCGAAGGAGACTTCTGCAAAGTTGACAGAGATGGCCGATGCGGTTACAGATACATTCGACAAGCAGAAGAAGGCAATAACATCTTTGAGAGAGGAACTGGATACGCTCAAGACGAAACAGGTCGAATACCTGGATGCTCTCGCCAACGCAGAAGCCGAGGGAGATTCAGAATCGATAGAGAAGTATAGAAAACGCCTTCAGGAGACGGCCGAAGCTGCCGGGTCACTTGCAGAACAGATTGAAGACCAGAAAGACCAGATGCTTCTTTTCTATCAGACATTTGAAGACAACGCAGGAAAGGCAGATGACTTCGGGAGATCTCTCAAGGGGATAGAGCCTGAGTTGAATGAGTTTGCCGGCGCTCTCAAAGCTGTTGAAGAGGAATTCCAAACGACATGGGGAAACATTGTCGGTGCGTCGAAGGACGGAGCTGATGCTGTCATAGCTGAGTTCAAGAGGGCGAGCGACGAAATTGTCGGCCACTCGATCGTACCTGATATGAGAAAAGCTGTTCTAGCAGAGATGCTGCAGCTCTCATCTGGCATGAATGATGTGGCTGGTCAAGGGGTCGCAAACACGGTAGCCTCTTTCTCTGACCTCTCGAAAGAACTGACCAACTATCTTGCTCAAATGAGAAAAGAAGCCGGTTCTTTCTCTCTTGACAGTCTTTCGGAAGTGGCTGGAGATTTGCCGGCCTATTTCTCCGATCTTTCCTTGGAAGCAGAAAAAGCGTTGGGTGGTGTGAAAAAATTCTATGACCTCCGATGGCTTGACGAGTCATCAACGAGGACAAAACACACTGCGGAAAACATTACATCTGTTCTGCAACAGTTGAAAAGAGAAACTGACGACATTTCAAGAGAGCTTGGAGAATTCATGCCAAACGGCGGCGATCTGACTGTCCCTAAGATCGAGAGAAAGAAAGAATATCATATCTTTCTCGATATTAGAAAAGAAGAGTACGCCGACAAAGACGAGCTCATCAGGAAAATTGCCAGAGAGCTGGAACTGGCAGGTGAGATCTAATGCCATTTGTTGATGATAGATATGTAATCGAGGCCAGAGTCGGTTCGCAATACCTCCTTGTGGATTCTGTGCAGGGCAGCGAGAGAGCCGGGCTTTCCCCTTTCACCGGCTCTTTCCGCTGTCGTCTTTCAGATCCGTCGATTGTCTCCAAAGGCCAGACAGTCTTTCTTGAATTATGGAATGGAGCAAAAGATGATGGTGGTTCTTTCGTAGAGAGTATCGCGGAGGTCGAGATTGAGAGGGTTATAAAGACAACAAACTACATGAGCCATGTAACTATCGAAGCCGAATTCAAAGACAAGCTTGCCAGGTATCTCGAGCAAGAGAAAGATATTCTGATGTTCTCACTCAATCCGGGCTTGACTCCAGCCGGAATGGCTCAGTCCATATATCTGGGGACTCCCTACGAAGCCGACGTGTCAGCTATCACGGCGGTTGAGAACAACATCCGTGCCAGGGACTTTCAGATGAGCGGAACTCTCAGAGAGGCTACTATAAAGCTGGAAAGAATACTAGGGGCAAGAACGCTAGTGAATCATGCCACAAAAACAGTCAGGTTCGTGCCATACTACGCCGATTCTTCCTCAATATCCTTCTCGGATATCGAAGAAAAGACCGAGATAGAAGCCGGAGATGTTTCCTCCGGTGTAAAGTTGACCGGAGTTCTCAATACCATCCCGCTTTCGAAGTCTCTTCTCAGATACTATAACCTTGTCGCTGAATCCTGGTCCGTGCTGTTGCAAAAAGAGACATACACGAACGAAAGCGATCAGGAAAGAGTGAAATACACAGGCAAATGCAGGACCAGCGTGAGGATCTCCGAGGTTGACAAAATTAACTCGATTTTCTCTTTCAAATATGGGCGGGACAACATCTCTACTGATCACATATACACCGAAGCGGAGTTCGAGGCCCTTGCGGAGGAACCTTCGGGCGATCCCACTTACGGAATCTACCTCGTGTGGAGCCCGGAGTCGAACGAAGTCTCACTGTACCGAACGATAGAATTCGATTACCCTGCCGGATCCGCATGGGACTGGGGAGAGGCCAGGACGCTCTGGACCATGAAGCAATACTGCGAAAAGTATCTGGGGCTCGGTTTCACGGGGAACACCTTCAAGTTTCCGATCGAGCTTCAGGTCGGACCAGAACCGAGAGAGCAATTCAGCACGAACGAACCCGCATCGGCTCAGGCCGCCTTGAGACTTGCGAATCTCCTTTATGCCAAGAAGAGATACCAGAAAGAGACAAGAGTCATGTTGGCCCCTTCGAGATATATCCGTCCTGGAGGACAGGCTATATTTCAAGGACGTACATACGTGATAGATTCGGTTTCTTTCTCTTCGCACCCGTTCGAGGTCACTCTGGGTCTGCTGGAGGCGATTTAATGCGGAGAAATGACATAGAGAACATAGCCAGAATCCTGAGGAAAAGATCTCCTGTTAGAGTCGGAACGATCGTAGGCTTCGAAGATGACGGCAAGGTCGTTCAGGTAAGATTCCACGACACAAAGCTGCCTGAGGGACAGTTCGAGAGAAAGCTGGCCTGTGAGGGAATCATAGAAGGAAGCGTGTTCACGCTTATACAGCCAAATTTTAGTAGGCCCGTCTCCGATCTCGTTGATATAGAGAAAGAAGTCGGAACGGGCGGACTCAAAGGTCTAACGCTGCCGCTTGTAGGGTTTGAAACCTATCCCGAGGGTTCGGAGAATCCGGACTGTATTATCGGTCTTTTCGAATTGCCCGGAGGCTCAATATACAGAGAAGTCCTTACTGAAGCGAGAAATGACATACTCATCCCAGGATACAGTACCTTTCAGAGCCAGAAAGCGATTGGAGAAGATGAAATCAGACGGATCGAACTCATGCCATGGTTTGGGCCTCATCGCTTTAGAGAAGTTTACAGAATAGCCTCGACAAACAACAGGATCCAAATACACACAACGAAAGAGGGTCTTCAGAAGACCGGGGTTGCTTTTGTTGATAAAGTGATGTCGATAAGAACCACTTCCGATGAAAGTATGGAACCAGCAAGACTCTTCAAAACTCTTCAAGACTCGATCCTTATCATGTCAGATGTGGCGAATGCTTTTGAAATGCCAGTAACTGATAAACACCTAATGGCTAACTGGAACGAAGTCCTTCTCTTCTGTGAAGGGATAAGTCTCTTCGAGTATTTCGAGCGCGAATTGATCATGTTGATCAAAGCATATCGATATCTGTCTCAAACGGCAAGACCTGAGCATATATACCTGACAAGGAGTTATAACAAGGCCAGAAGATTCTTGATAAAGGCCGAAGATGGATTATATATGAGCAAGGATCTAATGCTTCCCTGGATACAGAACACCAGCTCTCCTCCGAACCCTCTGGACCTGGAATATAACCAGAATAACTACAATTATTACGGGGCTTTGAGGATAAACAAGATCAGTTATGATCTCGCAGACAATACAGTCAAAATAACGGGTGATCCGATATGGCTTGAAGAGCCGACTAAGGATAAGACTGCGCTTCTCCCAGGGAATGGATTTCAGGTAGAGTTTCTGAACGACCCAAAACTTGCGGCTGCCATTCCACGACTAAACAAATCAGGCGAGTATTTCGGGATTGAAAGAATAGTGACTGCCGACGAGTACGAGAACAACACTATAAAGGCATATCCTGTCTTTGTTCCGGAGTCCGATCCCTTGCATTTCCATTTTTCTATGGGAAGCAGGCCTGAAGTATGGAGTTACTACGAGGGAAGCTTGTCTGATAAAAAAAGAGTAGCGTATTCAGATCCTGTAATAGTCGAATTCGATTGGGAATTGGAAACTCAGGAGATCCAAGTGTTGATCGCGGAAGGTTCGTTTAGGCCGTTCTTCATTATTGAGCCGCCCGAAAGAGTTAATTTGTTTATGACCCAAGGGGGGCTTATCCATAACTGGGAGATGACCAACATCGTTACTTCGCCAGCTATGATACCTCATATGGTGAACCTGGAGAAGGGAATTGTCTCTTCATTCTTGACTCAGGAGGAATACTCGAAGGGAGTAAGGCTTAAGAACGAGGTCACTTTGAAGCTATCGAATATTGATCTTCCCACGGACTGGCAGAGATTTCATGTCACTGCTACACGCGTGGATAGCTTCAATAAAAGAACAGAACACATATTTGATCCTTACAGCGTGAGATGTCCTTTCTTCACGAAGACAGTTGAAAACATCGCTAACATAGGAGGAGAATTTCCAGCTATCCTCGCAAAGGTGGGGATAGGCTTCTCTGACTGGAATTTTACTCCGCGGGTCTTTCTAAACTATGAGCAGCTATTGAACAGAAAGACATATACTAATCCTCTGGACTGGGTTCAGGTGAAAGAAATGTACTTTGCTGGTACCGTCATTGAAGGGAAACCCTACAAGTTGCCGGGATTCGACATGCTGGATTCTAATATAACAATGGAATACAGCTACGGAGAAAGAAGCCAAATAGACTACGGCTATGATCCGTCTAACGGTGGCTACGAAGCACCCTCGGACATGTACAAGACAACCACTCCCAGGTACGACACAGGAGCAAACGCAACTAACAGATGGGCTCCGGACGATATAACTGTTGATATAGATTACGTCGAAGTTTACAAGATAACCGGGGCTTCGTATGATCCATGGACGGGTAACTGGAACTGGACGTGGGAAGAAGAACCGTGCAGGTCGATAATTGGTTCAGAGGTAGAAAAGATTGAACCGTACCCTAACATCCGTGTCCCCATATTGGCAGGCGAGATGACCGAACTAGGAGGCAGATGGCATCTTCCCAGGCTAGTAATTCACTACAAGAAACTTAAAGCCGGCGACGGGCTTTCAGCTGTTCCTTTCTTCTGCATAAGGTTTAGATCTATTCCAGAAGCCATTATTGAATTGCCATTGGCTCAGGCTGAGAAAGTCATAAAACCGGACGATTTCGGACTATTTTCGCCTTGGGTAGTGCAAGAAAACCTCATAATGAAGCTTGTTCCTAAGTTCTCGCCAGTATACGGGCCTATCGAATTCCCGGAGACTGACGATTCTTTGCTGAACTCAATTAGGTCTGACATGGTTGGAATTACAGGCGCGACAGGGATAACCAGTTTTGTTGTAAATGCAACTACAAAGTATTACCTAAACAGTAGCCTGGTTCTGGAAGGTCCCGCCGGAAACGACGAGGCTTTCTTTCTTCCGCTAGAAGAGAGCCTTGATCACCTCTACGAGTTTTCCAGGGGTGCGTACACAAAGTTTATTGAGAATTATCCCATTACTGGCGAAATGGTCCAACCTAGCACAATTTATACTCAGTTCGCCGAACTCCCTAGTGACGTGAGGATCTCCAGACTTAGACTAGACAGGGCGAAGCTGATGTTTGACAAACTGATCCTCAACGATAACCTCACGTCTGCCGTTATAAATCCGTCCTGCTACGGAATAATGGAGGGATAAAGATGTCAATTCCCGTCAAATCAAGGATAAGGTTCATTCAGAATGAAGCGGAAATAAATGAGCTGATAATGGAAACGGGCCAAGTTCAGCTCGTGGATGTGTTGACAGAAGTCTTATTGAACGGCACATGGAACGCAGCTACCGCAAGCCTTGAAGCTTCAGTAGTATCGTTTGATGGAGAAATGTTCGAAGAAATGCTAACTTGCTCTATTGAAGAAAGTGTCGTGACAGTAGTCTCAGATCTGCCGATCGGTACCTACTACCTTCAGATAAGAGCTGTATTCGCTGACGGAGAGGGTTTTCTTGGCTATGAAAGAATTCAACGTTTGAAACTCAAAGTAGTACTGGATAGGAAGTGATGAAATGACTCTGCTGGAAATAGAATGGCAGCTGGTTGTACCGATAGGGAGCAGAGCCTATGCTACTTTTTACATTGATGGAGGAGTCTATTTCGAGGAAGGGCCTTCAGAAGCGTCAGGAACGTTCAAAGTCTTGCTAGATGAACAAGAACACATTATAGATGTTTCGATCAACACATCATCTAATTCGGGCGGATCCCCCGAGCTAAGGATACACAGGGCTGTATACGGGGATTTCGATATACTTGCTCAGGGAATCAGCTTTTGGACCAAGCAAGGAGATGGGACAGTCGAATTTGTAGGAGACTATTTGCGGATAACTTCACCGAAAAGCAAGGAAACAGAGGCAATAGGAGATCTTTTTGCTACCGAGCCTCAGGGAATGCAATTCTCATTTGATTGGGAAGCCTCAAGCGAGTTCAATTACGATTTCCTTGAGGCCTATGTGAATGACATCCTCTTTTTCAGGCGAAGTGGCATAGATTCTGGTACTTTCTCCAGTACTCTGCCTAATGAGGAACACACATTTCGCTTTAGGTATGTAAAAGATTCTAGCTACGGTGAATACGATGATTGTGGAAGAGTAAGAAATATCATAGTGAGGGGGAGAAATTGGCTCGAGACAGGGCTCGCAGAATGGGCACTTGGCGGAGATGTACACCCAGTGCTTCTTCCTAGTGGTTGGGTGGAACTCAAATGTTCAGACAATCAGTCCTCTTGGATGGAGCGTACATATGAACCGCCACCCGATATGCTTATCACTAATATCCGAATAAGGTACTTGCAGGAAAGCCAGTCGATAAACCAACTTGCAGTCGAGGCTTTTGATACGTTCTTCGTAGACGCTGTAATAGAGGGGTTCGATATGATCTCAGAATCATGGCTTCCAGTGGAACCGACATTCATAGAAGCCGAACTCGAGAGATTCGATGATGAAACCGTGATTTTCGAGAAAATAGCAGACAGTCAAGTCTTTGTTCAACCCGACGGCTATTACAGACTTCTGCAAAAGTGCAACGCTCCTCCAGGGATCTACTATCTGAAGACCACGGCCACATTCGGAAGTATTACGCAGATTGAAAGACTGAAGATAAAAGCAAAGGTAAACATCTGACCGCCCGAAAGGGCGGTTTACTTTTGGAGGGATGCAAATGGCAAGTTATTTCAATTTGACACTGGACACCACGGGTCCTGCTAATCCGCAAATAGTTCTCGAGAGTGGTGCTCAATACGCCACTCAACAGTTGATAAACGCGGCGCTGTCTTGTAGCGACGCCGACAAGACAGGTTACCAAATCAAGATTTGGGGAGATGTCGACACTACCTATGATGCGGATGTCCAGGACACCGAAGCCAACTCCAACTGGATAAGTTGGACAGCCACCAAGCAAATAAAACTTGCGTCCGGAGAAGGTTCAAAGACAGTATATTTCAAAGTCAGAGACGATGTTTGGAACCAGTCTGGACAGGCTTCGGCAAGCATAATCCTCGATACGACGAGGCCGATTGTGACCATATCCGGTCCGGACGTTTCGAAAATCTCGAAGGTCTCCGGAAAGAATGTCGCTTCCTTCTCTTTCTCCGTTGACTCCATCTTCGATGAGTTCAAAGTCAAGGTCGTCAGCTCTACAGGAGCAGACCACAACTCCGGAACTCAGATTCCTACGACTGGTGGTTCAACGAATATGAGTGGGAACGCGGGAGACTATCCGGCAAGCACGCCTATCAACTGTCAGGTTTACGGTGCCGATCTCGAGGCTGCCAGCGCGGGCGACGGCCAGAAGATAATCAAGGTCTTCGTCAAAGACCAGGCCGGAAACTGGTCGGTATAACGACTGTGCAGAGCGGGGAAAACCCGCTCTGCCTTCTACTGGAGGGCTGTCATGAATGCGTATTTCTTCCTTGAACTGGACACAACAGGCCCTCAGATAACTCTCTATGCGCCAGACTACACCGGGCTTGATTACTGCCCTGTAAGGGTCGAGGGTGATGAGCTTCTTGACTCAACCCTCGACCTTTATGTTGTCGATTCTAAAGGGAATAGGTTTGACGCAATAATCAGCCACTACGGCACATACTTCGAAGGATCCATTCCCTTTCATTCTCTTGCCCCAGGGATTGCGACGATTTACGCAAGAGCACGCGATACAGTCTTCAACCAATCAAACGTTGCCGAGAAGACAATTCTGGTATATGGGCAGGATGAAGTAACGAGTCTCAAGATTGAGACAGCAGAGACAGCGCTTGTGATTCTAGACAAAGAGGGATGTCTTGAGATAGAGCTAGGCAAATCTCTTTCTTTCATAGAATCAGACAGCCTGGTTCCAAGTACTCTTTTGGTTATAGGGACATTTCCTGTGCTTTCTCAGATAGGAGCTGCGGAAATTGATGCAAGGAGTGATCTTATGCAGTATCAGTTCGGGAACACTGTAAAACTCGAAGCCTATTTCAAAGACTTCGATGGGAATCCAGTGGACCCTTCAAACATAAAACTTGTTGTGTACGATTCTAAGCTTAATGTCATCGCCACTATACAGGTTACTTCGGAGAACCGCGTTGAGCTGGGTCACTATTTCTACCTTTACACTCTTCCAAGTGGCACAAATCCGAAAGTGATTCACTATGAGTGGTATGCAGAGATCCATGGAAGTCCTACCGTCAAGAGAGAGACTCTGAAGCTGGTGTTCGTATGATCGACGTTACGAGCGTTAGCAGCTATAAGCTGTCGAACGTGAACGGATTTGACTCGACACTTGTGACCTTTGAGTCTGACACTGACATCACAGCCTGGAGAATTAACAGGCTCGGAACGTCGTGGGACACCGGCGAAGTGCTAGAAGAGGAATCACTGGATTGGTCGAGAGCGTTGAGCAACTCATGGAATTCTCTCAAAGACCTTACCTGGTTGGAGCAAGCGTATATTGAAGCAGAAGTATCGATTACGGGTGAAATATACGCGAGCGAGCTTCAGGCTGGCGAGCAGAGAATAAACGTCTATGGAAAAGACCGATCCGGCAGCTGGTCACCTTATGGAGGATAATCATGCAGACTACTTCAAACCATGGTTTCAAGAAACCCGATTATTCGGATACCGCTGATATCGCCGATCTCAATTTCAACTTCGAAAAGATAGACCAGATGCCTGTTCTTTATAGGCAGTCCACGGAACCGACAAACAAAATAGCGGGAAAAACTCTATGGTACGACACTTCCGCTGGTAGTCTAAAGCTCTGGAATGGTTCTGCTTGGGAAGCGGTTGGAGGCAGGGCCTGTGATTTCATGCTTTCTGATACAGAGTTTGAGGCGAATCTTGAAGATGAAGATTGGTGCGAGAGGTTCTTCAATTCAAGATTCGCACTTTCCATAATCGAGTCTGGGCTGTATTTCGACTACTGGTGGGAAAAGATATTTGCTAGCGAGACAGCACTGACCTCTGTTGCTGATTCGAGCCTAGCCTCGAGAATTGTATTCGCTTCAGAAGATCTAAGAAATACCGTGTTCGATTCGCCTGACTTTCTGAATATCTTCCTCGATTCGGATGTAGGCTATTCTGAATTGATAGCTAACGATGATGCGTTTGATAGTCTTATACAGAACCCAACGGCACTACAGACATACTTACTACATAATCGCTATTCACTTTCCTCATCAAGAACTGAAAAGATCTGGCTTAACGGAACTCCACATCCACCATATACATACACTTTGAGCAATGGAGGTGTATATTCTTCAATCGACGATGGTTACACTTCAGGTGGCAAGGCTCTACTCATTAAAAACGAAGGTGGTGCGGCATTAGGGGAGTTTGCTTGGTCTATTGATGTCGACTTGTCGAATATATCTCAACTGAGTATATACACTAAATTTGAAAGATATGCCACTATAAATCGACTAGTTGTGAGAATTGATGGAACAGCTGTGTTGAACACAAATTCCAATCACAGTTGGACAGATAGAACATTTGACGTTTCCTCATATTCGGGTGTGAAAACCATCAGCTTAGCTCTATACAACAGCAATTCGTCAACCAACCCCTCGTATTACAGCAGATGTTGGTTCTCAGATCTAAGGCTGGTGAAATCATGATAAGAGCGATATTCAAGGACAAGAGAATGGTTGGCTATGCGACTGTGGGATACTATTCCAGCGACCCCGACGAGGTAGTCGTTGAGTTAACAGAGGAGCAGATCAAACAGATTGTTGGGACTGAAGACTGGCAGGATATATACCACACCCTTTTTCTGGAAAATGAGGATGCGGAGATCGGGGAAAACCTCCTTCCTTCTCTCGGAGACAGCAAGATCCTTCCGACTGAAGTGGCAAATACTCAATTCAGGTTGCTTGATGATATTTCGGAAGAAGAATTGGCATTCATAATGAGTAAGTTTCCATCGTTCGAGATCGGCAAGAGTTATCTTGTCAACGAAAAAGTGGTATTCAGAAGTAAACTGTACAAAGTCATACAGGCGCACACTTCTCAATCCGATTGGACACCGGATCAAGTTCCGGCATTGTTCGTCGAGGTAATGCCTGATGGAGTCATTGGACCGTGGAGACAACCTCTTGGTGCGCATGATGCTTACAAGGCCGGTGACAAAGTCTACTTCAATGGCCATGTCTATGTCTGCAAAGTCGATAATAATATCTGGAGTCCAGATAACTATGGTTGGGAGCTTTTTGAGGAAGAAGAACCCGGAGGCGATGAATACCCTGACTGGGTACAACCGACAGGATCGCATGACGCATACCAGGTTAGAGCAATAGTAACTCATAACGGGCAATTGTGGATCAGTACTATTGATAATAACGTCTGGGAACCCGGAATATATGGCTGGAGTACCTTCGAAGCTTAGAAGGAAAGACTAGGAATATCTTGCCAAGATTCTAAAACTCACCAGGGAGGGCCACTATGCAGCAACTCCCGGAAATAGACGTTCTACATATAAAGATAGGGAACAGGCTCTGGCTGCTCTCGGATCTACATATAGACGCGTCTGCGTTCAAAAGAGAAGCATTTGAGAAAGCAAAGAAGATGGTAGGGAAAGACCCTGTGATACTACTTGGGGACGTCCTCGACTACGGCTTTTTCAACAGCGTGAAGTCTCAAATAGAGAGACAGATGGTGGCCGATGGAGAGTATTCAAGAGAGGAAATGAAATCTAGGGTAGGAATAGAGGCGATGCTAAAAGTCGATGACGTTCTTGATACCTTGAATCTGAAAGCGGTCTGTGAGGGCAATCACGATATCCGCGCTGCGAAACTGACCGGCGAGAACTTCCTGAAATATGCCTGCTACAAGAGGGGAATAGCCTTCTGCGCGGGTGAGCTTCTTGTGATTGTCGAGTGTGGAAAGAAGAACAACGGTGCTCCAAGATATTTCCGGCTACTCTTCACGCACGGCTCTCGTGGCGGCAGGAAGCAATCTTCACCCATGAACGAGCTGGAGGATATCTGGAACGGCTGGGCGGGGCTGGACCTCATAGCGATCGGTCACCACCACAAGGACGGGCATACGAAAATTGCTAGGGCATACTTGGAGAAAAATATCCCGAAGATGCAAACCACTCACCTTGTAGCTGTGCCGTCGTTCCTCGGGCTCGAGGAGTATGCGCAGAAACGAGGGTATAAACCGCAACCGAGTGAGATAGTGCGAATAGATTTCGAGGCCGCGAATGGGAAACTAGACATTCACTTTGAAGAGGTGGACTAGATGGAAGAATGCGCATATAAAAACGACATTGAACGCTTGAAAACCGACAACACCGAGACGAAGGTTCTGCTACGAGAGATCCGCAGTGTCGTGCAAGAAATGAAAGCGGATCTGAAAGATGTGAAAAACGGATACATTGATAAGAAAATAGAAACCGCTATCGACGTTCGCCTTGGGAAACTGTTTTGGAAAATAATCCTCGCAGTAGTCGGCTCGACCAGCGTAACGGCTGGAGTATTGAAACTTTTCGGCGCCATCAAGGGAAGTGGGTGAGAAAGTGGGTGTCAAAGAAGATTTCGTCAGAAAGTACGGCCTCTCCGCCATGATAATCGAAGAAGCCTGCGATTTCCCCGCCGTGATACTGCTGGTTGTCTCCGCTCTTGAGACAGGCTGGGGGAGAAGGGTGGTTGACAACAATCTATTAGGGATCAAGAAACTCGACTGGATTCCGGGCCATGTGATTTTTCAGACGAAAGAATACGAGAATGGCGAAATGGTAAAGAAAGAAGAAAGATTCCAGAGCTTTCAGGACCCAACGCAGTCAATGGTCTGCTATGTCGCAAAGATCTGCAAAGAAACAAGATACAAGAAAGCCTGGAAAGAAAGACACAGCCCATTCGTTTTCTTTTCTGAGATTGCAGATGCAGGATATGCCACAGATCCGTTGTATGCATGGAAATTGGAAAACATACTGACGCACTTCCCGAAGAACTGGGAAAGATTAATTTACGAGAAGGAGGAATGAACATGGAATGGTTCTATATCATCCCGTCTGCTGCGGTCGTTGCCTTGATAATAGTCGTACTCTGGAAAGGTTGGCAGAAGACTTTCGAAACAGCTCTTACGATTGCCAAACCAGTCGCGGATATAGCGGAGAAATTGGTTCCGGACAACGGGAGTTGGCTCGACAAGCTGACAAAATGGGCTAAGATCGCCGTAGTTAACCTTGAGATCCAGTATAAGACTGCCAAAGAAGCCACAGAAAAAGGGACGCCCGAACGAGACGAATTAAACAAGAAGATTGAGGATCAGGCAATCTCGATGATGAAAGATCTCGCTGCCGTTGACAACACCGATATCCCCCACTACGTAGAGAACGCTGCGCGTGGCGTGGTCCGCTATGAGGTCGAGACTTTCCTGAAGAAACTCCAGGAAGCGCCGAATGTAGTGGTATTGGTTCCAGGAGAAAGCAATGACTTCAAGGAAGCAACCCAGGAGATCAAAGAAACCCCCTCCCTAGAGGTCGATATAAACCCTTTAGACTCTCTTCAGCCTACGGAGTGAACCTGGATCTCGGTAGTCTGAAGCTTGAGCCGGAAAATGTCTATCTGATGAGGATCCTCGAGAAGGACAAGCTTTCCCTGAACGTCGGTGCGAACCAAAGGATTGGAGTTCTCACGCTCGGATACAAGACCAAGATCCCTGTCATTATTCATTCAGGTTTCTCAAAGAAATGGGAGTCACTTTTCAAGGCAGAATTCCCGGGGGTTTTCATCGGTTTTGAAATTCGATTCTAGAAGAGTGGCATTATGTGTTCCGCTTTTCAGAGGACTTTCACGCGTATTTCACAAAACAACCGGAGCGATACCATTTTTGATGATATCGCTCCGTTATCCGTTATAGTTTGGAATACCCTGGCAGCCCCACGGGGAATCGAACCCCGACCTTCGGACTGAGAATCCGGTGGACTAGCCGTTATCCTATGGGGCCAGACGAAAATAATAATATCATGGGCTCTGGCTTTTGTAAAGCACCCGATTCGGCATGCAATAGATCTATCACAGGATCAGTGGATTTCCGTCTCAACTAACACAAAAATATGTGCAAAGAGCAATCCCTGATCTTGCCCGACTCTACTGAAGAGGGATCAAATATGTGAACAACTGCAGATGTTCGACGATCAATATAGATCCAGATTCTCTTACTTCGATACACAACGGTGGCAGAAGGGGTTAGTATTACTGTGAAAGCGTAAAAGCTACGAGTATCACCGTAAATTAGCGCCGGGATTGATCTATGTTATCAACATCGAACCCACCGTGCTGCCTGTCTGGTTTGTTGGACCCCACGCGTACGGTGACTGTTGGCAAAGGAGATGGCGGGTATGAAGATGACTTTTCTGCCCAGTTCGCGTTTGGGCAAGTGGGGGTTTGCTCTGAGTATTTCTTTCGTGATTCTGATTTCTCTCCAGATAAGATTCTCGATAATACCGGTCCCGGTCTTTGCAACGGTATCTCTGGGAGTTGCGGGATTTGTAGCAGCTATTGTAGCTTTTATAAGGAAGGACAGATCGATCGGGATATTAATCTCAATCGTAATTGGGGCGGTTATTCTCTTCGTGTTTGGATCTATATTGCTCGACTCGACGGATTTTTTCAAAGGGTTCCAAGTAGTAAAAGACTACTCGCAACGAACTGAAGGAAGCGACATGTCGGGAGACGGGATGAATCTGGGAGAGATTTCCCAATCGGGCGATCAGATCTATATGGTAGTTAAGAATAGACTGTATAGAGTGAATTCCGACTGGACTGGACGGACGAAAGTGACCGATTTCCCGGTCAGCTCCATATTCATTTCAGACGAATGGATATACTTCACTGACGATCCTGACATAAGCAACCTGTACAGAATGAAAAAGGATGGGAGCGAACGAATGAAACTTAGCGAAGACAACGTAGCGCAGTACTGTGTTTCAGGTGATATGCTTCTCTACATTACAAAGAAGAGTCTGGCTGAGTTCAACGAGATCAAGAAGAAAGCTATGACGTCTGTAGATCTTCTACTGGAAAGCGAAGCGGGAACCCTCAACAAAATGAAAACCGACGGATCGGAAAAAACAACCCTTTGTAAAGTCTCGCTGGAGCCCGGGAAAATAGAGATTCACGGTGAATGGATATACTACGAAGATTATGGCAAACTATATAAAATAAAAATCGATGGAACCGAACGTACCATGATCTCGGGAAAGGGCCGGTTCGGATACGTTACCGATACATGGCTCTACTTCATAGCCCTCAGGGACACAGGAACAGACGCCTATTACAATCTCGACGTTGTCAGAATGAAAATCGACGGCAGTGAAAGAAGCACTCTTGCCTCACTGGACAGAGTCTACTTTTTTACTTTAGACGAAGGCTGGTTATATTTCGTTTTCAAATCAGAGAAGGGACTTCACAGAATGAGACCGGATGGAACTGAGATGCAGAAACTGAACAACATAAATATCTGGGCTCTAGACGGTGTGTCGGGTAACTGGATGTATATTTCCGACTATTCGGGAGCACGCTACCGCGTGAAACTCGATGGCTCGGTGGGAACCAGAATTAACTGATATGAAGAGTACCCTCCGCAGATATATAATCTACTTCGAGGGGGTGTGTGCTTTGTTCATAAGGAAGTGGACCGCTTTAGATGCAAGGGCTAATTTGATAATCTGTCACGGGATAGGCGAACATTCCGGCAGATACGACGCTTTCGCCTTTTTCCTGACATCCAGGGGCTTCAACGTCTTCTCGACAGACCTGCCAGGGCATGGGTTGCACCATGGTCAACGAGGTTACGTAGATTCTTTCGATGATCTGAAGAATGCCGTGGTCGATCTGGCGGCGGCCGTGAGAAAGGAAAGGGATGAATTGCCTCTTTTCCTCTTCGGGCACAGTATGGGCGGTCTTATCGGTTCAAGGGTGATCGAGGAAAGCCCCAATATCTTCAGGGCTGCCGTTTTGAGTTCGCCTCATCTCTACTCCGCGAAAGAGTCTGTGAAGAAGCTTCTTCCAGTAGTCAAGCTCGTCAAGAAACTGGCGCCGAAGATCACGTTCAGTAGCTCATCCAGGTTTGAACCTTCCGATCTCTCTCACAACAAGCTTGCGGTACAGCGGTATATAGACGATCCTTATGTTCATGACAGAGTTTCTCCCAATCTTTTTCTCGGAATGGAGGAGAATATTGAGATGGCCTTTTCGGAAGCGGAAAGGATCACGATACCGACTATGATAATTATCGGAAGCGACGACAGGGTTATTGATCCCTCCGGTGCCAGGAAGTTCTATGAAGTGTTGAGATCGGAGAAGCGGTTTCTCGAGATAGCCGGAGGAATGCACGAAATGTTCGCAGATGAAGAGAGAAAGGACACTCTTTTCGAGGGAGTGGTCTCTTTCTTCTCAGAGTTCCTCTGAGTGGAGCTCAAGCCAGCGCCGTGCGATCTTTTCATCGTGCTTTATCTGTTCTATGAGCAACTGAAGGCCGTCGAACTTCAGTTCGGGTCTTATGAATTCCAGAAACTCTATCTCGATATTTTTATCGTAGAGGTCTCCGTAAAAATCGAAGTAATAGACTTCGTATTTCACCTCTTCAGTAACTTGCACGGTCGGTCTGAACCCTACGTTTAGCAGACCGAAAAGTTCTTTGCCTTCTATGTTCGATTTTACGATGTAAACCCCCGATTTCGGAGTTACCAGGCGTTCTTCTCCACGCGTGATATTGGCCGTAGGAAAGCCCATCTTGGAGCCGAGCTGCTGGTCACGATATACTCTTCCTCTTATCGAGTATCTTTTACCTAGTAGCGCGTTGGCCTGACGTATTTCACCTTTCGCCAGAGCTTCACGTATCCAGCTGCTGCTTATCCTCCGACCATCCAGCATACAGTCGGGAACAGTATCTACGAAAAAACCCATTTCACTTGCCATCTCTTCAAGCAGCGCAGTGTTCCCCTTCGCACCGTTTCCAAAGGTGAAATCTCTGCCCACAACGATGCCGTTCACTCCCTGCTCGATCAGACCGGTAACGAACTCGCGGGGCTCCAGGTGCTTTATCTCGGCCATGTTGGCCGTGATCACTTTATGGATCCCGGTCGAAAGAATCAATTCGATCCTCTGGGATACCGGGTAGATTATACCCGGGAAGTTCGGAAAGTAATATGCCCAAGGATAAATTATGGAAATAGCCGAACTTCTGACACCGAGTCTCTCTGCCAGTTCGACCGTTCTTTTCATTATTCGACGGTGACCGAGGTGAACGCCGTCGAAGTTTCCGATGCAGGTCACATACATATCATGCCCCGAGTACCTTTTCGAGTTTTGCAACCCTCTCCCAGGACTCTTCTCTCTGTAGTGTCTTCACAAAGGATGACGTTCTTTCCGATCTGGCAACGGCGAGTAGTTTTTCGTCATTTCCCAGTATCCTTATTATCTCGTCTTTGACGAAGCTTCCAAGTATCCCTACGACGTTTCTGGCATGGACCTGGCCACCGAGAAGTACTCTCTGACTTTCCTGCTCGTTGAGGAGAAGCCCGGGCATGAAGTCGATAGCCTCCTCCAGAGTGATTATGGACAGGTCTGAAACCTCCCCGAGCTGACTTGAAGAGTCCAACGAGAAAGGTCCCTGGGCTGTTCTCCTGAGATAGGTAGTTGTAGCGCCACAACCAAGGCGGTATCCAATATCCATTACCAGAGATCTTATGTACGTTCCCTTTGAAACCCTCGTTTTGAAGGAGATTTTCCGCCCTTCGAAGGAGATCTCATCTATCGAATAGATCTGTACGCGACTGGGCGGGAGATTGATTATATTGCCCTCTCTAGCGAGTTTGTACAGGCGTTCTCCGTTATGTTTTTTTGCCGAGTAAGCCGGCGGCGTCTGCAGTTGTTTACCAATGAAAGATTTGAGAACCCCCGATATTTCCTCAAGCGAAAAGGCCGGCACCTCTCTTTCCTCGACGAGTTTGCCTGTGAGATCGAAGGTATCGGTTATCCTACCTAGCTCCAGCTCGGCTCTATAGGTTTTATCCATGTTCAGGAAGTATTCCAGTACCCTAGTTCCCTTACCTATGCCCGCTATGATAAGTCCGCTGGCAAATGGATCGAGTGTACCCGAATGACCTACTTTCTTCGTCTGAAATTTACTACGAAGCACATTCACTACATCGTGGGAGGTCATGTTACAAGGTTTGTCTACGAGTATTATTCCGTCAGTTGTCTTCTGCATCTTGCTTTTCATTCTCTATCTGTTGAAGCAGCCGAGCCACTCTGAGAGTGGCCTCTATGCCGATATCCTCTTTGAAACGTATCTCGGGAGCTTTGAACAACCTTATATTTTTGGCGATCGCCGTTCTGAAAATACCCTTGTCTTCGTTCAATCTGTCAACGAGCATCTTTTTCTTCTCTTCTTCGCCCATTGAGCTTATGTAGATCACCGCATATCTCTTGTCTTTGCTCAGCTCGACTCTGACTATCGAAACCATTCCGACCGAAGGATCGTGACCGGTGTAAGATGAAAGAGCCTCCGTGAGAACTTTCTTGATCTCCGATTCCAGCATTTCTCTCCTGTGGCTGCTCGACATAGCTCTCACCTCCTGATCAATTATAACCCACCACTGCGGGAGTTTGTGGAAGAGCAGCTTTTAGCCTTGTAAGTATATTGACCACCGCCTGAAGCTCACAGTAGAAAACTATATAATAGAAGTAGCTTATAGCGAACGGAGTGGATGTATTGAAAAGAAAGATGATTATGATTATAGCTTTGCTGTTGCTGGCTTCGCTCTTAACTGCTTTCACGATATGTATAGACCCGGGTCACCAGGAGAAAGCCAATCTCTCGCAAGAACAGATAGCGCCAGGATCGAAAGAGACCAAGGCTAAGGTCTCGATTGGAACCAAGGGCGTCAGCACAGGGATACCCGAGTATGTTTTCAATCTGGAGCTCTCTTTCATTCTGAGAGACAGGTTACAGGAAGAGGGCTTCAACGTATTTATGACAAGGGAGAGACACGATGTCGATATTAGCAACATAGAAAGGGCAGAGTTCGCCAACTCCGTGGCTGCCGATCTGTGTATAAGGATTCATGCCAATTACAGTTCGGATCCTTCGCTGAAGGGAACGATGCTCCTGATACCCTCCTCGACAGCTACCTATACCGCACCCATTTATGAAGAGAGCAGGAGGGCCGCCGAGAAGATCATGGCCAGTCTCCGGGAAATAGAGGGGATAACCTCGCTCGGAATTAGGGTTAGAGAAGATATGACCGGTTTCAACTGGTCAAAGGTCCCCGTTCTGATTTTTGAGGCCGGGTACATGTCCAATCCGGAAGAAGACGTGTTACTGGCCAGTCAGGATTACCGCGAGGCACTGGTCGAAGCTATCGTCTCGGGAGTTGTGGATTACTTTCTGAGCCGTCGATGATCGATCTGTGGTTCAAACTATAGACGAGAGATCGGTCAGGAAGTCTCTGATCTCGCTGCTGGCCGATTCGAAGAACTCCTGAGGATTCGTGTCTTTCAATATTGAGCCGCCTTTCATGAATAAAACCCTTGTGGCTATATTCCTTGCGAAATCGATTTCGTGGGTGACTATAACCATTGTTCTCCCTTCAGACGAGAGCCGTTTTATGACTCTCATAACTTCCCCAACGAGCGAGGGATCTAGTGCCGAAGTAGGTTCGTCTAGCAATACAATATCGGGCTGCATCACTAGGGCCCTCGCGATGCCGACCCGCTGTTGCTGACCACCAGACAGCTGTGAAGGAAAGCTGGCAGCCTTGTCTTCCAGACCCACTTGAGAGAGTTGCTTCAGGGCGATTTCTCTGGCCTCCCTCCACTTTTTGCCCAGTACTTTTACGAGGGGGAGCGCAACGTTGTCTATCACTCTCAGGTGACTGACGAGATTGAATCTTTGGAAGACGAATCCCACTTTTGCCCTGAAGAATCTGATAGATTTCCTGTCGCTCTTCACGGTCGAACCTTTGAAGAGTATATCACCGTCGTCGGGAGTGATGAGATGGTTTATGCACCTCAGCAGCGTAGTTTTTCCAGCCCCCGAAGGACCGAGAATGGCGATAACATCTCCCTGCTTCACATCGAAGGAGACTCCCTTGAGAACAGAAAGGCTGTCGAAGGATTTTGAAATTCCTCTCACGCTGAGAATTTTATTTTCCGTCATGGTATCACCATCTTCCTTTCGAGAGCTCTGCCGACGAATGACAGAGTCGATGTTATAAGCAAGTAGCAAAGGGCTAAAGCGATGTAGGATTCAAAAACGGCCAGAGTCTGTGTGCCGACCTGCCTGGCCCTCATTGTGAGATCTCCGAGGGCTATTACCGAAACCAGCGAACTGTCTTTAACGAGGCTAACCAGTTGCCCGATAAGGGGAGGAATAGATATCCTGAAGGCTTGAGGAAAGATGATCGAGAACATTATCTGTCGCCTGTACAGTCCCATAGCCTCGCCAGCCTCGATTTCCCCGGCCGGCACCGCTTCGATGCCGGCTCTGAATATCTCTCCCACATAAGCGCCCTCAAAGAGAGAGAGAGAAACCACTCCCGCCCAGAAACGGTCGATATTTATCGCCGATCCAAAGCCGTAGTAAACGAGCAAAATGATCACAAGGAGCGGCATATTTCTGAAGAACCACACGTACATGGTACCTGCATCTTTTAAAAACACCGAATGTGAAGTTCTCGCCAGCGCCACGACTATTCCGACCACGATAGCGAAACCGAGAGCGATTACACTCAACTCCAGAGTTGTGACAAGCCCATCCAGGAATAACTTGTAGTATCTGGGCAGCACTTTCCAGTTGAATGGATATACCTGTGAAACTGAAAAGTAGGAGAACCAAATCAGTCCGGCCACAAACAACCCCAGCGTTATACGTGAAACCGCTCTCTTCATCGTTCTAACCTCAGAATTCCGGTGCGTATTCCACGAACCAGTACTGTTCGAGTTCTGTTATCTTTCCAGTTGTTTTCAGCCACTGTATGAATGTGTTCAGCCACTGGAGAGTCTCAAAATCACCTTTTGGAATAGCTACACCCAGATCTTCCATAGATAACAGTTCATCGGTGACATCGAGCTGTTCGTACTTCTTGGCTACGAACCTCGCGTAGATCGAATCGAAGATCATGGCATCTGCCCTACCAGAGGCGACCTGAAAACCAGCTTCATCGGTTGTCTCGAAGGTGAATATCTGTGCTTTGGTCAACAATCTGTTGGCGGCTTCCGCACCAGTCGTGCCGAGCTGAACGGCTATCTTGGTTTGGCTGGTGTTAATATCTTCCAATTTTGGCGGTGTGGGAAACTTTTTCGTGTTGTAGAGAATTGCCTGTCCCACAGTTAGATAGGGATCACTGAAGTTGACTTTCAGGGCCCTTTCAGGGGTGATGGTCATTCCAGACCATATGATATCGAATTTGTTGGACATCAGCGCAGGAATGATACCGTCCCAATTAACTATAACAAACTCAAGTTTAACACCGAGAATGGAAGCCATTTCCTTGAGTATCTCCACTTCCAGCCCTATTCTGTCTCCATCGGGATCCGTACCGTAGAGGGGCATATAACCTGCATCCTGTCCCACCCTTAAAACTCCTCTGCTCCTTATGTCCTCCAGCAAACTTGAGAACGCGAGACTCACAACGACCAGAAAAACTACCAGCATAACTTTCCTCATAACAACACCTCCAAATAAAAAAACCGGGCTTAAAGCCCGGTCGGTTATCTTTTTATGAGAGCACGACTAAACGGTGCCGCCTCCCACTACCGGGCGCCACAGTTTATGATGATGAAGAGCGGATGATTCTGTTTTTAAGGTCACAGTGTATTCGTACATCGCTTCACCTTTCGTCGTGTTTTCGTTGAAACGATACTAACAGCATACGGTATCGTGTGTCAAGTTACGTTTCTCTGAACTAAAGTTATTTCTTTTTCAGGCGATACATCTCGTCTCTTATTACAGCGGCATCTTCGAACCGTAGCTCTCCGGCCGCCCTTATCATTTCTTCGTTGAGGAGCGCCATGTAATCCTCTGTATCGAGGCTCTCTTTTAGTGCGAAGACTCCCTCTATGTAAGTCGTTCTGGCCTTGTCTTCTCTGTCTTTGTCGAGGTTTTCTCCGGCGAACTCTTCGAAGATGTTTCTGTAAAGGGGTTTGACGATGCTTTCAGGGGTGATTCCATGCTCCTTATTGTAAATGAGCTGCTTGAGCCTTCTCCTGTTCGTCTCGTTTATGGCCCTTTGCATCGAACCGGTCATGGTATCGGCGTAGAGAACCACCTGGCCATTTATGTTTCTGGCAGCCCTTCCTATGGTCTGTACCAGGGTGATTTCCGATCTTAGGAAGCCCTCCTTGTCGGCATCCATTATCGCCACGAGGGAGACTTCCGGCAGATCCAGTCCCTCTCTGAGAAGATTGACCCCCACCACGACATCGATCGTGCCCTCGCGCAGCTTTCTCAAAACCTCGACTCTCTCGATGGCGTCGAGCTCAGAGTGGAGATACTCAGACTTTATACCGACTTCGTTCAGATAGTCAGAGAGCATTTCGGCGGCCTTCTTGGTAAGAACAGTAACGAGCGCTCTTTCGTTCCGTTTCTTCACGGGCTTCATCCTGGCTATGAAATCATCTACCTGGCTTTCGGTAGGATGCACGATCACTTCGGGATCGACCAGACCTGTGGGTCTTATCACCTGATCGACGACCTGCCTGGAGAGTCCCAGTTCATACTCGGAAGGAGTGGCAGACACGAAAACTATCTGACCGACCGTCTCGAGGAACTCTTCGAACTTGAGCGGTCTGTTGTCGAAGGCGGCGGGCAGTCTAAAACCATAATCGACGAGATTCTTTTTTCTCGAGAAATCGCCCCTATACATGGCCCTGATCTGCGGCACTCCTATGTGGGACTCGTCTATGAAAGTTATGAACTTCTCCCTGTCAAAGTAGTCAAGCAATGTATAGGGTTTTTCGCCTTTCCTTCTACCGTCGAAGAAGCGGGCGTAATTCTCGATCCCCGAGCAATAACCAACACTGGAGAGCATCTCCATGTCGTATGTGGTTCGCTGTCGTAGGCGCTGGGCTTCCAGATATTTTCCCTCACTTTCCAGTTCCTTAACGCGCTCTTCAAGCTCCTCCTCGATACTCCTCATCGCACCGAGGATCTTGTCCTGGGTCGTCACGAACTCTTTGGCTGGGTATATAGTGACCATATCAAGCTCGTCCATCACCTTGCGGTTGAGCGGTTCGAAAGTCACTATGCGCTCTATCTCGTCGTCGAAGAAGTAGATCCTTATGCCGAAATCCTCGTAGGGCGGGAAGATTTCGAAGATCTCCCCTTTTACGTGGAAAACCCCTCCGGCCGAGAGGTCTTCCGATCGGTTGTACTGTATGTTTGCCAGTCTTATGGCCAGTTCATTCCTGTTGAATCTAGAGCCTCTCTGGATGTGTATGTTCATCGTCGCGAAATCTTTAGGATCTCCGCTGGCGTAGATGGCTGAAACACTTGCCAGAACGACCGTGTCGTTGCGTGTCAGTACCGACTTCAGGGTAGATACGCGCATTCTCTCCAGCGTTTCGTTTATCTCGGCCTCTTTCTCGATGTACATATCCTTCGAAGGTATATACGATTCAGGCATGTAGTAATCGTAGTAACTTATAAACAACTCGACCTTGTTGGTGGGAAAAAACGTTTTGAACTCCCTGTATAGTTGTGCGACTAGAGTCTTGTTAGGAGAGATCACTATCGCAGGACGCTGGAGGTTCGAAATTACGTTGGCCATGGTGAAGGTCTTGCCAGAGCCGGTCACCCCCAGAAGGGTTTGAAACCTGTCTCCTCTTGAAAGTCCCTCCGTGAGTTTTTCTATGGCTTGCGGTTGATCACCCTGAGGTTTATAAGTCGAATCGAGTTCGAACTTCAATCGAAATGCCCCCTTTCAATTTCAGAACTGGCAGGCAAAGTACACTTGCGAAGTCGTTGCAGTATAATATTATATACCATTCGTTATCGATTATCTATACTTTTAACCCGCGATCGCATTTAGCACGAGATAAACTGTGTAAAGCATAATAAGAAGTAAGCCAGAGAACCTGCTAAGCACTCTCTTTCTCATAACCAACAAGAAAAGGGCAATAGAAAGGCCAAAATTGAAAGCAATGTCCAGCGTAAACTGGCGGTCCGCTTTAAGCGGAGAAGCCAAAGCAGAGGCACCGAGTACGAAAAGAGTGTTGAAAATGTTCGAACCTATCACATTGCCCATTGCCAGATCTTTTTTGTCTTTTCTTCCGGCCACCAGTGAGGTCACCAATTCAGGCAAAGATGTGCCGATAGCGACTATGGTCACACCGATCAGCATATCACTCACACCGAAGGACCGGGCGATGTATGAACCGGCATCGACAACCAGGTCGCCTCCGACTAAAACGGCTGCCAAACCGCCAACTGTGGCTATCCAGGCCAATTTTATATCTTTACGGAAGCTCATAGTGTCTTTCTTTTCCTGAATTTGTACTGCCTGGCTTATCGCTCTATCCTGTCTGGCCATCACGAATATGTACATCATAAAGATCACGAAAAAGGAAAGCAAGACTATCCCGTCGCTCCTACCAAGTGTGAAATCTCTTCCGAAAAACATGGCACCCGATGCGGTCGATATGATTATGATGAAGGGAACTTCGTAATACATAGTTGAGTTTGAGACTTTCAAAGGACTTATCAGAGCCGCAGCTCCGAGAATGAGGGCAATGTTTGCTATATTCGAACCAAGTACGTTTCCTATGGCTATTCCCGAGCCTTTCAGCGCAGCTTGAAAACTTACTGCCAGCTCTGGAGCGCTCGTTCCGAAGGCAACTATTGTGAGCCCAATAAGTAACTCGGAAATTCCGAAACGTTTAGCTATGGCTACAGCTCCTTCTATAAGATAATCTGCCCCCTTTATCAGTAGAAGGAAACCGCTTCCGAGTAGAATCAGAGTCCATATCAACTTTCATACCTCCCGACAAAACAGCGGCTTCAAGCCGCTGCATTGTTTATTATAATCGGAATATTGCTAAATGGAAGTGCTTATTTTATTACACCAAGCTCTTTGCCTATCATCTCAAACTTCGAGATGGCAAAGTCGAGATCCTTTCTAGAATGGGCCGCGCTTATCATTATTCTCAATCTCGCCTTTCCCCTCGGCACCGTCGGGAAACCTATCGAGCTGGCAAAGATGCCCTCTTCGAAGAGTCGCTTCGAAAAACTCGATGAGAGCTTTGCGTCGTAGAGCATCACCGGGGTGATCGGGGTTTCGCTGTGTCCCGTATCGAAACCGAGAGACTTCAGTCTCTCTTTGAAGTATTCGGCGTTGTTCCACAGCGTTTTAACGAGTTCGTCCGTTGATGAGAGTTTTCGTACCGCCGCTATGGCGGCCGCGGTTTCGGCCGGAGATAGGGAAGAACTGAACAGGAAGGGGCGTGCCTTTTGCTTCAGATAATCTATAAGGGCTTTTTTGCCCGCGATGAAGCCGCCAACGAGACCGAAAGCCTTTGAAAGAGTTCCAACTTCGATATCCACCTTCCCATGGAGATGGAAGTGATCCACGATGCCTCGTCCATTGCTTCCTAACACACCTTCGCCGTGCGCATCGTCCACCATCACTATTGCTCCGTACTTTTCGGCCTTTTCAACTATCTCAGGCAGTGGTGCCAGGTCGCCGTCCATTGAGAAAACGCCATCGGTGATGATAAGCATTCTCCTGGCACCATCGGCCTTGGCCGCTTTTAGTTGTTCTTCGAGATCGGCGACGTCCTTGTGCTTCCAGACATATCTCTTGGCTTTCGTCAATCTGACGCCGTCAATAATACTTGCGTGATTCAGTTCGTCCGAGAGAATCGCATCTTCTTCGGAGACTATAGGGCCTATCACAGCCTGGTTGGCGTTGAAACCCGACTGCACAACCAGTGTCGCCTCCACTTTCTTGAACTGTGCCAGTTCCCTCTCGAGTTCGTTGTGGAGGTCAAGAGTACCCGCGATGGATCTAACGGCGCCCGGACCAACACCCCACTTTTTTATACCTTCTATCGCAGCCTGTTTCAACTCTTCGTCGAAGCAAAGTCCCAGGTAGTTGTTGGAACACATGTTGAGCACTTTTCTGCCATCCACGTTCAGCCAGGCGCCCTGCGGAGACTCGAGAGTTCGAATTTTCACCAACAGTCCCTTTTCTTCTAGTTCTCTCATTTCGTCTTTCAAAACATCGAAATCGAACATTTACCACACCTCCCGTTTCAACGCCGGTTTAGAACTGGAGTATTACCTTGCCGGAGAGCCCTTTTTCCATCAGGTCGAAACCTTCCTCGAAACGCTCGGCAGGGAATGTATGAGTCACAACCGGTGAAAGATCCACCCTTTTGCTTTTAAGAAGCTGATCCGCTATCCGCCAGGTATCGAACATCTTTCTGCCGGTTATTCCGTACATGGTTAGCCCTTTGAACGTGAAAAGATTGTTTATATCGAAGGCCAAATCTCCGGGAAATACTCCCAGCAGTGACACTATTCCACCGTTGGTGACGCTGTCGAGGCCCTGTTTCATAGCGATTACGCTTCCCGACATCTCAAGAAGAACATCGGCTCCATCACCGTTAGTCAAGGATCTCACTCTGGCTGGCATGTCTTCCTCGAGTGGATCGATTACGACATCGGCACCCATCTTTTTTGCCAGGTTTTTTCTGAAATCCTTCACTTCACTCACCATAACACAGGCGGCCCCAGATGCTTTCGCCACGGCCACGGCCATTGCTCCTATGGGGCCGGCTCCGGTTATGAGAACGTTTTTACCGGTTAGATCGGTTACCAGGGCCGTATGTATTGCGTTGCCGAACGGTTCCATTATCGAGGCGTACTCCAGTGGGATCGATGGATCGACTTTCCAGAGAACTATCTCCGGAACCAGAACATATTCTGCAAAGACTCCATCTCGATGAACGCCGAGTATCTCCATATCTCTGCAAATATGCATTTTACCCGTCTTGCACTGAAGACATTTCTGACAGGGGATATGTGTTTCGGCAACCACCGAATCTCCTACGGCGACGGTCGTGACATTGTCGCCGACCTTTAATACCTCTCCAGTGAATTCGTGGCCGTCTATCTGTGGAGGGCGGATCCTTTTCTGGGACCATTCATCCCATTTGTAGATGTGAAGATCGGTACCACATATCGAAGCGCGTTTGACCTTTACCAGAACATCGTGTGGGCCAGGTTCCCCCGGTACGGGAACTCTCTTCAGTGTCAGTCCTGGACCCGGTTTTTCTTTTACAATCGCGATCATAGTTTCCGATTCCAACGCAATTTCCCTCCTTCTTATCGTTAGCCGCTATACTTCAATTGTAAGTTAAACGTCAAAATTAATAAACCTCGCCACCGGGCATCTACGGACTACTGTGAATGCTTATGGCTTTTCAGTTGTTCAACACTCGCGGTATCGTATCGTGCAACTCACAATGAGTTTCAGTTACCCAAAAGTTAACTGCAGATCGCCTGAGTATCGAGTTATAGTTATTAAAGATTGTGAGGTTCTTTCATGCGCTATCACTAAAAGCATACTCCTCAATAATCGATCCTACAAAATTCGTATGCTTAACATTTCTTACCTCCCGCTCACTTATTCTTCGTTTTCCTTACGATTTTACCGTATAATCATTCCTGATCGCTTGTATCGATTCAAAATGCCGATTTTCCAGGAGAGATTCTAGAATGCCAAAGTGGTATCATGATAATGGATTTCCAAGTGATTACCACATCGGATGGCTTATTTGGTTGATTCAAATTGAAAATTTAGTAACTTGTGAACTTGGAATCTGAAGTAACTGTCTTATGAAATGTCGCCAGGTGTTTATTACTTCTTGACCGAAAGTCTCTTATATTTTGCACGGTTGTCCGTTAATGCTTACGACTGTGCCTATGAGTACCATCTATTTAGTGGGGTAATTTCAGCCTTAGATGATCGTAGACGATCACAATTGTGGAGGTGAGGTAAGTGAAGAGGATTCTCGTTCTGGCAGTTGTTCTGCTGTTAGGTTTAGTGTTGTTCGCAGTTGAGCCAATCGTCATTGGTGTTTTCGAACCTATGACAGGTCCTTACGCAGCCGGTGGCCAGCTTACAATGGAAGGTATTACCCTTGCAGCCGAGCAAGTGACGGAAGTCCTCGGCCGTCCGGTACAACTGGTTTTGGTCGACAACAAGAGTGAGAAAGTTGAAGCTTCCAACGCAGTTTCCAGACTGATTCAGTTCAACAAGGCATCGGTAATTATCGGGAGTTACGGAAGCGCCGTGGCAATACCAGGTAGCGAAGTGGCCAACGCCGCAGGAGTCCCGATGATCGGATGTTCACCAACCAACCCGCTCGTGACAGTTGGCAAGCCCTACGCTTTCAGAGTCTGCTTCATCGACCCATTCCAGGGAAGCGTTATGGCAAAATTCGCTATCGAAGAATTGGGAGCGAAAACAGCTGTTATTATTCAGGACATCGCTTCCGACTATTCGGTGGGGCTTTCGCACTACTTCCAGAACTCCTTCAAGAGCCTTACGGGAAACAACAAAGCGATTAGCGGCGTCATCTCTTACCAGACCGGTGACCAGGACTTCACAGCGCAGCTTGCATACGCTCAGGGAAAGAACCCCGACGTAATCTTCATCCCGGCCGCATCTTATGGTGAGGCTGCCCTGATAATCAAGCAGGCACGCGAACTCGGGATTAAGGCGCAGTTCCTCGGTGGAGACACCTGGGAAGTGCCGGAGTTCCTTCAGGTCGGCGGAGCCGCCGTTGAAGGAAGTTACTTCAGCACTCACTTCGACGTTGCGGTTGCACCGACTCCGAAGGCTGCCACATTCATCGAAGCCTTCAAGGCGAAGTACGGTGTTGAGCCAAGCGCGTTCGCGGCACTGGGATACGATGCTTTCATGTTGGCTATAGATGCGATAGTAAGGGCTAACTCCGCAGTTCCTGAAGATATCAAGAATGCCCTCAGTGCAACGGTGAATTTCGAAGGCGTTACCGGCTATATAACAATCGACGAAAATGGAGACGCCGTAAAGGACGCAATAGTCAGGAAAGTTGAAAACGGTGCATTCAAATTTGTCAGTGTTGTCAAGCCTGCCCAATAATCTCCAGAAGGCAGTTATTTTGTAGCAGCATAGGTATTGGACGCAGGCCTATGCCTGCGTCTTTACTGAATTGTAGTTAAAGCAAAGGCGGTGGCAGGATGAGCCCTGATGTATTTTTGCAGCACCTTGTTAACGGGATTTCTTTGGGCTTCATATTCGGACTTATAGCCATTGGATACACTCTTGTCTATGGAGTGGTCAAGCTTGTAAATTTTGCACACGGCGACGTGTTCATGATGGCTACGTTCTTCGTTTTCTACGGTTTTACTTTGTTTATGATGCCTTGGTGGCTTGCTGTTATTTTTGGAGTAGCGGTAACGATATTGCTTGGAGTTGGTATTGAAAGGGTAGCCTATAGACCTCTCAGGGACGCGCCGAGGATATCCTCTCTCTGTGCGGCCATAGGCATGTCGTTTTTGATTCAAAACATTGCTGTTGTTGTATTCGGGGGAAGACAAAAATCCTTCTATGTGCCTCCTTCACTAACTACCACTTTTGTAATCGGAGGTGTAAGGATTCAGGCGATCACGATAGCCACAATAGTAGTTTCCGTAATTGTGCTTCTGTTGCTTACTTTCCTTATAAAGCGTACAAAGATGGGACTGGCCATGAGGGCTCTTTCGGTCGATTTCGATACGGCAAAATTGATGGGTATAAATGTAAATAGAACGATCGCGTTCACATTTGCTATCGGTTCGGCACTTGCGGCCCTTAGCGCTATACTCTGGGCACTCAGATATCCTCAGATATGGCCCTTCATGGGTGTCTTCCCGGGATGGAGAGCCTTTACCGCAGCGATAATCGGAGGTATAGGAAGCATCGTTGGTGCTCTGTTCGGTGGATTCATGCTGGGCATGGTAACGATCCTGCTCGTGGCATTTTTCCCGGAAGCGGCAGGTTACAGGGACGCGATAATATTCGTCCTCCTGGTTGTAATTTTGCTCGTTAAGCCGACCGGCCTTTTTGGCGAGAAGAAAAGTAGGTGACTGTCGTGGATCGCAGAATGAAGTTAATCCTAACAATAGTGAGTCTTCTGGTCTTCATTTTGTTGCTCTGGCTCGCTGAAAACTATATGGATCCTTTTATCAAAAGGATCATGAATGTGGCGGCTATTTATGTAATTCTGGGTGTCAGTCTTAACTTGATAAATGGTTTCACGGGTCAGTTCTCTCTCGGGCATGCAGGTTTTATGGCTCTGGGGGCTTATGCCTCTGCCTTACTTTATATGTCTCCGGCGCTTAAGGCAACCAATTTTTTTATTGAGCCGCTCATCTGGCCACTAAGCGAGATACAGATCCCCTTCTTCTTTGCGTTATTAGTTGGAGGAGCCATCGCGGCGGTTGCAGGATTTGCCGTCGGCGCACCGTGTCTCAGAGTGGGGGGAGATTATCTGGCGATCGTTACCTACGGATTTGCCGAGATAATCCGTGTAATACTTAACAATCTTCAAAATATCACCAATGGACCGCTTGGTTTGAAAGGGCTCCCGACTTACACTAATCTATATTGGAGCTGGGGCTGGGCCTTGTTCACGATTTTCTTTATAAAGAAGCTTGTTGATAGCAGTTATGGAAGGGCTCTGAAATCGATAAGGGAGGACGAGGTTGCGGCCGAAGCGATGGGAGTCAATCTCTTCAAACATAAAACACTGGCTTTCGTTATCGGGGCGTTTTTTGCAGGCATAGGCGGAGGGTTGTTGGGAAGTCTTCTCATGACGATCGACCCGAACTCTTTCAACATCTCTCTGACTTTCCAGATAGTCATGATCGTGCTGCTGGGAGGTCTGGGAAGCATAACGGGCAGTGTTGTGATGGGTGTATCGATCGCCTTCCTGATGGAGTTCTTGAGGTTTGTTGAGTCGCCGATGACCGTATTCGGCCTGACGATACCCGGAATTTCTGGCATGAGAATGTTGATATTCGCCCTCATATTGGTTATCACCGTCATATTCTTCAGGCGAGGTCTCTTTGGACAGAAGGAGTTTTCCTGGGACTGGATCTTCAGATCAAAAAGGAGGAATGCAGAATGAGTCTGCTTAAACTTGAACACGTGACGAAGAGATTTGGCGGGCTCACGGCAGTCTCGGACTTCAACCTTGATCTGCAGGAAGGTGAACTCGTAGGTCTCATAGGACCGAACGGAGCGGGGAAGACCACGATATTCAACCTCATAACAAACACTTATCTGGTGAGTGAGGGAAAGATAATCCTTGGTGGCAAAGATATAACGGGAATGAAGACCGACAAGATAACTGCAGAGGGTATAGCGAGAACTTTTCAAAATATACGTCTCTTTAGTGAACTTACAGCGTTCGACAATGTGAGAACGGCCTGTCACCTGCGTCTTAAATCTTCAGTACTGTCCGCCGTTTTCGGATTGCCCGGCTACAGAAAAGAGGAAAAAGAGATAGACGACAAAGCCATGGCCCTGCTGAAAACACTGGGTCTGGAGAAGTACAAGAACGATCTTGCCGGTTCGCTTCCCTACGGGCTACAGAGAAAGCTCGAAATATCCAGAGCCCTCGCAACCAACCCGAAAGTATTGCTGCTGGACGAGCCAGCCGCGGGAATGAACCCGGAAGAGACTCTGGCACTGGCGGCCCTCATATTGAGGATAAGAAAGGAATTCAATTTAACGGTTCTGTTGATAGAACACGATATGAGTCTTGTGATGACCATTTGCGAGAGGATAATAGTTCTCGATCACGGCGTAACTATCGCGCACGGGCTTCCTAAAGAGATTCAAAATAATCCTGAAGTTATCACAGCTTACCTTGGAACGGGTGATTTGTATGCTTAAAGTCGCAAACTTGAACGTTTACTATGGAGGGATCCACGCCTTGAAGGGCATTTCATTCAACGTTGATCAGGGAAAGATCGTTGCCCTTATAGGAGCCAATGGAGCCGGGAAGTCCACCACGTTGAGGAGCATATGCGGCCTCAAAAAAGTCAGAGAAGGAGAAATAATCTTCAAATCTGAGAATATAACTGGCAAATCGACGAACGAAATTGTGAAATCCGGAATGACTCTCGTTCCGGAAGGAAGAAGGATCTTTCCAAACCTTACAGTTACTGAAAACCTTATGCTTGGAGCTTTCTTGAGGAACGATAGCGACGAAATAGCAAAGGATCTAGAGTGGGTAAACACGCTTTTTCCAAGGTTGAAAGAGAGAAAGGATCAAAAAGGTGGCACTCTTTCGGGCGGTGAACAGCAGATGCTGGCGATAGGAAGGGCTCTCATGTCCAGACCGGACCTGCTCATGCTCGATGAACCCTCTCTTGGGCTTGCGCCAGTACTGGTCGGCGAGGTCTTCAAGGTCATTCGAAAGGTACACCAGGAGGGCAAAACCATCCTCTTGATAGAGCAGAACGCTTTGGGAGCACTTAAATTGGCGGATTACGCTTATGTACTTGAAACCGGGAGAATTGTTCTTGAAGGAAAGGGCGAGGAATTATTGAATAACGAACAGGTAAAGAAATCTTACCTGGGCGGTTAGTTTTGTCCGGAGAGATATTCTTCGGAAGTTAAACACCTGGCGAATTTTAAGTAAAGCTAAAAATCTTTATCGAGTTACCTGATTAACTTTGGGGATCGGCACAGAATCCTAGTTTGTCGAGAGTGTTTGTGTCGCTTATAAAGGCTTACGTGAATTCTGTGCCAGTGCTACGGAGAGCTTGCGCATCTTCTAGTGGGGTCTTGCCAAATCCGGGCACTTTTCGGTTTCCCGATCTTCTTACAGCTGTCCTTTAGCCTTCGAGCATATCGGTTATCGATTGCTCATCCGTGAGGGTCTCTTATGTCTTGAATGTGATATCTCCATGATCCATGCGTGCGACGGAAGTCTTCAAAGGTCTTCTGTCCGGTAAAAACATGAAGCGGCTGATGGTCACTTCGGAAGATCCACTTTTCAAAGGGGGTGGTTGTTCCAAAGACAGACTGAAAGATATGGCGGAAGTGCTTGACAGGGAAAGTTTCCAGAAAGGCTTTTTTGTTAGTTAACCAAGGAGGTGGACCATCGTGAGATCTAAGCTTGTGTTAATTGTGGCTCTCGTTGTGCTGTGCGTTTCCGCACTGGCAGTAACTTATCCGACTTTCGACTGGACCGCGAAAGCCGACGAAGTTCCCGCTGCAAGACTGATGCGTGATTTCCCGGTCGATTATCCAGAAACACATCCGCTCGTAGAAGGCGAGTTTGATTACCAGCATTATTTCACCTATGAAGAAATGGTTTACTGGCTACAGAGATGGGCCGAAGAGAACCCAGATATAGTCGATGTCTATACAGTCGGAGAGTCTTTCCTGGGCATCCCCATCTACCAGATAACGATCACCAACAAAGCAACCGGTAAGGACACCGACAAGCCGGCCGCGTTCTTCTCCGGAAACAGGCACTCCGGAGAGGTCACTTCTTCGGTGGCAACGATGCTTTTCGCGTGGACCCTTATCAGCAACTACGGCAAGGATGCCGAAATAACGGCCCTGGTGGACAAGTTCACCTATTACGTCCGTCCGACCGAAAACCCCGATGGTATGGAGCAATACCTGACAACACCCTACACCAACAGATCCACCGTCCGTCCTCAGGACAACGACGGAGACGGCCTGTTCGATGAAGACCCCGGAGAAGACCTTAACGGAGACGGCTTCATCAGACAGATGAGGATCTACGTTGGAGAGGGCAAGGGCAACTACATTATCGACCCGATTGATCCCGGCGGCAGAATAATGACGAGTGTCGGGACAGGTAAGGGAGATTACCTAGTCCAGAGCGAAGGCTGGGACTGGGATGGCGACGGCAGAACTGCCGAAGACGGACCTGGCGGGCTCGACCTTCACAGAAACTACACCGAGAACTGGAGACCAATGGTCGAAGCCACAGGCAGAGGCTACACTCAGAGCGGAGCCGGGGAGTATCCGCTTTCCGAAACCGAGATAAGGGCTATGTTCCTGTGGATGGTAACCCACCCGAATATCTCCGTTGTCAATAGCCAGGACACGTCTGTTCCGATGCACCTGAGACCACCGTCAACCAGTAAGGCAGACGAATCCATGTACTACACAGACAACGCTTACTACTTGATGTTTGACGAGGAAGGAAAGGCCCAGTCCGGTTACGTATTCGCCGGCGACGTATTTTGGACCTACAGCAACCGCTCAAGGCTTCGCGCCGGCCAGGCTCCAAGAGAAGGAAGCTCGCTGTTCGGTCACGGCCCGGATTACGGATATGCCGAATTCGGAGCGATCTGGTACGGCGACGAACTGTGGGGCAACTGGAGCGATTACTGGAAAGATTTCAACAACGACGGCAAGATCGATACCTTGGACGTTCTCTGGGTCCAGGACAACGTGAAAGGCTATGAAGGCAAGATGTACCTCGAGTGGACCCCGGGCGAGCACCCACAATACGGTACGGTGGAATGCGGCGGAACGAACCCGAAGTTCTGGTCGCAGAACCCACCGGCAGGCTTCTACCTGAAGCAGGCCGTAGAGGCTCAGAACAGGTTCAATTTCAACGTACTAGCGAAGGCCCTGCCGGAGCTCATCTTTAAAGAGATCAACATCAAGGCCAACGACGACGGCACGAGGACGATCACCGCTACTGCCGCCAACGTCGGCAGGCTTCCCGATGCTCTGAAGCAGGCATGGTTGATCAAGATAGTCAGAAAGGGGACGGCCACTCTGAAAGTAAGTGGAGATCTGAAACTTGCCTCCGGCCAGAGCGCTACCCATACGATCGGCTTCTTCGCCGGTGAGCTCGAGGAGTCACCGCTCGACAGACCGTTCACAGACATCGACGCACCGAAGTGGGAAAGAGAGAAGACCGTTTCCTGGACCGTAACCGGCACGGGAACCGCGACGATAACCTTCTCTTCTACCAGAGGCGGAGTCATTTCCACGACGGTGGAATTGAAGTAATACTTGCAAGCGGCTCTGTTCAGAAAAGACCCGGCAACGCCGGGTCTTTTCCGTAGTTGGGAAACTGTATCTCTTCTTAAGAAAATCCTGTGATTTTTACCGGAGGTGTACCCGTGAGAAAGATTACGATACTGTTTTTTTTAGCGTTTTTGGCATGTTCGGTACTATCCTCAGTACTCGACCGGAGCGATTCAGCGGCGAGTGATCCTTTCATTGAACTTATGCAAAACATTGTCGACGGCCAGATCTCTATCGTTACCGATAATTGGATAGATGTAAGCGGTAGATACATGTGGTTGTATATCCCCCCTGAATTTGCCGTGAGTTTCACTTTTGACGAGACCTCGGAAACTGCGGATTTGTTTATGGGAGGCGTAATCGTCGGTAAAATACTGGTTGGTGAGTTATACGAGACTTCCTCTTATACCGGAGATATTTTCGACGAAATAGTCGAGGAGTATCGTATAACTCTCAATGCAGACAACTACGAAATAATCGACAGTCTTTCTATTCCGAGAGACAAAGATTCTATGAATTTTTATTCGATAAATTTCAGCGGACAGCGCTGCTGGATCGCTCTTTATTCCGAGTCCCCAGATACCGATACCTTCGGATACGGGAAGTATTTCGTCTTTGTGGGTCTGCCTGAAGAAGAGAGAGTGGATCAGCTGGCAAACTTCTTTGGAGGAATTTTAATGACGCTCAGCTTTTGAACTTCAGGATTCACATATAAAGTCGAAGAATTTATGCGGGTTATTTAAATACCGATTCTTCCTTCACAGGGGGTGTACTATGAGAAGAATGTTGATAATTCTTACGTTAGTGTTGATGACGGGTTTAGAAGTTTTTGGAGCGATCGGTGCGGGTGACCCGGACCCATACGTAAGTGACAGTGGTGAATCTTCTAAGACTGAAGTGCTAGATCCTTTTATAGAGATCCTGACAGGCATAAAAACAGGTGTATTCATTGGTGATTGGCTTAATGTTGAGGGCGAAAGTTTCGCTTTCTCTCTGCCCGCAGGTTTTTCGGTAAAATTCTTTCAGGATAACTATGAAATAGCAGACATTATTTTCTACGGGAGCGTCGTTAGCAAGATAATAGCGGGCTACGTTTACGAGAGCGAACCCGTGATAGAAACTATAAACAAAGTTGTGGGTGAGTACTTGTATAATCTGGGCGACTATTCAATAACGGAAAGCCTTTCAAAATCAGTTGCCGATGGCACGATAAGTGAAATTTATTCCCTAGATTTCTCTGGAATCCCATGCTGGTTCGTACTCAATTCCCAATCCAAAATGCCCGGTGAGTTCGGTCCGGGAAGGTTCTTCATCTTTCTCGGTCTGCCAGACGAAATGGAAATGGAACTTTGGGCTTCGCTTTATTCTGGAATAGTGCAATCGGTGAGCTTATTCTAGGCAATTGGAAGTGTTTCACCAGTGAAGAGAGCACGAACTGGAAAGAGCATACAGCATATAAAAAATAAACCCATAGCCAAAAGATAATATCTTTCTGGTACGATACGAAACGACCGGAGAGTGATCTCCGGTCGGCAATTAATGAGACGTGTAACTCTTCGATTAGTTCTCGAGATTGCAGTGGATTACTCGAGCATCTTGCGTATCTTTTCGATATCTTCTTCGACTTCCTCCGAAGGGTTGATCTCCATGAGTGATTCGAGGTATTTCAGTCTCAGGTTAAGTCTTTTGTTTACCCACGCCTCGTTGTCGTTTATATCGAGGGCGAGTGAGTTGTTCCTTATCAATATGCTCAGGAGATACTCTCTGGTCTCAACCGAGAGTTCTCTTTCCAGGAAGACTCCCAGGGCCTTTTCTATCTCTTCTATAGTGCCCAGTACATAATCCACAAAATCCATGCCGTAACTGCCCTGCTTCGCGTAAAAATACGCCGAATCGCTGAACATACGTTCGAGGTCCTTGAGCATGTCGTTGTAATAATCGCAGGCCACGAGGGGGTCGTCACCCTTCAGTTCGTACATCATCTGAAGTATCCGGCCCTTCTTCTCGCCAGTTTCGTACAGTCTGTCCATCGCCATTTTGTAGCGTGGATCGTTCGTCAGACCCAGCATCTGGGAAAGCTCTATAAAAACGGCGTACTCTACCGGTGCAACGTTTTCGACTACACTATCTCCGAAAAGTTTTTCGGTCAAATCGGCGATCATTTCCAGTGAACTTTCTCTGATGGCGGATGCGTCTATGAATTTTTTATAGAAGAGAAGTTCGCTGTCGAGTATCTCGAAATCGAATTTGTTGGTTTCTATATAGTTTTCGATCCATTTTACATACGCCTCGTTCCTGTAACCTTCCACGAAATCGCTGTATATATCCTCGCTGGCCGCAAGGTCGGAAAGCGAATCGATCTCCGTTCTTTCTTCGACCACTAACAGGTGGTACCCCGATAAAGTCTTCACAGGTCCGTAGAGCTCACCCACAGGTGCCGTGAAGATGGCTTCCTCGAACTCGGCGACGGTGTCGCCCCTTTTAAGATAGTCAAGTTCTCCGCCGTTCGGGGCGGAATTGGAATCCTCCGAATACTGCGCGGCCGCATCAGCGAAGGTTATCTCCCCGTTCTTTATTTTGTCTTTCAGAGAAAGGGCCGTGGCCTCTTCGCTGACCAATATGTGCCTGGCCTTCACCGTCTCGTACAGGTCCCGAATTGTCTCGATGTTTTCCATGAAGTAAGCCAGAAGCGATTCCTCATCGGCCGGAATGGCTTTTTCGAGAAAGCGGTTCATCTTGAGCGAATAGGTGACATATTCTTTGATCTCTTCGGCAAAGACGTCTATTGAACCGTATGCCGCTTCGATCTGCCCGACTGTGTATGGGTCTGAAGTGTACATCGAAAGCATGGCTGCAGTCTCGCTGGCAATTTCATCCTCGGATGGAAGTAGGTTGTTCTCGAAAGCGTAGTAGTCAATAAGTTTCTCATCAACCAAATACGAGATGATTATCAATTTCATGTTGTGCTCGCTCGGAATGCTCATATTTGTGAAGTACGGATCGAACACAACTCCCTGGCCGGCTGCATCTGAAACTGTTGCTTCGAACGCCTGCCCAAGCTCTTCTGAAGATATCCAGAACTCTTCGGGAAGAGCCTCACCATTTCTTGTTACTTTTACGGCATATTCAACAGCCAAAAGGGTGATGGAGAAAAACACCAGTAGCGCCAGCAATAAAGATTTTTTCATAGCCTATTCCCCCTAATATAGTAGATAGTACAATGATAACACTCGCTATATAGGAATCGTCAGAAATGGTCCGGTAAACGAAAAAAGCAACGGATCACTTGAATGCCTGGAAATCCGGTACAAATGCTCTAAAAAGCTCCCGGACTTCTTCGAGAGAGTCACATTTCATGTATTCCTTTCTCAGATTCGAAGCATACCTGATGTTTCTGGTGTAACCGGCAAATGACTTGCGTAGATCTTTAACGGCCTGGTCCTCGCCGACCACGCCGGCCAGTCTTTCTATGTGATATAAAAAATGTTCGAGTCTCTCGTTCAAACCGAACTCCTCGTAAGTGCCGAGCTCCATCAAATCTTTAGCCTGCTTGAAGATCCAGGGGTTGCCTATGGCACCTCTGGCAACGGCAACGCCGTCTACCGAGTAGTTTTTTAAGGCTTCCGCAACTGCTTGAGGTGAAAACAGATCGCCCGAGCCGTAAGAAAGGATTCCTGCCTGGCGGAGCGTTCCGGCGATACTCTCTATCTCTTTCCAATTGGCCGAGCCGGAGTATCCCTGCGAAACGGTTCTTCCGTGGATGAAAACCGCGTCGGGCTTTGCCTCTAAGATGGGTGGGATGATCCTGTCGCTCTCGACGCTATCCCAGCCGAGCCGGATCTTCACCGATACGGGCACGCAAGACACTTCCTTTAAGGCTCTTATCATCTCTCCTATCTTGTCGGGATCTTTCAGAAGGGCACTCCCCGCACCGCGCCTGGTTACCTTTCTAACCGGGCAGCCGGCGTTGATGTCGAACCACGTGGCCACATCCTTCAACTTAAGTGCGGCTTTCGCCATTCTGCGAGGATCGGAACCGAAAAGTTGTATCCTGCAGGGACTGGAGGGGATCACTTCTTCGGTCTTTTCGGTCGATCTCAGCACGCCCTCTACGCTGAGCATCTCACTGAAGACGAAATCGGCGCCCCACTCGAGCGCCAGTTCGCGCATTACGCCATCGGTGTAGCCCGCCATAGGCGACAGTCCTATTTCTTTATACATAAGTCTTTTCGACCTCTTCGATTATCGATCCTGGAACCATGCCCAGCAGAGACCTCTTCGATCTCGCCCTCTTCCTTATCTCGGTCGATGACAGTTCTATCATAGGCGCCTTCAGAAAAACCACCCCTTCCACTAACTGTGATGGCTTTTCGTTGCACGAACGTGGATACACTGCCAGTCGGGATTCCTTCAGGAGTGTTCTGTACTCGTACCAGCTTTCCAGGGCGCGGTAACTGTCCTCACCAACGATCAGGTAAGGTCTGCAGGAGTGTTTCTGCGAGAAGTACCTTATCGTGAAGAGCGAATAAGAGATACCTCCCCTCTCTTTTTCGTAATCCGAGATCACTATCTTTCCTATCCCCTCGAAGCATTTTTCCAGCCATTTTTTTCTGAGTTCGTACGGTGCAAGGTTTACCTCTCTCTTGTGTGGAGGCAGATAAGCGGGGACGATGTACAGCCTGTCCAGTTCCAGCTCTTCCAGAGCCCTGATCGCTATGATGATGTGACCGTTGTGGACAGGGTTGAACGATCCGCCGAACACTCCAATCCTATTCTCTAAAGACATACTCTCTATCATCTATCACGACGGTATCGCCCTCTTCGATACCGGCATTTTTCAATTTCGTTGTGAGTCCGCCCTTTTCCAGCTTGTCCATTATGAATCTATCCCTGAATTTCTGCGCCTTGATCTTCCTGAAGTAGAAATCTACTGCCGGTCCGGAAACTACGAACCGTCCTCTGGAATCCTTTTCGACTTTGAAGTTCTCCGGTTCTGGGGCCGTGTACACGACCGGTTCGACTACCGGCAAGGGGAGATCTTCCTCGACTTTCAGCCTGTTCAAGAAGGATTCGCTATCGCCGATAACGTTCCAGATGAGTCTTTTTAGATCCTCGACTCCCCTGGAAGTGGCGGCCGAGATAGGCAGGATTTCCTTGCCGGTTTTTTCTTTGAAGAGTTTCACCCGCTCGTTCAACAGTTCTGGTGCGAGAAGATCGCTTTTATTGCCGACAACTATCTCCGGTTTTTCCAGGAGTTCCGTTCTGTAGAACTCCAGTTCATAACGGATATCGAAATAATCCTGTACGAAATCTCTTTCCTCGGTCTGCGCTATATCCAGAAGATGGACTAGTATTTTGCATCTCTCTATGTGCCTCAGAAAACTGTGTCCGAGTCCGATTCCCTGGTGTGCACCTTTTATAAGACCTGGCACGTCGGCCACGATGTATCCTAGAAATTCCGTCGCCATTACGACTCCCAGATTGGGAGAAAGCGTTGTGAAATGATAATTGGCTATCTTTGGTCTTGCGTTGGATACGACCGATATCAGGGTCGATTTGCCCACGTTGGGAAAACCGATGAGGGCAACGTCAGCTAGAATCTTCAATTCGAGGCGCACATACAGCTCCTCACCGGGTTCGCCGTTCTCCGAGGCTTTAGGGGCCTGGTTGGTGGAAGAGGTGAAACGGGCGTTCCCCCTGCCGCCCTTTCCGCCTCTAGCGAGAACGACCGTTTCGCCGGGTCTGTTCAAATCGGCCAGAGTCTCGCCAGTTTCGGCGTCGTAAGCGATGGTTCCCACCGGTACCAGAATAACAATGTCCCTGCCTTTCCTTCCGGCCATGTTGGACCCTCCGCCGTTTTCTCCGTCCTGCGCCAGGAATTTCCTTTTGTGTTTGAACTCGTACAGAGTATTTCTGCTGTTGCTTGCCCTCAAGAAGACGTGTCCTCCGCTCCCGCCGTCGCCGCCGTCCGGTCCGCCGTAGGGTATGTATTTCTCTCTTCTGAAGGAGACGGCACCGTTGCCGCCGTCGCCGGCCTTGACGTAAATTCGCCCCGTATCTACGAGGCTTTCCTGATCGTTCGCGAGCATCCCAGCACCTCCTTGGGTCTTCTATTATGTTATAATAACATCGTTGAAGGAAGGAGGAAAGTCGAAGTGGACCACATTGTCAATATTGGTTTCGAATCTTTTGTCGTGAAAGATAGGGTACTGGCCGTTCTTCCAGTTGCAAGCTCGGCTGTGAGAAGATTGAAGCAGCTCGGTATGGAGACTGGAAAGATCGTCAACCTGACGTTTGGTAAGAGAACCAAGGCGCTTCTCATAACCGATAGTGGTCACATCATCTTCTCGTTCCTTCCGCCAAGAAGAATCATAGAAAAACTTTTCAAGAACTAGGAGGAATTATGGACATAAGTATGGCGCCTTTCGTACCCTACGTAGTTGAAGATAGAGGAAGGGGAGAGAGGATATTCGATATTTTCACCAAACTTCTAGCGGAAAGGATCGTCTTTCTTGGCTGGCAGATAGACGACGAGATCTCCAATATCGTCGTAGCCCAGCTTCTTTTCCTTGAGTCGCAGGATCCGGATAAAGACATCAATCTTTATATAAACAGCCCTGGTGGATCGATCACCGCCGGCCTGGCGATCTACGACACCATGCAGTACATAAAGCCCGATGTCTCGACGATTTGTATAGGCATGGCCGCTTCGATGGGAGCGATCCTCCTCACCGGCGGCACGAAGGGAAAGAGATATGCACTGCCCAGTTCGAGAATAATGATCCACCAGCCTTTCGGAGGCGCCGAAGGGGTCGCGAAGGATATAGAGATCAGAACCAAGGAGATCCTTTACCTGAGGGACGAACTCAACAAAATCCTAGCCTTCCACACGGGTCAGTCGATAAAGAAGATAGAGAAAGACGCCGACCGCGATTACTTCATGAGCGCGACAGAGGCGGTCGATTATGGAATGATAGACAAGGTGATAGAACCCAAGAATAGAGAGAAAGCCAAAGAGTGACTGATTTTTCTCTTATGGCCGGCGCAAAGCGCCGGCTTTTGACGTGTCCGGGGTTGGTAGTGTGTCAGAGATAACACCTATGATGCAACAGTATCTTGAGGTCAAGAATAATTACAAAGATTGCATAGTCCTCTTCCGTCTTGGGGATTTCTATGAGACGTTTTTTGACGATGCCAGACTTGTCGCCGACGAACTTCAGATAGTGCTCACTTCACGGAACGGCAATCCCATGGCCGGCGTTCCTTACCATGCGATCGATAGCTATGTGAGAAAGCTGATCTCCGCGGGCCATAAAGTCGCCATTTGTGAGCAGACCGAAGATCCGGCCCAGGCAAAGGGATTGGTGAGGAGAGAGGTTACCCGCGTCATGACTCCGGGAACTATTATGGAGGACGAACTTCTCGCCGGTCAGGCCAACAATTATATATTGACCGTGTCCGAAAAGAAGGGTACGTTCGCGGTCGTCCTCAGTGATATTTCGACCGGAGAAGTGGTGGTTACCTCCTGTGAAAGCCTTCCGGAACTCCTGGATATAATATCAAGTTTCGAACCGGCCCAGATACTTCTCAGAGAGAGTCTGAAAACTTTGAAAAAGGATATCATGACTGTCTCCGGCGCCTTCATAGAGATCTTCGAGGACTGGAACTTCGCGCTCTCCTCCAGTCTCAGGTATGTGAAAGAATTCTATTCTTTGGCCTCCACAGATCATCTGGAGCTTGATTTCTCACAACTGGAGGCTCTCGGCGCCCTCTTTAAATACCTTCAGACCACCAATTTCAAACCTATGAAACATCTATCGCTGCCCAGAGTTATTAAAAGGTCGGAAACAATGCAGCTGGACGCTTCCACGATAGAGAATCTCAACCTTCTGTCGAGCCAGGGAAAGGGTTCGCTTATCGCTATAATGGACGAAAGCGTTACCGGTATGGGAAAGAGGAAGCTGAAACAGTGGCTTTTAACTCCTCTTACCGACGTTCACAAAATAGAGCGCAGACTCGATACGGTTCAAAGCCTTTCGGAAGACCGGCTCCTTCTGGAAGAGCTCCGGGAGTATCTCGGTGGCATCTTCGATCTGGAAAGAATAGTTTCACGCCTTGCCAGTGATCGGGCCTCTCCCAGGGATCTCCAGTCTTTGAGGAACTCCCTCAGAATCCTTCCCTACATAAAGCAGCTTCTCGTGAGTAACCCTTCTCTACGTGAGCGAGGAGAGAGGATAGTCCTTTTCTCGAAAGAACTCGAGTTGTTGGAAAAGGCGTTGCAAGACGAGCCATCCGCTTTCGTCGGCGAGGGCAAGGTGATAAGGAAAGGTTTCAGCCGTGAGCTCGATGAGCTACGAGATCTTTTGGAAAATTCTGTTGAGAAACTGAAGGAATTGGAGCGGAGGGAGAAGGAAGCAACCGGAATAAGCACTCTAAAGGTAAAGTACAACAAAGTATTCGGTTACTTCATAGAATTGCCCAAAGCTCAGGCTTCGAAGGCTCCGGAAAATTACACCAGGAAGCAGACTCTAGTGAACTGCGAGAGGTACATCACCCCCGAGTTGAAGGCTTTTGAAGATAGGGTTCTCAGTGCCGGAGAAAGAATAGACTCGCTGGAAAGGTCGCTTTTCGAAAATATCTGTCGCGAGGTGGGTAATTCGGCAAAGGATCTGCAGGAGCTTTCGACCGTCTTATCGGAGCTGGATGTCCTTCAATCTTTCGCCTCGATAGCCAGAAAGTACGGGTACGTCAGGCCCGAGTTTACATCGGATGGCGCCACCAGAGTCGAAGCCTCCAGACACCCTATAGTGGAGAGGTTCGTGGGAGAATTCACCCCCAACGATATAACCTTCGGCGAGGAAGGGCGGTTCTTCATACTCACGGGCCCCAACATGAGCGGCAAGTCCACCTATATAAGGCAGATAGCGCTAATCTCTATAATGGCCCAGATCGGCTCTTTCGTTCCGGCCTCCAGGGCGGTTTTGCCTGTTTACGACCGGATTTTCACAAGGATCGGCGCCAGAGACGATCTGGCCGGCGGGAAATCGACTTTCCTTGTGGAAATGATGGAAACGGCCACTATCCTTTCAAGGGCCACAGAAGACAGTCTGGTAATACTCGACGAAGTGGGAAGGGGAACAAGCACTTTCGACGGCATTTCGATTGCCTGGTCGGTCTCGGAATATATATATGAAGCCATCGGATGCAACACGGTCTTCGCGACTCATTTCACGGAACTGACGGAACTCTCTCAAATGTACTCAGGAATAAGAAATAAAACAGTTAAAATTATGGAGACCGAAAAGGGTATAGTCTTTCTACACAGAGTGATTGAAGGTGTTGCAAGCAAGTCGCACGGTATAGATGTCGCGAAACTGGCGGGTATTCCCGGCGTGGTTCTGGAGAGGGCCGAAGAGATACTCAGGGTTATCTCCAAACAGTCGGCGCTCGATAAGGCCGTTCGAGTGCTGACGACAGACGATCTTGTCGAAATACGCAGAGCAAAGAAGGGCAAGATGAACCGCAACCAGATAACGTTGTTTGACACATAGATCAATGGAGGTTGAGCATGTCGAGAATTGAACAATTCAGAAGCAAACTGGCCGAAATGGGACTGGAAGGCTTTGTTCTTTACAACCACGAATCGAGCAACAAATCGAGTTCCTGGTATCTTTCTGGCTTTTCCGGTTCTTTTTCTGTGCTTGTTATCTCCCCGGTGGGCGAGTATATCATCACCGACTCCAGATACTATACCCAGGCTTCGATCGAGACCGATTTCAAATTGATACCCTACAAGAGCGGCGATGAACTCAAGGACTTGATTTCAAACATACTCAAGAGTGACGGCGCCGGAAAGGTGGGCTTTGAAGAGGATACTATCAGTTACGGCCTTTACAAGAGAATCTTCGAGAATCTTGGCGTCGAGCTTGTTCCAGCCGACATTATTTTGAAGGAAATGCGAATGGTTAAGACACCGCAAGAGATAGAGAAAATAAAAAAGGCCGTAATCGTGGCTGAAGAGGCTCTTATAGAAACCCTCAACTATATAAGGCCGGGAAAGAGCGAAGAGGATATAGCTGCCATTCTCGAACACGAGATAAGGACGCGCGGTGGTTACCTTGCCTTCGACACCATAGTTGGTAGCGGTCCGAGAAGTGCGGTGGTACATGGTAAGCCTTCAGACAAAAAGCTCCGCGAGGGCGAGTTTGTGCTGATAGATTACGGCGCGAGAGTTGACGGCTACAACTCTGATATCACCAGGACCTTCTCGCTTGGAAGCCCCAGCGAGGAGATGATAAAGGTTTACGAAGTCGTCTATGAGGCCCAGAAAGCGGCAAAAGAGGCCGCACACGCCGGAATTATTGGTAGCGACCTGCACGAAGTGGCCGCTTCGATAATAAGGCAGGCCGGATACGGCGAGTACTTCGGACACGGTCTAGGTCATAGTCTGGGAATGGATACCCACGACGGATCCGGCGGTGCAAGCCCGTCAAATAAAAACCCAATTCCCGCAGGGGCTGTGATTACCATAGAACCGGGAATATATCTACCCGAAAAATTCGGGGTCAGAATTGAGGACGACCTCTATTTTGGAGAAGATAAAACCGAGGTTCTTACTAACCTCGATAGAGAACTCAAGATACTGTAACGATCCGGAGGTGGCTTCTATATGATAGAAGTTGGCAAGTTAAGAAAGGGAATGCCTCTACTTATCGATGGAGAGATCTACATCGTTCTAGAGGCGAACAAACACTCCATGGGACGGGGAGATGGAATAATAAGGACACGAATGAAGAACCTGAAGACCGCTCTGGTTAGGCAATTTACTTTTCAGGCCAGTGAAAAGGTCGAAGAGGCTTCACTTTCGATAAGACACGTTCAGTACCTTTATTCCGAAGGGGATTTTTTCCATTTCATGGATCTAGAAACGTTCGAGCAGTACACGATCGGACCCGACGAGATGGGAGACGGTCTCGACTATTTGAAGGGAAATGAAGAGGTAGATCTTCAATTTCACGAAGATAGACCGATCGGAGTGATTCTACCCAACACCGTGGTACTCCAGGTCACCGAAACGGCCCCGGCCTACAAAGGCGACACGGTTTCCGGAAGCGGAAAACCGGCCGTTCTGGAGACAGGTTTGAAAGTCACAGTACCATTCTTCGTCGAGAACGGCGAAATGATCAGAGTTGATACGAGAACCGGCGAATATATCGAAAGAGCCTGATAAGGAAAGGAGGGAGAAGAATGGATTTCGAAGAAACGGATCTTGGAAGGATAGAGATCTCTGAAGCCGTGATCCGGGATATAGCGATTCACTCCTACATCGAATTCTTGAAGTTCGATCCCAGAGAAAGCAAAGCCAGAAAGGAAGCCAAATCAACCGTAGATATCGATCTGGACGAAAAAGTGGATGGAACGAAAACCGTTAAGATCACCGTGAATACGAAGATCAAATATGGGGTCTCTATTCCTTCTTATGCCAGAAAGATGCAGGAGAAGCTTAAGAACGACGTAGAGAGTTTCAGTGGTCTGAAAGTGGAAGACGTCTCGATAAGTATTGAAGATGTCTACGAAGAACCCCAGAAGCCAGCCATTATCGAAGAGGAAGAGCCCGAGCACGAAGCGGCCCTTCCCCAAGAGGCGGGCCAAGCCGTTGAAAGCCCCATTGCCGAAGTAGAAATTGAGAAAGAAGAGGAAAAGAAAGAGAAAGAGGTATAACTCCACAATGACAGGTCCAAACAAAAGCCGGCGGAAGATGCGTGAGATAGTCTTCAGCGCCATATACCAGTTTGATTTCACTGAAGATGTGGAAACTTCTTCTGCCTATCTTGAGAGGGAATTGAGCTTTTTTGCCATGGACATGGAAATGAAGCTAATGACCCGAAAGTATTTCGAAAACATACTTCGAAGAAGGGAGGAGATCGACGGGATAATAAGAAAACATCTGATGAATTGGACTTTCGACAGGCTCGCCTCGACCGACAGAAATGTATTGAGGCTCGGCACTTACGAAATCGTCTATGAAAGTGCGGTGCCGATAGAAGTTACACTGAACGAAGCGATAGACATTGCGAAGAAGTACGGTTCGGAACAGGGAGGAAAATTCGTCAACGGAGTTCTCGATAGGATTGCCAGAGAATGTGCACCTGTCGCAAAAAAAGATTTATAATGGGAGGGTCAGTATGTTAACCGATCTAGAAATAGCTCAAAAAGCGGAACTCAAAGAAATCAGCGAAGTAGCTTCCTCGTTGTCGATACCTGAAAAATACATAAGGCAGTACGGAAGAAACATAGCCAAAATATCCCACCACTATCTTGAAGAGCTGCAAGAAAAACCCGACGGAAAGCTCGTACTAGTTACAGCAATAAGTCCTACCAGCGCGGGTGAGGGAAAAACGACTACCTCGATAGGACTGGCAATGGCACTCAACAAGATAGGGAAAAAGACATTTGTTACTCTGAGAGAACCCTCTGTCGGCCCTGTGATGGGTATAAAAGGCGGTGCCGCAGGAGGAGGTTATTCTCAGGTCCTTCCGATGGAAGAGATAAACCTGCACTTCACTGGCGATTTCCATGCTGTTTCTCAGGCTCACAATCTGCTTTCAGCTGCAATCGACGCGCATATAAAGTTCGACAACAAGCTCGGTATCGATCCCGCAATGGTTTTCTGGCCGAGAACGATGGACATGAACGACCGCGCCCTAAGAGAAATCATCGTCGGTCTCGGCGGGAAGAGCAACGGCTATCCAAGAGAGGAGTCTTTCGTCATAACGCCGGCTTCCGAAGTAATGGCGATAATCTGTCTTTCCAAAGATATCGATGACCTCAAGGAGCGACTGTCTAGAATAGTCGTGGCGAGATCGAAGGATGGCGGCTTCATCACTGCGAAGGATCTCAAAGTCCACGGTGCCATGGCCGCCCTGTTGAAAGATGTGCTCGATCCCAACCTTGTCCAGACCATCGAGGGGACTCCGGCCTTCGTTCATGGCGGTCCTTTCGCCAACATAGCCCATGGGACAAATACAATAATCGCCACCAAGATGGCTTTGAAACTCTCCGATTATGTTATAACAGAGGCTGGCTTCGGCGCCGATCTTGGAGCGGAGAAATTCCTTGATTTTGTCTCGCCCGTTGCGGGATTTAAACCGTCATCGGTCGTTCTCGTAGCCTCTATTCGCGCCTTGAAAATCAACGGCGGAGCATCGAAAAAAGAAGTTAACCAGGAGAATCTCGAAGCGTTGAGGGCTGGCTTCGAAAACCTTAAAGTCCACCACGAAAACCTGAGAAAGTACGGAATACCCGTTCTGGTAGCATTGAATGAATTCCCCAGCGATACGGAAAAGGAAAGGGAGCTTTTTGATTCTCTGTGCAGCGCTAACACCATTTCTTACGAAGTTTCCAGAGTGTGGGAGAAGGGTGGAGATGGTGGAATTGAAATGGCAGAAAAGCTAGTTCAGCTCGTTGAGAATGGCAGCAACAATTACAGGCCGATCATAGATCTCGATATGCCCGTTGAAGAAAAGATAAAGAAACTGGCCAAAGAGATATACAGGGCCGGAAAGGTTGAGTTTTTACCTGAAGCTCAGGCCAAGCTCAAGCTGTTCAAGAAGCAGGGACTTGACAGATTACCGGTTATCGTTGCCAAGACACAGTATTCCATAACCGACGACGAGAAGAAGCTGGGAGCTCCATCCGGTTATACTTTCAACGTTAGAAACTTGAATCTCTCTGCTGGAGCAGGTTTCATAGTAGCCGTTTCGGGAAACATAATGTTGATGCCGGGCCTTGGAGAGGAATTCTGCGCCCAGCAAATAGATGTTGATAAAAATGGCAAGATAAGCGGACTATTTTGAGGTGGTTTCCATGATACTTGACGGAAAGAGCGTCGCAGAGAAGACATACTCCGAAATAAGAGAAAAGATCGAAGGCATGGTTTCGCTGCCTTCACTGGTTCTCCTCTGTGATGAGCCCGATAGTTCGAACAAGACCTACATGAAATCCATAGTGAAACAGGGTGAAAAACTTGGAATCAATGTAGTGATTGAAAACACCGGAGAGGATCCCATCGCTCAGGTACACAGGATGAATTCCGATCCCTCCATTGCCGGTGTGATGATAATGCATCCGCTCAAAAACGCCGACGAAAAATCCGTGCTTGCCGCACTCGATCCTTCGAAGGATCTCGAAGGGCGTACTGTCTCTAATCTCGGGGGAATTGTCAACGATGAAGAGTTTTTCGCTCCTCCGACCGCTGAAGCGGTCATGGAGATGCTTTTTCAGTATGATATCAATCCTAAAGGGCGCGATGTCACGATAGTGGGACGCTCGAACACGGTTGGTAAACCCCTCGCTCTGCTTTTACTTAAGAAAGGTGTCGACGCGACAGTGACGGTCTGTCACTCCAGAAGCAGGGATATTGCCGAGAAAACGTTCAACTCCGATATAGTCGTGAGCGCCGTTGGAATAGCGAAGTTCCTCAAGAGGGAAATGGTAAGGCCCGGTTCCATAGTTATAGATGTCGGAATCAACTTCCTCGATGGAAAACTGGTTGGCGACGTCGATTACGACGAAGTAAGCCAGATCGCGGCCGCTATAACCCCTGTGCCGGGTGGTGTGGGAAGTGTAACTACGGCTTTGCTCTTCAAACATTATTTGAAATCGCTTGAACGTATGGGGAGAATTGCCCGATGAATGAAAGCCCTCTTTTCAGGAGATTGAAGGATTATACATATCCGCAGCTGGCCATGCTAGCCGAAGAGATAAGAGAGACAATAACATCGGTTGTGGCAACAAACACCGGCCATCTCGCCTCGAATCTCGGGACAGTGGAGCTCACCCTGGCCCTTTACAGGGTCTTCGATCCAGATAGAGACATAATAATCTGGGATACGGGCCACCAGGCTTATACCCACAAGATACTAACCGGGCGGTACGGTTCCTTCAGATCTCTCAGAAAAAAGGGCGGTTTGAGCGGCTTTTTAAAAGTATCGGAAAGTCCTTACGATCGTTTTGGCGCCGGTCACGTGGGAACGGCACTCCCCGCGGCACTCGGTATGGAGAAGTCAGACGAGCTCTTCAGAATCTCCAGAAATATTATCGTAGTGGCCGGTGACGGCGCCATTACTTCTGGAATGGCTCTGGAAGCATTGAATCAGATGAAGGATCTCGGTTCTAAAATAAAAGTAATAATGAACGACAACGGTATGAGTATAGGAAAGAATGTAGGCAGTCTTTCATCGGCGATGGCCGAGATGAGACTCAACCCCTTCTACAGAGAGATCAAGGGAGATCTGAAAAATACGCTTGAAACGATGAGGCTCGGCGGCCTGGAGCAATTTCTTTCAAAGATAAAGAGCGGTCTCAAGGCCACCATTCTCGGCGGAAACGTTTTCGAAGATATGGGCTTGAACTATATCGGACCGGTAGGAGGACATGATATTCAGGAGATGGAAACGCTTTTCAACGCGATAAAGGAGATTGATGAACCCTTCTTCGTGCATGTAGTTACGAAAAAAGGAAAGGGACTCGAGTATGCAGAGAAGAATCCAACACGTTTTCACAGCGTTGGAAAGATAGATCCCGAAAGCGGCGAAAAGCTCTTCGACTCGGCGGAGGTATCGTACAGCGATGTTTTTGGAAGAACCCTTACAGAGCTGGCTTCTCTCGATCCTTCGATCGTCGCCATTACTGCTGCTATGCCCGACGGAACGGGATTGTCCGGCTTCATGGAAAAGTTTCCCGCGCGTTTTTACGATCTTGGTATAACGGAGCAACTATGTACGACCTTCGCGGCCGGAATGGCAATCTCGCACAGCAAACCCGTCTTCGCGGTTTATTCTACCTTTCTACAGAGGGCCTTTGACCAGCTTGCTCACGATGTGGCCCTTCAGGATCTGCCGGTGCTTTTCGCGATCGATAGGGCCGGAATAGTTGGTCAGGATGGTCCGACCCATAACGGTATTTTCGATATTGCTTTTCTTTCCATGCTCCCTAACATGAGAGTTCTCTCTCCTTCGAGCGTCCAGGAACTCTCGAATATGCTGTACACCCTTCTTCTGAAGAAGGGTATGGAACATCCCACCGCCATAAGATATCCTAGAGAGGCCGAGATCATCTCTCTAGAGGAAGTTCTATCATCCATGAAAGAGATAGATCTCTGGAAATGGGAAGAGATAATGCACGGCGAAGGAGGTACGATACTGGCTACCGGCTCAATGGTGTCGCGTAGTTATGAGGTCGCTTTGAAATACGGCTACTCGCTTTACAACTGTCGCTCGATAAAACCGCTAGACGAAAGCACGCTAGAATATATATTCGGCAAGTACGATACGATCGTCTGCGTCGAAGAGGGAATCAAAAGGGGTGGTTTTGGCTCCAGTATAGCTCTTGAAGCCATCGAACGCGGTTACACAGGTAAAATTGATATTGTGGCTATCGACGATTGTTTCTCGCCCCATGGAACCCGGGACGAGATTCTATCTGAACTGGGACTCGACGCCAGGGGAATAGAGAAAACTATCTCTAAACTGAGAGGTGAAAAAAATGCAAGTGACTACGGAATTCGGTAAAATCGATATTTCTCTTCAGGCAATCTGCTCAATAGTAAAGAAAGTAGTTTCCGAATCTTATGGACCGGTTAACGTAGGAGCACCACAGACTGGCTTTCTGGCCAAATTGTTTGGAACTGCCGAAGATACAAGAAAGGGAATTAAAGTAACCGAAGAGATCGATGGCACTCTGGAAATCGACGTGGATCTGATCCTCGAATACGGTGTGAGGATTCCTACTGTTGTGGAAAACATACAGGAGAACGTCTTCCATAAACTTAAGGAACTCACGGAAGCCACGAATATCAAAGTGAATATACATGTTGTTGGCTTACAGGATTGACAGGAGGCTTTAGCGATGAAACGTATCAACGGCAAGTTCTTTGTCGCCGCCTTCCGGAAAGCCGCTGAACGTCTTCTGGCCAACAAGGATGAAATAAACGCTTTGAATGTCTTTCCCGTTCCAGACGGCGATACAGGTTCAAATATGTCCGCGGCCATGATAGAAGCCTGCGAGTATCTGGACAGGTTGAAAAAGGATGATCTGGTCAGCGTCCTCGAGTCCGTCAAGACCGGGATGTTGATGGGTGCCAGGGGTAACTCCGGTGTAATTCTATCTCAGATATTCAGAGGTTTTGCGGAAGGGATAGGAAACAGAAAATTCGTAAGTACGAAGGCCTTCACCGAAGGGCTTATAAAGGCGAAGGAAATTGCATACAGGTCTGTCATGAAACCAGTAGAAGGGACCATGTTGACCGTCATGAAAGTCGTGGCTGAAACCGCCAATGAGAATTATACGGAGCTGGAGGATTTCGAAGAGTACTTCGATGAAATGGTGAAGACCGCCTTCGAAACTGTAGAAAAGACACCCAATCTTCTACCGAAACTCAAAGAGGCCGGTGTAGTTGATTCCGGCGCCAAGGGTCTGGCCTATATCTTCGAAGGTTTTCAACTGGCTATAAAAGGAGAGTTAGAAGTCGATAGTCTGATACAGCAGATGCCACAGGCGATAGGCTCTTCGACAGAACGAATAGTGGAAATAGTAAGAGAAGAATTGAAATACACATACTGTACCGAACTGATCGTCAACCTTTATGACAGCGAAAACCCCGAAGAAACTTCCGATGAATTGAAAGCTTTCCTTGAAGAGATGGGAGATTCGATCGTCATGGTCAATCAGGACGAGTTCATAAAGGTCCACGTGCACACCGATCATCCTGGAGACATTATCGAAAAGTTCCTGCACGTAGGTTTTCTCCAAAAGGTGAAGATAGACAACATGAAGGTTCAACATGAACACATTGTAGATATCCAGACAAAGACATCGGAACTCTTCGGAAAGGGTAAGAAACACGGAATAGTTGTCATCTCCCCTGGGGAAGGCCTGGCCGATGTTTTAAAGAGTTTGGGAGTAGATTATACGGTAAGAGGCGGCCAGACCATGAATCCCAGCCTCAAAGATCTGTACGAAGCGATAAGTCACATGGAACCGGACAAGGTCATTGTCCTGCCCAACAACCCCAATATTATACTCACGGCCAAAGAGGCGGCCAACGCTGTTCATGACGAGAATCCCAAAAAGGAAGTGTATATCATTCCGACCCGAACGGTGCAAGAAGGTATCTCGGCCATGACGGTGTACAACGATGATTCCGATACTAAGGAACTGATAGAGGAGATGACGCAGGCGGCCGACGCGGTTACACCTATTTCCATAACCTACGCCGTTCGTGACTCGAGTATGAAAGGCAAAAAAATAAAGAAAGGCGAGTACATCGCCATCGGAAAGGATGGGCTTCTTGGCTCCGGCAAAAAGCTGGACAAGCTCGTACAGGACTCGATAAAAGCGGTTATTGGAAAGGAAAGCAACAGAGAAGTCGTGACGGTGTTCTACGGGTCCGACGTTTCCGAAGAAACGGCAGCAAAGTTGGCCGAGACATTATCTTCAAATTTTTCCGATCTCGAATTCGAGATCCACAGTGGCGGACAACCGTATTACTATTACCTGATTTCCATTGAATAATTCAGGAGGAGAAGATGTACCTACAGAACGTAATAGCTAACCTCAACAACTACTGGTCATCCATGGGATGCATCATAGATCAGCCTTACGACGTTGAGATGGGTGCGGGGACCTTTCATCCATCCACCTTCTTGAGATCTCTGGGCAAGAAGCCGTGGAAGGTGGCCTTCATTCAACCAAGCAGACGACCAACAGATGGCCGTTACGGTGAAAACCCCATGAGAGTTCAGCGCTACTTCCAGTATCAGGTGATAATCAAGCCAAATCCCGAGAATTCACAGGAGTTATACCTAGGATCTCTGGAAGCGTTGGGCATAAATCCCGTCGAGCACGATATTCGATTCGTGGAAGACAACTGGGAGTCACCCACACTCGGTGCCTGGGGAGTTGGTTGGGAGGTCTGGCTAGATGGAATGGAAGTGACCCAATTCACTTACTTCCAGCAGATTGGTGGTATCGACGTCGATCTGGTCTCCCTGGAAATAACCTACGGACTTGAAAGGATAACCATGTACCTACAAAAGAAAGATAACATATTCGATATAGATTGGAATGGAGAATTCAAATACGGCGATGTCTTTCTGGAGAACGAGAAAGAGTTTTCAGCCTACAACTTCGATGTGGCAGATACCGCAAAACTCTTCGATTTCTACAGAATGTACCGCGACGAATTCGATCTCTGTTTGAAGAGGGGATTAATCAGACCTTCTTACGACTATATGATCAAATGCTCCCATGCTTTCAACCTTCTAGATGCGAGAAATGCCATAAGCGTCTCTCAGAGGCAGAGTTATATCAAATCTATAAGGGAGATGGCCCGGTCGGTGGCGCAGGCTTACGTTGACAGGGAGGGTGAGAGCGATGCATAAGCAAAAGGCGTTGCTTGAAATTGGAGTCGAAGAGCTCCCCTCTAGTGAAGTATCGGCGATAAGAAACCAACTAAGAGAGAAAATCGAGAAGAGCTTACAGGCTACTAGATTGGACTACGATGGACTCAAAGTCTTCACGGCCAGCAGAAGATTCGGATTGTACATCGACGGGCTCTCTCCAAAGCAACCCGATTACCTCGAAGAGAAGAAGGGGCCGTCGGAGAAGATAGCTTACAAAGATGGAGAGCCTTCCAGAGCCTTGATGGGCTTTCTCAAAAGCAACGGTGCAGGAATTGAAGATATAACCGTTAAAGACGGGTATGTTTATATAGAAAGGAATATACCGGGAAAATCGTCGCTGGAGATTCTGCCCGGTATATTCAGGCAGGCAGTTCTGTCGCTTGAGTTCAAAAAGCCTATGCGCTGGGGTGATGGAACGTACAGATTCGTCAGGCCCGTGAAATGGGTCGTATCCATGATAGACAAAACCGTTCTCGAGATGGAGCTCTTCGGAAAAAAAGCCTCCGATACGACTAAAGGCCACAGATTCTATTTTGATGAAATACGCGTCTCGCCAGAGGATTACTTTGAAAAATTGAGAGAGGCGCTTGTTATCGCTGACGGTTCGGAACGGGAGAGACGCGTCCTTTCGGAGATAGAGAAAACCGGAGAGCTCCTCCAGGGAAAGATACCTATCGACGGAGAGTTGCTCGAAGAAGTGGTCTCCCTCACAGAGTATCCAACGGCCGTTGTCGGACGTTTCATGGAGAAGTATCTGTCACTACCGCCAGAGGTGATAATTGTCACGATAAAGCATCACCAGAGGACCTTCCCCGTGTACAGAGAAGGGGTGTTGACCAATAATTTCGTTGCATTCCAGGACGGCCCGGGAGACCCTCTCGGGAATATCAAGCAAGGCTACGAAGACGTTATAAACGCACGACTCGAAGATGCCTTCTTCTATTACGAGAAGGATCTCGAGAAACCTCTGGAAAGCTACGTGCCTGGTCTGGAAGAAATACTCTTTCAGAAAGGTCTCGGCTCGTTCATGGATAAATCGAAGAGAACGGCGGCGTTGGCACTCGAAATCGGAAAGCTTCTCAAGGCCAAGGGTGGAGAGCTGAAAAATATCGAAAGAACTGCTCTTCTGGGCAAGGCCGATCAGGTTACACGGGTTGTCCAGGAATTCCCGGAAGTCCAGGGAGTCATGGGAAGGATATACGCCGAAAAATCCGGTGAGAGCGAAGAGGTGGCTCTCGGGATCGAAGAACACTATCATGACCAGAAAGTTCCCACGACCCTCAGTGGCGCAGTCGTGGGCGTTGCAGACAGGATAGATACAGTCGTCGGAAACTTCACGATCGGCAATGTTCCTTCGGCCTCGAAGGATCCCTATGCATTGAGACGAAAGATGGCTTTCATATTCAGGACTATGAATTACCTGGGATGGAAGATCGATCTTGAAGGGCTTTTAAAGACGAGCGCCGGTATCCTCGGCGGTCAGGCGTTCGATACTTTGCAGTCTGTAGCCTCCTTCTGTCGTTCCCGGTATGAATCATACCTTCTCGAACAGGGTTTCTCGATCAACGTTACCAGGGCAGTCAGCGACTGGTGGAGACTCCCTTATCTGGGCGAGAGAGCCGCGAAAGCTATAACCGAATACATTGAAAAGGCTGAATTCACGGACCTTCTGATCGCTTACCAGAGGGTTCACAATATAAGTAAGAACCACGATTCCGACGCGTTCGAAGGCTCGAAGTTCATGGAACAGGCCGAGAGAGATCTCTTCAACAAATACCTCGAATGTTTAGAGAGTGTCAATTCGGCCCTTGAAAAAGACGATTTCGAAAAAGCGCTTCATCTCCTCACAGGATTGAAATCATCGATAGACAGGTACTTCGACGATGTCTTCGTTATGGATAACCAGGAAGATATAAGGCTGAACAGGCTAGGCTTCCTCAAATCGCTAGATGGGCTCTTCCTGAAAGTAGGGGATCTCTCCCTGCTTATGGAAGAAGAGAGAAAATGAGCGAAATCTTCAAATCCGGGATAGTTGCCCTCGTTGGAAAGCCTAATGTTGGCAAGTCATCGCTCATTAACCGAATAATCGGTGAAAAGATAGCCATAGTTTCCGATAAGCCGCAGACTACCAGAAACCGCATCGGTGGTATCTACACGACCGAACACGGTCAGATAGTTTTCTACGACACTCCCGGAATACACAAGCCTCTACACAAACTCGGCCAGTACATACTGAAAGTTGCGACCTCCTCTCTGTTGGGCGTCGATCTTCTGCTGGTTATGGTCGATCCCACCGACGGACTCAGGGAATCTGACAGACTGGTAGCCACCCACGTCAATGGAAGCCGCGTCCCGGTTTTTCTGGTGATAAACAAAATAGATGCTTACAGTGACGGAAAACTCCTGCATAACTTCTCGGAAAATGCTTCCCGTCTTTTCGAGAATGTTCTGGAACGCTTTTATATCTCCGCTGAAAAGGGTACTGGTGTCGATTCAATGATAGAGGCCATCTTCAAATTTCTTCCTTCTGGAAAGCTCCTCTTTCCCGAAGATTACATAACCGATCGTTCCTCAAGATTCATGGCCTCGGAAATCGTCAGGGAGAAAGTCCTCCTGCATACTCACCAGGAAATCCCACATTCGGTCGGAGTCTCAATTCAAGAGTTCAAGGATGAGGGCGAATTGTTGAGGATAAGGGCCGATATCGTTGTGGAGAGGAACAGCCAGAAACCCATAATACTCGGCAAAGGCGGTTCTATGATAAAACTCATTGGTAGCGACGCCCGAAGGGACATGGAGTACATCTTCGATCAGAAAGTCTTTCTCGATCTCTTCGTGAAAGTCAGAGAAAAGTGGAGAGATAAGGATTCAATGATACAGGAGTTCACCAATCTGAAAGACGAACTCAGTTGAAACCGGGAGGGTTAGTATGAAAAAGAGCCGTGCAAGGATTGTACTTTTTCTCATGCTCTTCATGATGGTTTTTCTCAATGCGGATCAAATGGTAATGTCTCCGAACATCGGAGAAATAGAGGCCGAATTCGCTATAACCAAGGCAGATATCGGTCTGATTCAGGGATCTTTCACGATCGTGGGCGCCCTGGTCTCGCTGGCCTGGGGTTTTCTGGCCGATAAGTACAATAGGAAGCTTCTATTGTTGCTGAGCGTGCTGGTCGGAGAGATACCCTGTTTCCTCTCGGCCTTCGTTCAGAGCTTTCCACAGTTGTTCATAACCAGAGCCTTGACTGGAATCGGTGTTGGGGCACTCTTTCCGGTAGTTTTCTCCTTTGCGGGAGATACTTTTAAAGAGTCGCACAGGCCAAAGGTCAACGCCTTTCTTTCGACGGCCATATCGCTCGGGGCGATAGTGGGAATGGTTATAGCCGGCTTCACCGGTTCAACGCTGGGATGGCGCATTCCATTCATAATCGTCTCTCTTCCCAACATCTTTCTGGCCTTGGCCTTCTACTTCCTGGCCGAGGAACCCAGGAGAGGCGCCGCCGAGGTGGCCGTTGGAGATCTGGTAGATAAAGGTTACAGCTACACCGGCAGGGTGAAGCTCTCCGATTATCTCAACCTCTTCAGAGTCAGGACCAATCTGGTGCTCTTCATACAGGGAATACTGGGCACTATTCCCTGGGGTGCTATCCCTTATTATCTGGTCAACTACTTCGAGACCTACAAAAACCTTTCGAAGGAATCGGCCACTCTTATCTTCATTTTTTTCGGCGTGGGGAACGTTCTCGGGATCTTTCTGGGCGGTCTGCTCGGAGGTTTGCTTTACAAAAGGAAGCCTTCCTACATGCCTCTTTTCAGCGGCGGTATGACTATCGCAGGAACATTTGTTGCCCTGGGTGCCCTGAACTTCCCGCCGGTTGAAGGTACAGGTGGTTTCCTCACACTTGGAATTCTTGGGATGGTTGCGGCAGCGACAGCCTCGATGACCGGTCCAAATATGAAAACCATGCTTATGAACGTTAACGAGCCGGAAAGCAGGGGCAGGATCTTCTCGGTTTTCAACCTCACCGATTCTCTGGGCACGGGGTTCGGTCAGTTCTTCGCTGGCACTCTCGCCACCGCCGTCGGCTCTCTGGGCGTAGCCATGAACGCTTCGGCGCTCTTCTGGTTGCCCTGCGGGCTCGTTCTTCTCGTCGCCGCGTTGACCTTCCCGCGAGACATCGCCAGGCTACATACTAGGATGCAGGAAGTGGCGAAAACAATGGAAAGTTGTAAATGAAAGCTATCTGAAAAATTTTTATACCGAATGACTTCTCGATTTTGATTCTGGAGAAAAAAGTTGTATAATAAAGATGCTGAAGTAACCCTCAGACCGCTTCGCTGCCCTCGAAAGGGGCAGCAATTTTTTTCGTTTTTGGTCTCTCTTCCTCATCTTCCGTGTTCAAGGCCTTCCCGATTTTGCTCGAATCGAGATTCCGGCCAGATAACCCGTCGAGAAAGCCGCCTGGAGATTGTATCCGCCCGTCTCTCCGTCGAAGTCAAGAACCTCGCCGGCGAAGAAGAGATTGGGAACCAGACGCGATTCCATGCTCCTGGAGTTAACCTCCGTGATTGAAATACCCCCTCTCGTCATCATGGCGGTGAGAAAGTCCCCGGTTTTGGAAACTTTCATCTCGAGACTTGTGAGAAGCCTCTCCAGTTTCTTCCTTTCCTGCTTTTTTATCTCAGCTCCCGTTCTCGCCGCTGCACCGGAGAGTTCCACAAGCTTTTCGATTAACCTCTCCGGCAGATCCAGATCGGCCAAGATATTCTTAATGTTCTTCTTGCCATTGATGGTCAATCTCTCCAAAAGAAGCCTGTCCGCATCTTCCCTCTTCCAACCGGCGAGGTTGATAAGCAGAGTGTCTCCCGGGAGTATCTCTCTGGAGAGATGCAAGATCGCTGGGCCGGATAGTCCCGTATGGGTCAGCAGGAGATCCTCTCTTCTTTCGGCTATCTTGCCCCCGTTCCTCCAGAGAGAGACTTTGGCCTGCTTTATGGAGATTCCCGAGAGGTCTGATAAGGGAAAGTCGTCTATATATACGGCTGAAAGAGCTGGCCTTGGCTCTTGAATAGTGTGTCCCATCTTTTGCGCGAAGAGGTAACCATCCCCCGACGAGCCGGTGTAGGGATAGCTCCTGCCACCGGTCGTTATGGCCAGGTAGTTGGCCTGAAAATTTCTCCCCGGAGTCTTGACAAGAAAGGTTCCGTCGTCTTTCCTATCGACGGATGTAACCCGACAGTTGCATTCGACGGTTATCCCTTGCTTTTCACACTCGGCCAGAAGTACTTCAAGTACATCCCTGGCGCTAAGTGTTACAGGAAAGACTTTTCCGTCGTCTCTCACGGTCATCTTCAGCCCACTCTTCTGAAAGAACTCGATCAGTCTGGAACTGTCAAAAGCCATAAGGGCTGGCTTGAGAAACCTTTCTGCTTCGATCCCGAAGTAATGCTTCAGCATTTGCTTCGGGGCCTTCAAGTTTGTGAGGTTGCATTGTCCCGAACCCGTCATCAGAAGCTTTTTGCCGGGCGAGTCGTTTTTATCGAGTACGGTGACGTTTCTCCCCTCGGTCGTACAGCTTATGGCAGTGAAAAGGCCGGCCGGACCGGCACCTATAACCAGTATATTCCTCAATTTGAAGACCTCCTATCGCATCTGGCCGCCTTTTTCGAATGGGCGGATTTTTAAGCTCATGAACGTCTTATCGAGCGTATCCGGGAAAGACCGGCGATAATCTCACTCCGCGCGCTGAACAGGAAGAACGCGAAGAAAACTGCGTTCCCCAGCAGTAGCCATAGCAGGGTGGTAGAAAAAAACTTCAAGACGAAAACAAAAAGATAGAGAGCCACAGCACAAATCAAAAGCAGTAAGATCCTCCTGAAGGGCATGAATTTCATTCCCTCCTTTTTCATGAGGAGATTGTAAATCACGGTCGAATTCAGTGAAACTAACGAGGTACTGGCGGCTATGCCTGCGTGGCCGAGAGGCTCCAACAGTAACCAGTCGAAGAGAACATTGAGCATTATGGATATGAAGGATATAAGGGTTATGAAGCGAAGTTTTTTTCGAGCTATGAAGTAGCTAGAACATGTATGCGATACGGGCGAAATAACTATGAGTGCGCCGTAACCTATCAAGGCCATGCTGACGAGCTTCGTCGAATCGGCGTCGAATTCTCCACGCTGGTATATGAATCTCACTAGAGGTTCGGCCATGGATATCACCCATACCGCGAGAGGTAGGGCGATGTTTAGCGAACTTGTGACGGTTTTTCGAAGTCTTTCGCGTGTCTTTTCGTGCTCTCCGGATACGACGAATTCGGAGAGCTCTGTGTAGGAAGTCATCAAAAAGGCCGTCACGATGAACGTGATCAATCCCAGAAGTGTGTGTGCGTACTGGAGAGAGGAGACCCTCCCGGGAGGAAGCAGAGACACGAAGGCTTTATCGACCATTCCATTTATCAGACTCAGACTTCCCGATAAAATCAAAGGCAGAGAAAGGGTGAGCGTCTCGATTATTCTTGTCCCCCTATCCAATTTCAACACGAAAAGGTCCCGCGATTGTAGAGCGTAGAGCAAAACCGTCAGGGCGTTTCCGACGATCCAAGCCAGTATATACGAGGCTTCCGAGAGAAAGGGGGAGGTGAAGAGGATAACCGGTATGGCCACAACGTTGAAGATCAGCTGGGAGATGCCGAACTGTATGAACCTCCTGCTGGCCTTCAAAAGAGTTCCCAGAAGGTTCTCCAGTCCACCTACTAATGGATATATCGAGAGAAATCTCAGCTTTCTAGAGGCATAGGCGATGGTTTCGTCGGAAAAACCAGGAGCGAAGAGCTTTATCACCAGATCGGGTATCAGCAAAAAAATAATGCCCATGGAGAGGAAAATAAGACTTCCCGCCATAAACACAGTACCGGCGTATCTTTTCGAACGGAGGGCATCTTCTCTCTTTATAGAGTGATAGATAGGTACGAAGATCGAGGCTAGAGCTCCGGCGACTATGCTGGAGAGAGTGGTGGCGGGCGTCATGGCGATGAATACTGCGTCGAGATTGCCGGAAGTTCCGAAAAGACCGGCTATGAGCATCTCTCTGAAAAAGCCCATTCCCTTAGATATGATTGAGAATGTTAATATGGCCAGCGTCCCGACGGCAACCGAGCTGGATCTCGATATTTTTCGCATGCTTTCCTCCGATCTCCCTAACAAGTATATGATAGTTGTCGCTTTATTTCCTGCGTGGATGCTAGAATTTCAGCGGGAGGTTCACGATAGATGAGAAGGTCGGCGTTTATAATAATTTTCATAGTGATTTTCCTGATTTCTTCATGCGTCAGGATTTCTTCGGCTTCGCTGAGATATCTAAGGTTCACTTTCTCGCCGTGGGAGTCTTTTCTGGAGATCGTTCCCGGCGTAAAGCTATCGCTGGAAGGGGCTGAAAAAACAGCGACACTATCCTACGCGGTTCAAAGACTCTCCGGAGACAGTCTTTTGCTGGTCTTCGAGGAGGATAGGTCCCTTTCCGGAATAGTCATGGAGCTCTCTCACGAGTTGCTTGGAGTGGAAGTGTCGCAGGTGCTTATGGTACAGCCCCTGCTGAGAGATGGTGCCTTCTCGCTTGCCGATTCCGGTTACGAATTTTCTGTGAGCCGTGATGCTCTAGAAACCGTGGTGAGGTTCACTCAGCTCCCTTACTGCCTGCTCATAAGCAGGGCCGACGCCCTTTACTTTGCCCAGCATCTTCCCGGAAAGTACCTTCTCGAAGGAGATCTGCTTTATCACATAGGACCTAACTGGATCCCCTCGCATTCGGGCGTTTATCTCGGCGTCGATAGAGAGGCGGTCATGTCTAATGAAAACTACGGCTTCAACGACGGAGAGACCTTCGCCGATTCCTATCCCTATCAGACCCATGGTTTCAACCTCATCGAAGAGGGAGTCTTCGTCTTTCCAAACGACCTCGATGGTTCGAAATATGTCAACCTTTTCAACTACGACACATATTCTTCGCGCTGGTTGAAATATTGGGCTTCTGCCTTCACCGGTCCAAGAAGATACGTTGGAGAGCTCACCGGCGAGCAGAGAAGGAAGATCTCGAGGTATCTCTACAGGGTGTCCGATAACGGTGCTCTCTGGTCGGTTGGTCTGGCCTGGTCGGGTTACAGGGACCTTCCATTCACGAAAAGAGACCTTTACTCTTGCGTGGGTATTGTTGAAAAAGCTTACGAAAGCGCTGGAGCTAACATAGTACCTTTCTGGGACGACTGGTTCTATCTCAACTCCTTCGAAGAATTCTGCAGAACCATCGCAATCCCCTCGATCAGCGAGTACGAAGGCAATACGATCGAATTCAGGGTGAACACCCTACTGGCCGACTGGCAGTACGTTGGATCGACCGCATGGTACATTCCCGAATTCGCCTGGGTCTGGCGATCAACGGCCGAGGTCGAACTGGTCGATTCTCCCGGAACCTTGACCAAAGAAGGAGATCACTGCATCTACAACTGGACTCCAACTCAGCCCGGAATGTACAAAGTGACCTTCAGATTTCATGGGCTTTTCGAGGGACATTCGGTCGAGAAGAGCCATACCCTTGAGATAAATGTGCTTCAAAAAAGATAGAGCTCCGGTCCATGCCAGCCATAAACGGAAAGATCGACCGTGTCACTCTCGTCGAACTCGACGCCTTCGCGTTCCAGGATAGCTTTCTGAAGAGAGTAACCGGCATGATCGCGTATGCTGATCCTGCCTTTGGAGTTTATCACACGTTGCCAGGGGACTTCGAGGTCGCTCACTCCAGCCATTGCGTATCCCACCATTAGGGCTGTACACCCCCCAACTATCCTGGCTATCTGTCCATAAGTGGCAACTTTACCGGAAGGTATCATTTTGACTGTTTCATAGATCCTTTTATAAATTGATATCTCTTTCTCGTCCATCATCATCACCCAGAAACTCCACAATTTTTTAAAGGAACCGGCAGCGGACAGGTAGCAACCGTTGCCGGGAGATCGTAAAGAGATAGCTTAGCCTTTGCCGTTACTGCTCTACGGCTTCCATTCCGGCCTTTACCGCCTGGATGTTGAGTTCTATGAGGGTCGCTTTCTCGCCCGTGAGTTTCTTCTCAAAGGCCTTTCTCACACCCTCGAGCGTAACGGAGCCGGTCTTTGCGATATAGGCTCCAAGAATCACCATATTGGCCACTTTCATGTTTCCAAGCCTTTCTGCCACTGCACCGGCGTCGATCTTGACGATTTCTATGTCTTTTCTCGTGGACTCTCTGTCCACAACCGAGGTGTTGATTATCATAACTCCACCGGGCTGTATATGCTTCTCGAACTTTATCAACGAGGGGATATTCATCACGATCAGCTCGTTGGGACTCTCGGTTATCGGAGAACCTATCGGTTCATCGTTTATTACTACCGTGCAGTTGGCCGTCCCTCCCCTCATCTCGGGCCCGTAGGAGGGGAGCCATGTGGTGTACTTTCCATCAAACATGCCTGCCGTAGCTATGACCTGACCCAGGAGCATCACTCCCTGTCCTCCGAATCCGGCAGCCACTAGAAGATGTTCTTTCATTTCAGATCACCGACCTTATCGACAAAAACACCGAGAGGGTATTCCTTTTTCATGTTTTCGTTCAACCACTTTATCGATTCGACCGGACTCAACCCCCAGTTCGTCGGACAGGTGGAAAGCACCTCGACCATCGCGAAGCCCAGACCCCTCAACTGAACCGTGAAAGCCTTCTTTATTGCTGCTTTTGCCTTTCTCACTTCCTGTGGAGAGCTAACCGCGACTCTTTCGAGATATATTATTCCGGCTGTCTCCTTTAGCAACTCCGATACGTGTAGCGGGAAGCCTTCGGTTTCGGATTTTCTCCCGTAAGGGGAAGTAGTGGTCTTCATTCCTAGCAGAGTGGTGGGAGCCATCTGGCCACCGGTCATTCCGTAGATCGCATTATTTACGAAGATGGTCGTTATCTTCTCTCCCCTGTTGGCGGCGTGAATTATTTCGGCAGTTCCGATGGCCGCAAGGTCACCGTCGCCCTGGTAGGTGAAGACCACTCTATCGGGCAACGAGCGTTTCATCCCGGTGGCAACGGCCGGTGCCCTTCCGTGCGGCGCAACTGTACCGTCAACGTCGAAGAACTCGTAGGCGAAGACTGAGCAGCCCACAGGTGCGACCATCAACGTCTTTTCTCTTATGTTCAACTCGTCTATTGTCTCGGCTACAAGGCGGTGTATTATACCGTGATGGCATCCCGGACAGTATGAAAATTCCCTTTTTGCAAGCGATTCCGGTCTTTTGTAAGTCGCTTCAATCATATATCATCACCTCATACATGTTTAAGTAGCTCTGCGAGGACTTCGTCGGGCGTTGGAACCATTCCGCCGGTTCTTCCATAGAACTCAACGGGGACGGAACCTTCGACGGCGAGCCTGACGTCTTCCACCATCTGGCCAGTTGACATCTCGACGGTAAGGATCGTTTTAACACCTTGCGCAGCTTTTTTCAGCTCGGCGTAAGGAAAGGGCCAAAGCGTGATCGGTCTGAAGAGGCCGACTTTTATGCCTTTATTTCGCGCTAGCTTCACGACACTGCCGAGGATTCTTCCCATGGTACCGTATCCCACGAGCATATACTCGGCGTCTTCAAGGGCGATCGCCTCGTACCTGACCTCTCTGACCCTAACTCTTTTGTAAATCTCTTGAATGAGCATGTTCATCTTTTCAAGATTCACGGGATCGATGTCGAACGAAGTGACCTTATTGGCATTACGCCCTGTCGCTCCCCTGAGAGCCCAGGCCGAATGATCGTTTATCCCTTCCAGTTTGACGAATTCCGGGAACTCGACTGGCTCCATCATCTGCCCGAGCATTCCATCGGCCAGAATAAGTACGGGCATGCGGTACTCATCGGCCATTCGGAAGGCATCTTCCATAAGATCTACTGACTCCTGAATACTGCCAGGCGCGAGGACTATAAGGTGGTAATCACCGTGAGCACCTCCCTTGGTTGCCTGGAAATAGTCGCTCTGGGCCGGTTGTATATCTCCCAGCCCCGGACCTCCCCTCACAACGTTCACGAACACAGCCGGAAGCATGGCTCCGGCTATGTAGGAGACTCCCTCCTGCATCAAGCTGAAGCCTGGACTGGAAGTGGATGTCATCACCCGGTTTCCAGTGCAGGCAGCCCCGTAAACCATGTTGACGGCCGCGACCTCACTCTCGGACTGCAGGAATACACCATTGACCTGTGGCATTCTACGGGCCATATATTCGGTGAACTCGGATTGGGGGGTTATGGGATATCCAAAATAAAGGCGGCAACCGGCCCTTACGGCGGCCTCGGCCATCGCTTCGTTTCCCTTGACCATTACTTTTTCGGCCATGTTTATCCCTCCTTCAGACCTTCGCCGTCTCTTTGAAGACGGTTATAGCTGTGTCAGGGCACATCATGTAACAGAAACCGCATCCGATACAGTTGTCGGGATCGTGCTGTCTGGCTGGATGATAGCCCTTGCTATTGAACTTTTCGGAGAAACTGAGTACTTTCTTCGGACAGAAGTTAATGCAAAGGCCGCAACCTTTACAACGTTCTTCGTCGATTTTCACGAAATTCTTACTCATTCTCTACCCTCCCAAGGATTTTTCATGTATTTGATTATACGAAACTCGTGATACCTTCCTTTCAGAGAATTTACACAATTCATGACGACGGTGAAGGCCACGGGTATTGCCGTTATTTTCGAGATCTTTTCGATAAAGTCCTCTCCGTACAGTATCTCTTTTTCAGTCGTTTCCGGGCCGATGTTGGAGTTATTCACGAGAAAGTCTATCCTCATTCTCGATCTCTGCCCCAGTCTCTCGACGTGTGATACTGCGTTGGCGACCGTATCGTTGAAAGGTCTGTATGGATTCAAAACGTAGAAAGTTGTGCACCTCTCCACCGGCAATCTCCGGCTCAGAGAGGATAGAACCACCGCACCGTCGTCGTTGCCACCAACATCTATTACAATTCTGTATTCGGGGTTTTCCACGTAACCAAAGACTTCAGGGGGTATGATCGGAAGATCTGCTTGGGCAAGCTTTCCCGCCGGCGCAATTATCTTTATGCCATCTTTTTCGAAGGTTTCCCTGAGATCTCTCGATCTGTAATAAGGGCTGACGGTATCTATATCGGCTAGCGCTACTCTCTGTCCGGACCTCGAAAGCGATTGTGCGAAATTGAGAGCGATCTCCGTCTTTCCACTTCCGAACATTCCCATGAATATCAGTATCTTACCGGGAAAGTCCATCGTACTCTCTGGCCTCCTCTGAACCTTCTATAACCCTGAGACCGGCCATGGCGAGAGCCAGTTCTTCGTTCCCGCCCGGCACGATGTCTATCGGGGCTATGAAAGAAAGCTTTTCAGTGAGCCAGGGGATCATGAAATTCTTGTCGTAAGCTATACCACCGGTGATTATTATAGAATCCACTTCGCCTCTGAGAGCGGCGGCCATCTTTCCAGCCCATTTGATTATCTGATAGGCCATCGCTTTGTAAGCCATCTTGCAGTTTTGGTCACCTTGACGAATGTACATCTGGACTTTCTGGCAATCTGTCGTACCGGTGTAGGCCATCAATCCACCCTTGCCCTTTATAAGTTTTTTCATTTCGTCTTTTGTGTAAGTGCCGGAGAAACAGAGCTTTATAAGACCGGTCAGTGGTAGAGTCCCCGATCTTTCTGGGCTGAAAGGGCCATCACCGTCGAGCGCGTTGTTGACGTCGATGACCTTTCCCTTTCTGTGGGCACCTATTGAAATACCTCCACCCATGTGAATAACCACGAGATTCATCTCTTCATACCTTTTACCATACCTTGCAGCTACCTGTCTTGCAACAGCTTTCTGGTTGAGCGCGTGGAATATCGATCTTCTCTTGAAGTCGGGATGGCCGGAATACTTGGCGAGCGGTTCCATCTCATCGACCACCACGGGGTCGGCGATGAAGACCGGTATATCCCTGCCGCTCTCGCTTAAAAGTTCTCTGGCCAGTATTGCCCCGAGATTCGAGGCGTGTTCTCCATACCGGGCTGTTTTCAGGTCCTCTATCATACTATCATTCACATAGTATGTACCACCCTGGAGAGGTTTGAGCATTCCACCCCTTCCGACTATCAGGTCAATTTTATCCAGCGGATAGCCGCTTTTCTGGAGAAATTCGACTATCAATTTCTTGCGAAAGATCCTCTGCTCGTAGAGAGTGTTGAACTGAGAGAGTTCCTCTGGCTGGTGTCTTATGGTGTGTTCCCTGATAAGCTCACGATCATTGAAAAGTGCGAGTTTGGTAGATGTGGAGCCGGGATTGATTACCAGAACAATCGGCATTCATACCCCTCCCGCCAGTACGACGTTGAGTGCTATGGACTGGAGTTTCGTCCTCTCGGAGTCGGCTCTGGATGTCAAAATTATTGGCACCTTTCCGCCGACTATCGTACTTGCCAGCTCTGCACCCGATAAAAAGGCCATCGCCTTGTAAAAGATGTTTCCGGCTTCGATATCGGGTACTATAACTATGTCGGCGTCTCCCGCCACCGGGCTGACTATTCCCTTGTGCTTCGCGGCTTCGGCCGAGATCGCGTTATCCAGGGCAAAGGGACCATCGACCTCAACCGCACCAAGCTGACCACGGGCGGCCATTTGAGAGAGAACCGCCGCATCAATAGTAGCCGGCATCTTAGGATTAATGACTTCAACTGCCGCCAGCACGGCCACCTTTGGCACTTCAATACCCAGAGCTCTGGCAACTGAAGCTGCATTCACGATGGAGTCGGCTTTCTGTTGGAGATCTGGAGATATAACCATTCCAGCGTCAGTGACCAGGAGGAGTTTGTGATACCTTTCCAGTTCGAAGATAGTCACCAGATTCATGGTTCTGCCTGTCTTTAGGTTGAAATCATCCTTGAGAAAGGCACTCAGAAGCTCCCCAGTCTTTATATACCCTTTCATGAGAAGCTGACTCTCACCTGAGCAGACCGAAAGTATCGCACCGGTTATTGATTCTGTTTTGTTTTTGCAATCTATGATCGTGTAACCTTCTTTGAAATTCAAGGCCGAACACATCTCTTCTATCTTATCGGCCGAACCGTAGAAGCGGAAGGTGGCGATTCCCTCGAGATAAGCCTCCTTCGCCGACGAGATAACCACCTCATCTTCGGCGGCAGCAACCGCAACTACTTTCGGATTTTTCTTTGCCAGTTTCACGAGCGTAGAAAGATTGGTTATCAAAGTACCACCTCCAGATGGAACTCTTTCGCTTTTTCAACACCGGAAAGCACACGCTCGGCTCCTAAGGCCAGCGACATGAGCTCATTCTCACCGGGTTCTATAACAACGAGAGCGAATCTGCTCACGTATCCTTTGATCATTTCTACGAAGCTGCTGTTGTAAGCCATGCCTCCCGTGAGAACTATCGCGTCTATCTGTCCACCTGCTACAGCGCACATTCCGCCTATCTCTTTGGCGATCCCGTAGGCCATGGCTTCGATCACTTCGCGTGCCTTTTCATCGCTTCTGGCCATTTCCATGGCTACCCTTAGATCATCGGTACCCAGATAGGCGATCATTCCACCGGCTTTGGTGTACCGAGATAACAGCTCCTTTTCGGATAGTCCGCTGCTGAAACAGGCTTCCACGATGCTTCCAACGGGCAGTTCTCCCGATCTCGTTGGACTGAAGGGGCCTTCATCGTTCGCGTTGTTTACATCGACCATCTTTCCTCTCAATTGAAGTCCAACGGATATCCCCCCTCCCAGATGTACCACCACCAGGTTGAGACTTTCGACATTTCTTCCAAATTCAGCCGCCACCTGTCTCGCCGCCGCCTTCATGTTAAGCGCGTGCAAGAGTGAAACCCTGGGTATCTGTGGGAGACCCGAGTAGCGGGCCTCGGGCGAAAACTCATCAACTGAAACCGGGTCGGTTATGAAGACAGGAATACTGCCGCGCGACAGCTCCATTCCTATTGGGGCAGCCAGATTTGCAGGGTGATCCATTTTGGAACTGTTAAGCAGATATTGGCACATCTCTTCATTCACCCTGTATGTACCGCTTTCCATGGGGGGAAGTATTCCTCCCCGGCAGGCAATCGCATCGAACTGCTCGAGAGGGATATCTTTGACAGCGAGATAACTCCGTATCTCCTCGGCTCTCGATGCCACTCCCTTATCGTTTGATGAATCCTCATGCTTCATGTGCTTCAAAGATTCGGCTACTATCAGCATAGAGTCTTCGAAAACACCTATTTTTGTGGAAGTCGACCCCGGATTAATAACCAGAACTTTCATAGTTTCACTCCCTCAAAGAAGATTCCTTTCCTTGCCATATTCCATAATAACCTTCTTCAATCTTCTAACTCCTTCTATTATGTCGTTTTTTGGAGGGAGACAGAAGGAGAGTCGCATCGAGTTCTTACAGGTATCGTCCAGCGAAAAAGCGATTCCCGGTACGAAGAGGATGTTTTCGGATTTTCCCATTTCAAGCATTTCATCTGTGTTGAAGCCTTCCGGAAGTGTGAACCATATGAAGAGACCCCCATCTGGCCTGGTCCAATGGAAACCTTCCATGTCACCGAAGTTTTTCTCCAGTTCTGCCAGCATCAGGTCTTTCTTCTCTTTGTAAAGGGCTATGGTCGGCTTAATCTGAGCCATGATGTCGTGTCTCTGAAGGTACCTGGCCGCCAGCCTCTGAGTCAAACTGGGTGTGCAGAGATCGGCCGCCTGTTTGGCCATGACCATCTTTCTAATGACATCGTGGTTACCGATAACAACTCCGAGTCTCAATCCGGGCGAGAGTATCTTGCTGAAAGTTTTGAGTAGCAGAACCCTGTCTTTTCCTCCAATTTTGAATATGGAATCTATGGGTTCGCCGTCGTATCTGAGATCTCCATATGGATCGTCTTCGACGATCAGAACATCGTACTTTTCGGCTATTTCCACCAGCCGCTTTCTCTTGGCCAGAGAAATCGTGACTCCTCCTGGGTTGTGAAAGTTTGATATGACGTATATGAACTTGACTTTTCCTATATCTCCCCTTGTCTTAATCTCTTCAAGGCTCTGTTCCAATTCATCGAGATCTACACCGTCTTCGGTGAGATTCATGTAAACGTACTGTCTGGACCTCAACGAGAAGGTGCTGGCCGCTCCCAGATAGACTGGCTTGGATACGAAGTAGATACTGTCCTCGTCAAGAAAGATTTTACTAACCAGATCTAACGCACTCTGAGAACCAACGGTTATGAGAAGGTTGTCCAACTCCAGACCTTCGATCCCGTTCTCTCTCTTGAGAAGGGCGATGAACTCCTCTCTCAGTATCGGATCGCCTTCGGTAGATGCGTACTGCAATGTATATCTGTATTCGTTTTCCAGTATTTCTCTGGATATTTCCGCCATCTCGTGTCTTGGAAAGGTCTCCGGGTCTGGAACTCCCCCACCAAAGGAGATCATTCCGGGTTTGCCGGTGACTTTGAGCAACTCTCTTATAATATTAGACTTCATCCTTTTGGCGATCTTGGAAAACTTATCCGTCATTGTGGAACACCCCCTAATTGTGTTTTTCAACTTATGTTTCAATATTTTAGAAGCAAAAATATGCCAGACCGTTCACCAAAGCGAGTCTGGCATTTATAGCTGATAATAGAATATCAAGTTACAGAGAAACATATGTTGTGCAAGTATTTGCACGCAACCTTATTCAATTATGCAAATCTCTGCACTTATACACAGTAAGTAACTTAAAAATCGAAGAACTTTCCGTATCCAACCTTGAAATTGAATCCCAGCTTCTCGCCGAACGAAAGCAACGACGAAAACAAAAACTCCTGTTTGCCCTCGGGGCTGTAGTGCAGATTGAAGCTCAGCAAGGCTTTTCCGGTGATCGGTTCGGCCAATCTGTACCATTCGTATTCGAAAGGTTCACCGTAATAATCATCGATCTTGTAAACGCCCGACCTAAGATACTCAAGGCGGATTTCTGCCAGTAATTTCTCCGTTTCATAAGAGAGTGCGAGAAGGTCCAGAGTCACATCAGGACCGTAAGGAAATCCGTAAAAGCCGTTGACAATCACGTACTGTCCACCCTCGATGTCGCCGGCATTGAAGCGGATCGGATTAGTGTACTTTCCCTCTTCGAAGTCTCTGTTGTAGAGGTAGGGGGTGCTGTGGTAATGTTCGTACTTCAGCTTCAGTCCTCCGGAGCTATCGAAAACCGTTTTTTCGCGGAGTGTGAACTGACTGTCCCACAGAAGAGGACCAGAGTAATTCCCCCCATCGATAAAAGTATATGTACCGCCAGCGTACCAACCCAGAGATGTGGGGTTTTTCGTTCTGTCTCCCGGTATCAATATATCGTCGGCATACAGCAAACCATACATGTCGAAACGGTCGAGATCCAACTCCAGGAAGATACCGGCGTTCACATTTGAGTTCCGGGCGTAATTGTTGTGGAAGATGGTGAAGGGGCTGAGGTCTCTCAAGTCGGGAAAAGTTTTGCTAATCAGGTTGGTCTCTACCAGGCCCAATCTCAGGAATTGGTTGCTGAAGCCAAAGGAGTGACCTATCAACGTTTTGGGACTGTTATAGACCGATCTATCGGAAGAGATGATAAAAAAGTTGTAGTAATATCTGCCGTAGGAGACTTCCGTGTTCAAATCGAACCATATATGTTCGAAGTAAGGAACGGTCTCCGACAACACAAAGTTGTATGTGGCCGGCCCGAAGTGTAGCTTTCTTTTGCCTGCCGAAAGCCTGATTAGAGAGTTCTCGTATTCGGCCAGTCCGACCCTGGGCAAATCGGTATCGATGTAGAGAGAATTTTTGTTTGGATCGAGCGGTAAGTTGGACCAGCCTCTACCCCGAAGATAGGCCGAAAGATCCTGCCTAAAATCGAATCTCAAGAGCGCCCTGTAAGAGGAGCCAGATAATTCGACTCCGAAAGTCGCGAAGGCAGGGTATTTGAAATAGTCGTACATATCGTACATAGTAGGTCGGTAGTCTCTATCGTGCACCGGTAGATTGTTGTACGAAAGCACCGGGAAGAAACTGATGAAGAATCCCGGACTGGAAAAGGCAAAAACCGTCACTATCGAGAACATCAAGATCAGAAAGAGCCTCTTCATTTCGAACTACCTCCCATAAGCTACAGAGTTGGATTTATCGTAAAAACTAACTCATTTTCGTTCATCCGTTGATTATCGCTTCGATATCTCTCATCACCGTATCCAGCTGGCTGGGGTTAGTCACAATATCGACTATTCTGGCATCGATCCTGTACACGGGAGAGCGGTTGTAACTCCTTATCCAGTCGGAATAAAGCCTATCCAGCTGCTCCCAATATGCAATCGGCACGGCCAGCTCCATTTCGCGGCCTCTTCTCCTGATACGCGTGAGAATCGTGTCGATATCTGCATCGATATAGACCAGAAGGTCGGGATTCTTCAGATAGTCGATCATCGCATAGAACATTGTCGTATAGGCATCATATTCTCTACGGGACATTTTTCCGGTTTCGAAGAGGTTGCGTGCGAAGATTTCTGCGTCTTCGTAGATAGAACGATCGAAAACCATGTTTTCGTTTGCCTCAGCGTGTTTAAGTGAACAGTATCTGTGATAGAGAAAGTAAGTTTGCAGATGGTACGACCACCTCTTCTGATCGTAATAAAAATCTTCCAGAAAGGGGTTATCGGAAACGGATTCGAAATGGACTCCGTATCTCAATCTCTCGGCCACAGCTCCGGCAATCGTGGATTTTCCGGCACCGACATTTCCCGCAAAGACGATTATTCTTCCCAAAGCGTATCTCTCCCAGTCATCGCAAAGTGTACTGGCAAGACAAAGTCGGCATAATTACCTTATAAAAGATTCTATCATCAATGGCCTGCAAAGAAAACAGCAGCGCTCTAAAACATAAATTACGAGAGTACAGATCGGCCGGTAGATTGTTCAGTGCGATTGAATTGATTATGTTCAGTTGATAGTTTAAGGGGAAGCGTTGTTGTATAATTTCTTAAGGAACTCCGGTTGAGTTCGCACAAAACACTTAGGAGGGATAGAGATGAAGAAATTGCTTTTGCTGTTCGTGGTTCTTGGACTGGCTGTAGCGCTTTTCTCAGAGCCTTTGATCGTATGGCCTGATAAAGCGCACGGAAAACCCCTGGTGGCCGGGTTACATTCCCCCGTTTACGGAGAGGCAAAACTGGATGTTTTTGGAAACATAACAGGCTGGACCGGGCCCAACCTTGGACTGGGCTGGACCTGGAAGACCTATTTCAGTCCTCTGGAATTGCAGAAGGTCAATTTCTACTATGAATTTGGGACTAACCTCGTGATCTTCCCCTACGTCGGTGCGGGGTTCGATTATGCCCTGGTTCTCCAGAACAACCAAACTCTTCTGCTTGGAGCGGGTGTGGCCGCTTCACCGCTTCAGATTTTGTCTGCGGTTCTCGCTCCCACCACAATTCCTGCAAGCATAATTTCGGCGGTGAAGCTGAGTATCGCCGTCGTATTCTGAAAAATCCGAGCGTAACCGATATAATAGACCCCGAAAGGGGTCTTTTTATTGAGTGGAAATTTTTCTATTAACCCGGAACATGACAGTGAAGTAAGGTCGATAGTTACCAAGTACTCTATAATCATGGTTATAGTCCTCGCGATAATACTGATGCTTCTTTCTACCAGAGGACGGGTGGAGAGCTTCAGCCCGGAAAGCATGATTGGTACGATAGAGAAGACCGCGGAACTATTCATAAGAGAGAGATTGCTTGACAAGGGTGAAAGTCTGCAGAGAGTTGAAGTGGTCGAATCGAATTATTCCACCGTTGAATGGGGAGAGTACACTTACGATGCCACCATCCAGTACAGAACGTTATCGAGAGAGGAAATACTTTTCACCCGCTGGAAGTACTCGGTGAAAAACGACAGCCTCGACCTCCTTACCTACTCCAGGGAGGACGGTTCGCCTGAAGAACCGTAGCGTTTTGAAGATTACGGGCCTGACAATTCGATCTCAGAGATGAACAAGAGATTGACTTAAGGCATGGAATGAGTGTAAAATCTAATTATGTTTGAGATGCTCTAGAAATCCATAAAAGGGGGTATTCACATGAAGAAGCTGCTTATTCTGGTTGCAGTGCTTATGGTTGCTTCGATCTTCGTTGCAGCTCCAAAAAACTTCATTCTCGGTCAGGGTCTCTACGGAGATGTCGTGTACGATATGATGGGTAATATCACCGGTTTCGAGGGGATGGACTTCTTCCTTTTCCAGGCTAGCACCTATTACGAGAAACCGATAACACCAAACGAAGTGAACGCCTTTACGTTCGACGGAAAGTTCCTGTTTTTCATTCCCGTCTTCGGTAGAGGCTGGGAATTTCTGCTGAGACCTGCGGACAGTTTGATATTGAGTGCGGGCCTGAGCCTTTTGTACAATTTCCTGCCAGGTGTGTATTTGAACCTAACGATCCTTCTATAAGACAAACCTTCTAACAAAAGAAGCGGTGATCTCTCACCGCTTCTTTTGTTCTGATAAACCTGTACCAAAGCTTTATAATTCAGGAGATGTAGTTCGATTGTTCCTCTCCTAGTGAGCTTTCTGACCACCGAAGTAAGACGGCAAACTCTTAAATTTGAGGTGATAGACAGTGAACAATATAAAAGACGATGCACGATATATAGTTGAGAGATCAATAGAAACCGTACTGCCGGAAAAGGCGGTTTACGATTCTTTGGAGGGTCTGCACTTACCCGGGAAGACTTTCCTGTTGGCCATCGGAAAAGCCTCCTGGAGGATGGCGAAGGCGGCGAGAGAGAAGCTCGGTCGGTCTATCACGACCGGAGTGGTAATCACCAAGTACGGACACGTCGAAGGCGACATTCCGGACATCGATTGCATGGAAGCCGGACACCCCCTTCCTGACGACAACACAATCGCCGCAACGACAAAAGCACTGGAAATGATAGGTACCATCAAGCCAGACAATATATTGTTTCTGGTTTCCGGAGGCGGTTCGGCACTCTTCGAAAAGCCAGTGGAGGGAGTCTCTCTGGAAGACCTGGTTGCTATAAACAACCGCTTATTGAGGTCGGGAGCGAACATCGTCGAGATCAACACTATTAGAAAGCGTCTATCGGCAGTAAAGGGCGGACGTTTCGCGAAGATGTTCGCTCAAACCACGATACATTCACTGGTACTCTCCGATGTTCTTGGAGACAGACTGGATTCGATAGCCTCCGGTCCGGCATATCCCGACAGCAGTACCTGCGAGGAGGCTCTATCCATAATCGACAGGTACGGTCTGACCCTTAGGCCGGAACTCCGTGAGATCTTAAAGAAAGAGACACCGCATCTTCTAGGTAACGTTCAGACCAGGATTATAGGAAGCATAGGCAGAGCCTGCGAAGCTGCCAGCATCTTTGCCAGAGAACTCGGTTATGAACCAATGATATTGACCACAACTCTCGATTGCGAGGCCAGAGAAGCGGGGACCTTTCTAGCGGCGATAGCCAGGGAAGAGATGTACGATCGGCCACTGAAGAGACCGTGCGCGATAATCCTCGGAGGAGAGACCGTAGTCCACGTCAAGGGGACGGGACTGGGCGGCAGAAACCAGGAACTGGCTCTTTCATTTGCTATTGCATCTGATGGACTGGACAAAGTTGCTCTGGCCAGTGTCGGAACGGATGGGACGGACGGTCCAACAGACGCCGCAGGTGCGATAGTGGATGGCGATAGTGCCAAAGAGATGATCGAGCGGGGAATAGATCCGTACATCTACCTTCTGGACAACGACTCATATCACGCGCTGGAAACATCTGGCGAACTTCTCAAAACCGGCCCTACCGGAACTAACGTCAACGATCTTATAGTTCTGCTTTGCCAGTGAGATATTAAGGAAATCATAAAAGTAATAGTTTTTCCTTCGCCATCGGTTTTTTTGCGGGGAATCATATTTCCATTCCGTTGTATTTCGACATGACTTTTTTGAAGTCGCCGGCTACTATTTCTCGCGCAGACTGAACGGCTAGGTTTATCGCTTTGCTCACTGTTCTGTAATCCTCATCTGAAAACTGTCCGAGTACGTAATCGATCATATCCCGATTCTCCGGTAGAGGTCCAACGCCTATGCGGATGCGTGGAAAGTCCTTCGTTCCCAGTTCGGTGATTATCGATTTGAGACCGTTATGGCCTCCATCTGAGCCATTCTCCCTGATCCTTATCTTTCCAAGAGGGATCCAGATATCATCATAGACTATAACCACAGTATCCTCGCCTGTGAAGTTAAGGTCAGTGATCATACTCTTCACTGCGATACCGCTGAGATTCATAAAGGTAAGCGGTTTTGCCAGATAGATCTTGGGTTCTCCATCCAGTAGATAGGCTTCATAAGTCTTCTTTTTGAAGGTCTTCCGGACTCCGTCCCTGATCATCTCGTCCACGAAGAGAAAACCCACGTTATGTCTGGTAAGAACATAACGTGGGCCGGGATTTCCCAGACCTACAAAGAGGAACACCTTTTATTCCTCTTCTTCCTCTTTCTTCCCCTTGTTTATAACTTCGGGCTCGGTCTCCTCTTTTTCTTCCGGTGCTTCTTCTACCTCGGCCCCTCTGGCTGCTCTTGGAAGTTCTATAACGAGAACTGGTTCTTCACCGTCAACAAGAGGCTTCATTCCTTCGGGAATAGGAAGGTCTTTGACTCTCAGTATTTTGCCGACATCGAAAGAAGAGATATCGACATCTATTGATTCAACGATATCCTTTGGAAGTACTGAGACGGGGAGTTCGTTGATTATATGCTCTACGATTCCACCTTTTTCAATGCCGATCGGCTTTCCGTTCAACCTTATCGGAATATGAATCTCCATTCTGTGACCTTTTGATGGAGAGTAGAAATCCAGATGTATAATCGCGTCGGTCACTTTGTTTCTTTGAACGGATTTAAGGAAGACGTGGTGTTCTTTGCCATCCAGGGATAGAATGACAGAAGTTGTTTCGGCAATCTTGTTTATATTTCTGAGCACCTCAACTTTGTCGAGGCTTACAGAGAAAGTCTCAACTTCTGGTCCGTAAACTACCGCCGGAATCTTTCCCTGATTCAGCAGGTTCTTTGCTTTGGTTTCTACGCTGCGAATTTCAGCAACGAAATTTATCTCGTGCATTTGTTTCCCTCCTCTATCTGAACAGAATACTCACCGAGAGATTTTTCCTGACACGCGTCAAAGCCTCTGCCAGAAGAGGAGCTATAGACAACATCCTTATGTTTTCCGGCAGATCGTCGTGGTGAATCGTATCGGTTATGAAGACCTTCTCCAGTTCGGAACCGGCAATTATCTCTTTGGCCTCTCCCGACAGGACACCGTGAGTCGCACAGGCGAATATCCTCTGAGCGCCGTTGGATTTTAGCATCTTGGACGCTTCCACAAGTGAACGACCGGTGTCAATTATATCATCAAAGATTATGGCTGTCTTACCCTCCACCTCACCAATTATGTGCACCATCTCGGCCACGTTGTCCTTGGGTCTCCTCTTGTCGAGAATCGCCAGGGGAACACCCAGTTTGGCTGCGAACTTGCTGGCCCTTTTCACCCCGCCGATATCTGGTGAAACCACTACCGTTTCGTCTTTATTGAAAAAACGTCCGCTGAAGAACTTCGAAAAGACGGGGAAGGACCAAAGATTGTCCACGGGGATGTCGAAGAAACCCTGGATCTGTTCGGCATGAAGATCGATCGTTATTATCCTGCTGGCACCTGCGGTGGTGATGAGGTTGGCGACGAGTTTGGCCGTTATAGGGTCTCTTCCTCTGGCCTTTCTATCCTGACGGGCGTAACCGTAGTAGGGAATCACGACCGAGATCGAGTGAGCAGAGGCCCTTCTGAAGGCGTCTATCATGATCAGCAGCTCCATCAGGTTTTCGTTTGCCGGGCTGCAGGTAGATTGAATTACGAATATATCGTGACCTCTGACGGTTTCGTCGATCTTGAGGTTTATTTCACCATCCGAAAACCTCTTCGTGTGACAGTCTCCAAGGTGAACTCCAAGATAGTCGGCAATGCTCTTCGACAGAGCGAGATTGGCCGAACCCGCAAAGATCTTCATTTCATTCGTCTGATATGGCATCAGTCCTTCTCCTCTCTGTTCTTTTTATACTTACCCTCTTTGTTGATCTGTCTGGCCCTTCCGAGCGCCAGCGAGTACGGGGGGACATCGTCGGTTATGACCGAGCCCGCCGCCGTGACGGACCCTTCACCGATCTCGACCGGCGCAACCAGCGAGGAGTTACTCCCGATGAAGGCCCTGTCGCCGATACTGGTTTTGAATTTGTTCTTGCCGTCGTAGTTGCATGTGATCGTTCCAGCGCCTATATTGGCATCTTCACCTATGATAGTGTCGCCCAGATATGTGAGATGGTTGGCTTTCGATCGTTTGCCGAGGATCGATTTCTTGAGTTCCACGTAGTTGCCGACATGAGCCTGTTCCATGATCACCGCTCCCGGCCTCAGACGGGAATAAGGCCCAACCCTGGCTCCTTCCCTTACATCTGCTTCCAGTACTTCCGAGCGTACTATTTCGACATTGTCTGCAATTTTTGAATCCTGTATCCTTGTCATCGGTCCTATAAGACAGTTCTGACCGATCGTGGTCTTACCATAAATAAAGGTCATGGGTTCTACTACGCTGTCGATACCGATCTTCACTCCCGGCCCTATGTGTGTAGTTTCTGGATCGACTATCGTCACACCGGCTTCCATTAGAGTGTTGTTTATCCTCTTTCTGGCGATTCTCGCTACCTGTGCAAGCTGTGCCCTGTTGTTTATACCGAGAACCTCCTCGGCATCGGCTACAACCAAGGTGTCGGCTCTGCCGGCAATGCCGACCGTATCGGTCAGATAGTACTCCCCCTGGTCGTTGCTGTTCTTAAGGGTTACTATCGAGTTACTTATGAAAGCTCCCCGGAAGGCGTAAATGCCGGTGTTCACTTCCTTTATATTCCTGATCTCTTCGCTGGCATCTCTCTCTTCGACGATCTCAACCTTTCCGTCACGCTTCACAACCCTGCCATATCCGGAAGGATCAGGCGGAACCATCGTGAGAAAAAGCACGTCCAGATCGGCCTCTCTCCTCCTGCGGACCATCTCCCGAAGAGTCGAAGGCTTTATCAACGGTTCGTCTCCAGCCACAATCACGACATCGTCGTCGTCGAGAAAATCTTTGGCCATCATGACAGCGTGTCCGGTACCCAGTTGTTCATTCTGTCTGACGGTCAGTATATCGCTTTCCAGAAGCGATTCAATTATCTCCGCTCTGTAACCGGTTACGACCACCACCCTGTCGACTCCGGCCTCTTTCAGGGATGAGACCACCCAGTTAACCATCGGCCGATCGATAATCATATGTGCGACTTTCGGCAGGTTCGACCTCATTCTCTTGCCGAGACCTGCGGCAAGAACTATTCCAGTCACTCAATATCCCCCCTTGAGTTCAGATCGTCTGCGCTCTTTTCTTTCACTAGTATTCCCGCATAATTATATAGCAGCATAGTTAACATTCGATGGCCCGGTAAAATAAAAGTGTGACTCCGGAAGTCACACTCTGTACCGTTATTCGAGAAGTGCGGCCACTTCTTTTAGCTTCTCTATTATGGGTATTTTCTGCGGACAGAGCTCCTCGCATCTACCGCATTCGACACACATGGATGCTCTGTTCTCGGGTTTGAAGAAGTTGCTGTAAGACCTTCTCGCACCTTCCACATCGTCGAACATCGCGGCATCGTTGTAAACCTCAAAAGAATCGGGTATAGCCACGTTGTTGGGACAGGGCATGCAGTACCCGCAGGCGGTGCAATTGATCTTTATCCGGCTTATGTATATTTCTCTGACCCTGGTTATAAGGGAGAGTTCCTGAGAGGTCAATGAATTTGGAAGGGCCGCGCCTGCTATCTCCAGATTCTGCTCCACTTGTTCCATGCTCGACATACCGCTTAGCACAACCCCGACAGCCGGATCGTTCCACACCCATCTTAGTGCCCACTCGACGGGCGATCTCTTCTGTGGAGCCAAATCCCATATCTTCCGCACATCTGCGGGGATACGCCTGACGAGTTTACCGCCCCTGAGAGGCTCCATTACTATAACACCCATCTCCCTTTTGGCCGCGTAGTTGAGCCCATCGGTTCCGGCCTGGTAGTCGGTGTCGAGAAAGTTGTACTGTATCTGGCAGAACTCCCAGTCGTACGCATCGACGATCTTCTTGAAAGTCTCCAGCGTATCGTGAAAGGAAAACCCGATGTGCTTTATTCTACCGCTCCTTTTTGCCCTGTCCATGAAGTCGAAGACGTTGTTCTTCACAAGGTTGTCCCAGAATCTGCCGTTCAGGGCGTGAAGTAGGTAGAAGTCTATAACATCTGTCTGGAGTCTCTTGAGCTGCTCGTTGAGATAGTGATCCATGTCTTCGTGACTCTTTATGAGCCAGCTGGGAAGCTTCGTGGCAAGATTCACCTTTTCCCTGTACCCGTCTTTGAGGGCTTCGCCTACGAACGGCTCGCTCTGGCCGTTGTGGTAACCCCAGGCCGTATCGACATAATCGACCCCGTTATCTATGGCGTGTCTCAACATACGCGTCGCTTCGGGTATATCTATGCCGCTGTCGAGCGTGGGCAACCTCATACATCCGAACCCCAGGGCAGATACCTTTTCTCCGGTCTTTCCCATTTCTCTGCGAACCATTTTATACCTCCGGAAGAATATAGAAGATTCTTGAAAGCCACATTATATTCTACAATATCTGCCCCGGATTTTCGACCCGATTTATGATCAACTCCTAGAGAGCGTCGTAGATTCTTTTTTCACCCTCCAGCTCCCTTAGAGGAGCGATATCCTGTGTCACTTCGAGCGTTCCTATGTACCTTTTCTGTGAATCCCTGAGGGCTATGTATTTTATGTATACCATTTTTGGGCCGAGGTTGAGCCAGAAGTCTGCGACATCACGTTGGCCGGCTTTGAAATCGGCGAGGATTTTGTTGACGACGTTCACGCTTTTTTGCGGATGGCAGTTCTGAACTTTCCGTCCTATGACCGCACGCGTTCTCACAAAGATCCTGTCCGGTCCTTCACTGAAGAAACGAACAGTGTCGTCGCCGTCCACAAAGGTTATGTCGAAGGGTAAAGAGCTCATCATCGCTCTGAGCTGCTCGAAAGTCAGGTAGCCACTACCCAGGTTCAAAAGGCCTTCCCTACTGGAGGCTTCCATTTTCGATTCCGAAAGTGAGAATTCCACAGGCATCGGTCGATATGCGAAATAGCCTATCCCGTCGAACTGTATCCTGATGTCGCGCCACTCTTCCAGTGAGAGCAGTTTCAAAGCCGAGGGGAAGAGTATTTTGTGCTCTTTGAAGATGTGATTGGAAAAGATCTCCCCGATACCTATCGAAAGATCGAAAACCTTTGCCGGTTCGACTGTGCCGTCGTCTATCATCTCTCTCAGCTTTTTGCGCAATCCACGAACCTCATCGTGTTCCTTCCACATGATCGCGGGCGGCTGTACCAGTCCGTGCTTTTCCAGATAGGGAAAGAGTACGTTCTCCTCCTTGAGGAAATATTTCTCTACCTCGTCCATGTAGTCGAGCAGATTGGCTATGGCCTGGACGTCGCTCTGCGTTAGATCTCCGTTTCTTATACGGCCTGCTCGATCGCGCAGTTCTTTCGACCTGTTGAGGATGTCTCTATGTTCCTCGACCAGTATGTGGAGAGGGTGCCACGGCTCAACGTCGATCTCATCTTCACTGAGCGCCTCTTTGAAAACATCCAGGTGAATGTTGCACATGAGCTGGATACTCTCTGCGGGCATACCCTCGTTGACGAGTTCCTGCTCGATCTTTGCAATCTCTATAGGAGTCATTTCCCTGACGACTCTCATGAAATCCTCTTTCACTTTCTCGAGGTTTTCCGGATCATCGTGTATTCTCTTTATAAGATTCTTGAGAAAATCTTCCCTGTTGAACAGTTCGCTCATTTTCACACCTCCGTCTTCTAAATCAGATGATACTTCAGCGTGAAAGAGAGGTCAGTAACATATGTTACCTCAACGGTCGATTATCTGGCCGTGTACCCGCCGTCAACCATCAGCGACTCCCCGTGTATGAATGATGCCTCGTCGCTGGCTAGAAAGAGCACGACACTGGTAACTTCTCTGGGTTCTCCGAACCTACCGACCGGATGGAGGGCCACCATCATCTCGTAGGCCGGCGAGGTTTGGCCCATACCGGCCGCTTCCAGCAGGGGGGTCTTGATGAAGGCCGGGTTGATCGAGTTTATTCTGATATTCCTGCTGGCGTATTCGAGCGCCGCCGCTTTTGTCAGTCCAACCACGCCGTGTTTGGAGGCCGTATATGCCGAAGCGTTGCTGAAGCCGACTTTTCCGAGAATCGAAGAGTTGTTTATTATGGCTCCTCCACTCTGCTTAAGCATCTGTTCGACTTCGTATTTCATAGAGTAAAAGACCCCGCTCAGGTTTATGGAGATTATTCTTTCCCATGTATCAACGGGATACTCGGCTACCGAAACGGAAGGGCCGCTTATGCCTGCGTTGTTGAAGGCTATGTCGAGCCTTCCGAATTTCTCGACGATTGTTTTAACGACTTTTTCCGTCTCTTCGGCGCTGGAAACATCGTGCTTCAAAAAGATCGCCCTGCCGCCATGGCCGTTTATCTTTTCTACGAGTCCTCTACCCTTCTCCTCATCGATATCGGTGACAACCACCGTCGCACCTTCATGCGCGAAGGCTTCAGCCGCATCGGCACCTATTCCGGAACCTCCACCCGTAACCATCGCAACTTTTCCTTCGAACCTTTTCATAGTTATTCCTCCTTTCTCTCACGATATCCGATGTTATTTATCGGCTATATTTATTATATCACAAAGGCTCGAAGGGTTACTGTTCATAATAATTAGCAAGATTTCCGAGTTGTGCGATGAGAGAGGCCAGAGATAACAGTTACGAAGAGTGAAAGATTTTCACGCTCATTCCTCTTACCTTCAATATCAAGACCCCGGCGCGTGAAGGCAGAAGAGAATTACCCTCCAGGAATGTATAGATTGAAGGCATCTTTCAGGTTGGCGATTTCTACTCCCGGCATTCTGGAGAGTTTTCCCGAATCGAAGCCGAAGAATATTAGATAGACCGACTCAGGCACTCCGGTCCTTATGTAGGCGTCTTTGTTCAGCATTATCGTGTATTTGGTCTCTATCTCGGGATTTTTAAGGTAGTAGAACTTCTCTTGAGACAGACCCGGTTTGAAGTTTTTCTGGAAGTAGTATGCCGAATCGCTCGAGCTCTTTTTCATCCCTATCCAGACTTCCTTGGTGCCAGTCACGAAGACTCTGAAATAGGGTCTGTCGCTCTGATGCTGCATTTCAGTCAGTATAGCGTCTAGATCTACGCTGGTATTGGAAAGGAAATTTTTGGCCACTATGTATTTCTCTAGCGTGCCACCCCCTCCAAGCAATCTCTCTATACTGGCTAACTTGGTCTGGAAATCGGCCTCCATCTTCTCTATCTTTCTCTCGTAAGAATTCTTCAGTTCGGTCATCTCTTTCCTGACCTGCCCAACACGGTTCACTGCCATCAACGAGAAGACAAATCCAACTATCGATGCCAGTATCAGTGTCAATCCAATTATCATTGCCGGTGATTGTTTACGTCTCTTCGCCATGTTTCTACCTCTTGATTGCACAGAAGAATAGGTGCTCGGACCTGGAGAAGGTCTCTTTCTGCCTGCAATAACGGTACTCCCACTCGCAGGCTCTGGAGATGTTCGACGCCAGCGAAACTTCGTTGTAGGGATAAAAGGCGATCAGAGAAGCCATATCGACCAGTTCGAAGCCGTTGGATCTTAAGATGCCGCTTATCTCTCCAGGAAAGTAAGCACGTGAAAGAAAGCTCTTGTTGCTCACCGATCTGTCGCCGATCGGAATCTTTCTCTCGTCCAGCAATTTCTGGGCCATCGAATAATCTGCAAGGGAGAGGAAGTCCTGGAGGAAGGCCCAGGCATTATCGACACTGGCAAGGAGTTTGCCCCCTTTCCTTAGTACTTCGCCGATTTTCTTTAAAACCTTTTCCGGCTCCATAGCGTAAGAAAGCACATCTCCCATTGCCAGCACACAGTTGAAGGAAGCCTTTTCAAAAGGAAGGTCCTCTCCGCCGACCTCATGAAACTCGATCTTCAGCTCGGCCAGTTCGGCTTTCATCTTTGCCACTTTCAGCATCTCCCCGGCCGGATCTACGGCAATGACGTCGTGGCCGTCTTCGGCCAGCCTCAAGGCCCATCTTCCAGTGCCTGTGCCGAGATCTAGTACCCTGGAGCGGCGAGCTATATGATCGTCCACCAGTCTTTCTACGAGCCTGTGATAAAGTTGCCAGTAAGGCTCCTCGTACATGTAATCGTATCTAGTTGCGATATCGTTGTAATATTCCCACGACTCCCTCAAACCTCGCACACCTCGCACCAAATAATGAAGGATCTATATCAATCTACCGGATGCCCGAAGAACCTGCGAGCTTCGGGTCAATCCTAGTATAATACATAATCGATGAGAACAAGTCTCCGGTTGATTTCGACGGACTGAAGAGAGACCCGAGGAGATGAGCGGACAAACCGGGGAGCCTCTCCCCGGTTATTTTTCTTCTTTTAAACTGAAACCGCTCATGAAAGTCTTCTGGAATATCAAAAGCATTATGAGAGGTACTATCATGGCCGTTATCGTTCCTGCCATGATGATGTTCCATTCCGCTGCCTGGGCTTCGCTGGCCAGCAGCATCTTGATGCCGATCTGAACGACTCTCATGTCGTTGGTTGTAGTTATTATGAGGGGCCACAGATACTCGTTCCAGATGAAGTTGAACTCTATCAGAAAAAGCGCGCCCATATTGGTTTTTGAAAGAGGAAGGAGCACATTGAAGAGAAACCTCATAGGACCGGCACCATCTATTCTCGCGGCGTCCGAGAGCGATGTCGGGACGGTCATAAAGAGCTGGCGGAAGAGCAGCGTCCCCGTGGCGCTGGCAAAGAAGGGTATTGTGAGAGCGTAGTAGGTATTTATCCAGTCGAAGCTCTTCATCAGTTCGTAAGTCGGTAAAATCCTCACAGGAAGCGGAAGCATGTGTGTTATCAGTATCATGCCGAAGAAGAAGAACTTTCCCTTGAAGTCGCCGAAGTAAGTGAAGGCGAAGGCCGCCAGTATAGCGAAGCCTATCTTTCCGGTCGCCACGATGAAGGCCGTGAAACCGCTGTTTAGCATAAGTCTGCCCATGTTCACAGTCTTCCAGGCCGTCACGTAGTTCTCTATTATGTTCTTTCCAGTTGTGAAACGGGGTGGGTAGCTGTAGGACTCGGCTGCCGTGAGCGTGCTCATACTGAAGGCGTAGTAGATCGGGAACATCACCACCAATGCCATGCCGGTGAGCACCAGGTATATCACCATTTTTTTAAGATTTTTCTTCTTCATGTTTATCCATCCCCACCCGTTATCCGTAGAAGACTTTTCTTTCGGTGTATTTGAATTGGAGGACGGTCAGAATGGCGACGAAGACGAAGAGGACGACCGACTGCGCGGAAGCGAAACCGGTGTTCATGCTTATGAAACCATCCCTGTAAAGCTTATAGACCAGCAACTCGGTCGCGTCGCCCGGACCACCTTTGGTCATAATATCTATCAGTCCAAAGACATCGAAGAAGGCGTACAGCATGTTCATAATCAGAAGAAAAAAGGTCGTCGGCGAAAGGAGCGGCAGGATGATCTTGAAGAACTTCGTTACGCCGGAGGCACCGTCTATAGAGGCAGATTCCAGGAGTTCTTCGGGAATAGCCTGCAGGCCGGCCAGGTAGAAGATAATGTTGTAACCCAGCATCTTCCACGAAGCGGCTATGACAACGACCGCGAGAGCGAGGTTTCTATCGGTCATCCAGTTGATCCCTATCCCCGTGATACTTCTTATTATATAAACTATCGGACCGCTCGACGGGTTGAACATGAGCGCCCATATGGTCCCGGCGATGGCCGGTGAGATGGCGTAGGTCCAGATGAAAAAAGTCCTGTAAACGAATAGACCGCGCAGCTTCTGATTCAGTAACACGGCTATGACCGTTCCCAGCGACAGGCCGATGAGCACCACTAATACGGCGAAGATAAGGGTTATTATCAGGCTGTGCAGATAGGCTGACGATTGGAAGAGTCTGGTGAAGTTCTCGAAACCGACGAAGAACTTTCTATCGCCGAATGGAGAAACCCTGAAGAAGCTCATATATATGGACTGAACGGTCGGTACGATGAGAAAGATAATAACTATAACAATCGAGGGAGAGAGCAAGATGTACGGGAGCACTCGATTGGGAAATCTTCTCTGCATTTTTTTCTTTCACCGCCTGAAAATGGATTAAGGGGAGGGGAAAAACCCCTCCCCGTCGAAAAGCAAATCAATCACCGTATAGTTGAATGTACTCTCTCAGTATGTTGTTGCACTCTTTTGCCGCATCGTCGAGAATCCTCTTGGCTTCCTTTTCGTAATCCTTTCCCTTGTACTGAACGGCCTTTTCGACGGCTGAATCGACTACATCTCTTATCGCGACGAAGTTACCCAGTCTGACTCCCTGTGCTTCGGGTATGTTTGATCCGCTGAGTATCTGCAGGAAGGCGGTCAGGTGGTTTGGCTGAGAAGCGAACCAACCCTCATCCATGAGTAGCTTGACGGTCGTGTTGCTCGAGGGGAAGTAACCGGTGCTCTTATGCCATTGCAGAGAGACTTCGGGCCTTATTATGTACTTCAGGAATTCCCAGACAGCCTTGTTTTCAGCTTCGGACTTTCCCTTGAGAACCCATATCGTGGCGCCTCCGATAACCGAGTTTCCTCTGGGGTAACCTTCCATTCTCGGCAGGAAGGAAGTCCCGACGTTGAAAGAGGCGGTCTTCTGAATGGAACCCACCGAAGAAGTCGATTGGATCAACATGGCGACTTGCCCGGTGAGGAAAGCAGTGTTGGCGCTGTACTCCCTACCACCATAGACGAAGACCTTGTCCTGTGCCCACTTCATCCACTCGATGAAAACCTTCTGACCGAACTCTCCGTTGAATAGAACCTGCGAAGCCTTGGCCTCTCTACCGTTTTGGTTGTTGGCGTAGAACTGCGCATGAGTTGCGTGCATCTGCTCGAAGACCCATGCCGGCCAGCCGAACGAGATACCTCCCTGAGATGCGCCCGATTGTACAATCTTTTTGCCCATTTCGTACAGTTCGTCGAAGGTTGACGGTGGCTTGTTGGGGTCCAGCCCGGCCGCCGCGAAAATATCTTTATTGTAGTAGAGGATGGCAGTCGACGAGTTGAATGGCATGGAGTAGAGTTGATCGTTCACCGAGTAGTAGTTCAGGATTGGGGTGACGACGTCTCCCCAATCGAAACCCGGCTCGGCCAGCTGGTAAACTGGAAGGATAGCTCCGCTATCTAGCATGGTCTGTAGTCCGACTTCGTAAACCTGTACGATGTGGGGGTGTGTTCCAGTTCTGTAAGCTGCTATCGCTTTGGTGAGAGTTTCGGCGTAACTCCCGGTGAATTGCGCAACCACTTCGATCTCGTTCTGGCTTTCGTTGAATCCCTTGACGACATTATCAACGGCGGTGAGGTTGCTGCCACTCATCGCGTGCCAGAAAGTGATTGTTGTTTTGGAAAAAGCCACGACCGAGAGAAGAACCAGAACAACGACTAGTATCTTCTTCATGCAAATGCCTCCTTGTTGAAAAATGGAAGTACGATGGATCGCAAAATGATTATAACACCACCACTCTCGACAAAAAACCCTTCGACTCGCGCCGAAGGGTAAAAAAACCTTTTGAATACGTGAATACAGTCTATACGGTCTTTTATTTTACGCTTCTCCTGACTCTCCTGTCACCTATTCCTTCGATCATTTCCACGAAGACTCTGTCAACTACCAGAATCACGAGAAAGCAGAACCCGAAAAATTTCCTCATAATCGATCCCTCCTGAAACTTTGGATTATTTATACTCAATTCTCAAATAATTTTATATCTTAGTACATTTATACTATAGCTTGGCACAATAATTTGTGTTACGCAGATATTTAATCGATGAAAAGAAGATAATTGATTATTTTGGCTCATATATTAGATTTATTGAATTAAATACTGTGATTAGTGAATTCAGTATTTGAAATAATATCTCCAGGAATTCTCAAAAAGCAAGAAAGAGCGAATGTGTTACCGGGAAACTCGTTACAGTTGCGCAGAGGGTAACCATACCTTCAGGAAAAAACCGATCGTCTTTTATCGATATTCCGACTTCTATGGTCTATAATTTGAGCAATCTAGTCTGAACGGAGGGATTGTTTATGAGCATAGGCATAGTCACAGACAATACGTGCAACCTTAAGTCCGCTGAGATTGAGAAGCTGGGGGTATATATAGTATCGCTCTACGTCAACAGGTCCGGTAAATACACCAGAGCGCTCGATCTCGATCTCGATTCCTATTACAACGAGCTGGGGACTGTAGCGGAACTTCCGACCACTTCGCAGCCCTCTCCCCAGGATTTTATGGAGGCCTTCGACAGGGCACTACAAAACTTTGATGTTCTCGTTGTTCCTCTGATTTCAGGTAAGCTGAGCGGCACTTTCGTTTCGGCGAGCATAGCTTCCAGGGATTTCGATATGCCCGTTCACGTCATAGACACGCTGCTCACGGAAAATGGTCTGGGGATGCTTATCAGGAACCTGTCGAAAATGATCGAGGAAGGCAGTGATACAGATACTCTGGTCAAGTACGCAACCGATTTTTACAAAAAAATCCGCACGATCTTCTCCGTGGATGACCTCAATTATCTCTACAAGGGGGGTAGGATCGGAAAGGCTAAAGCCCTTATGGGAAACCTCCTGAAGATGAAACCCGTTCTCCAGATGGACGAAGGCGAACTGAAGCCCGTTGAAAACGTCAGGGGAAACAAAAAGCTCCTCCAGAGTATGGTGGATCACACTCTCAAAGGTAAGGACCCGGCCGAGCTCAAAAGGGTCGATATCGTGTACATAAAGAGAAGCGAAGATGCCACAGAGCTGAAGAGAATACTGCTTGAAAGGGTTCCAACTGTCGAGGTCGAGATCTCGTTGATCGAACCTGTTATAGGTACGCATCTCGGCCCGGAGGGGATCGGTATAATCAGCGAATGGGCATAGTCTGATCCCGAAATTTGACGGCGATTCGAGCGGAGGGGCTTTTGAAGCGCTTGAATTGCCGTTTTTTATATGGTTAACTATCAAAGACTGGGGGTGTTCAGGTGAAAACGATCGATAGAGTCGAAACAAGAAAGGGAAGGATCTACGATTTTTTACCGGGGATATACAGGCTTACAAACAACGAAAGGCTGGTCGAACACTTCAAAGAGCTTACGCCGGGCTACAGGCCCGTCGGCGAGATAGCCGAATGGGTAAGGATCACTCTCAAAAAGCTACCTGAGTCGATACTGGAAAAGATGGATCTGTACTTCAACTGGCAGACGCCGCTTGCCATGAGATTGAGTCCGATCATAAGCGAAAATGGTCTCAAAACGGTTGACGAGTTCTTGAAAGCCCTGCGGGCAGTACCCCCGGAAGATCTGCTGAGGGACTTCCTCCTGATCGGTCTCGGTCCGAGGGCCGTAGGCTTCGATGAAAGCATAATCTCGCAGATGCTTGGCGACCAACAAAAGGCGCTAGTTTTCCTGGCCAAGAAAGCCGTGCTGACACCCCATCAGAAAGCTGTCATGCTGGATTTCTTCTCCAACCCAGTTTCGATGAAAGACGATTTCGTGTATCTTCTGGAATGGTACGCCGAGCACATCTTTCCCACAATTTCCTACGACGAAGGTGCCATGGAAGAGAGCGAAAGAGATCTGATTAAAAACCTCCAGTCCAGGGGCGAGGAGTACCTTCTAAAACTCATAGACAACATGCGTTACGATGAGTTGGAAGACGGGAGGAAGATACTGCTGGCCATCTCCTATTTCGTGGAGAACGCCCAGGGCGGTGTCTTCCATCCCAGAGCGAGAAACGACCTCTTCGTCGTAGGATACAGATTCGTGAATTCAGTTCTCGAAGACGACCCACTTCGTCAGGCCGCCGCGAGGTACAGGGCTATGGGAGAACCCAGACGCATAAAGCTTTTGCGCATGCTCTTCGGGAAACGCTACACCGGCTACGACATCTCCAGAAAGTTGAAGATGTCCAACGCAGAAGTTACTGAGACCTTCAGCAATCTGGTCGCCTGCAACCTCATAAAGACCTACCGCACTCAAGAAGGAGTTTACTTCACCGCCGACCGCGATGAAGTGATCGATTTGCTGATCGGACAGCTGTCAGAAAACGACTAGAACGACCAAAGCGTCTGGAACGGTTAGCGCAGCTCCTTTCCGCCGGAACTCTCCGGTTTGTCGTACCTTTCGAACATCGGCTTGTCCAGGCTACCGTCGCTGCTATATCCAAGGATCTCCCAGTATCCTCGGTAAGTCTCATCGTCCGAAAGTTCTATTTCTTCTACCCAGCGAGCCCACTTGTAGCCCCATTTATCTTCCGCCACCACTATGAAAGGAAAGCCCTGCGCCGGGGGTAGTTTTATACCATTCAATTTATCGGCGAGTATGATGTTCCTTTCCTTAACATAATCCAAACTCAGGCTGGTAGTGTAGCCGTCTGTGGATTTGAAGATCACGTTATCCACCTCCGCTGTTGGGCCGGCCTTCTCTATGAGTTCCACGAGCGGTATCCCTTCCCAAAGCATTTTGGCGGTCCATCCCTCGACGCAGAAAAGAGTCACGACTTTCTCCATGTGTTCCAGTTCCTGAAGAGTGGAGTAACTCATCTCGTAAGGCCTTTCGACAAGTCCGCCGATCCTGAGAATGTAATTCTCTTCGTTGACGTACTGTACACCCTTTATGGAGTTCTCTCTGAAAGCGCTGAGATCATCTAGCCTGATTCCCTGGTAATCTCTCACCAGTATCTCCTGTACATCTTTTTTCGGTGAGTTGTTTATTCCAAAGACTATCACTGTAACTACGATTACGCATAAGAATATGAAAAGCAGAACCTTCACCAGTTAACACCTCCGACGACTTATCTGGTACCGTTATAATTAGACATCGATGCTTAATTTGTAGTTCGCCAGCCTGGCAAAGAAAAGCCCGGAGAAGACTCTCCGGGCAGGGTGGTAGGAGAAGAAGCCTTGTCAAGCGAAATTATGACTTCTCCAACCTTTAAAGAGTTCAGATCTAAACTTCATCTGAGCAAAATCGTCTTCATCTCAAAGGAATCGAGGATCGTCATGGCGACTCCGAACTCCTCGTTTCCGAACTCGCTATCCACATATGGATTTTGCATGGTGATCTCCAGGAACTGATTATCGGTCGGTCTCTCATCTGGCATGAAATCCACAGAATTCTGGACAACAAACCTTAAAGGGTCCTGGTTGCCGAAAAAGTAATCTATGAAATCCTGTCGCTCCTCTTCGGTGATGCCCACGGTGTAGGTCGCAATCTGGCCCGCAGAGGTATCGACCGGGACCCAGCCGTAGTTTGGCAGATAGAACTCGGCCCAGAAATGTGACCCGAGCTGGCCGGTGAATATCTGAAAGCCTCCCGGTGCCCTCGCCGGTATCCCGATGGATCTGCAGAGTGCCGAGAAGATAATGGACTGAGTTCCACAGTCTCCGTAGCCGTGTTCGAATGAGTAAACACTTTCGGGTATTCCTTCGGCCCCGATCGTAACGTGAGCCATATAACTATACAGGATGTTTTCTACGACATAATAGTATATTTTCTTCGCCTGGAGATACGGGTTTGTCTCTTCCCCAACGATGCTTCTGGCAAGCTGCTCGAACCTTTCATCGAAGTAGATACTGCCTTCCGACTTCGTGTAATCCCTATACAGTGAGCTTTCAGTATCGTAGTTTCCCACTTTTTCCGGATCTATGTCGAACTGCTGCTGGTAGTGTCTGAAGGTGAACTCCACCGAGATGTCCAGGTCTTCTTCTAGATCAGAGAGTTCGAATTCAAGAAGAACATATGCAATATCACCGTCAATTCTGGGAACCCCGACGACTGCTTCCTCTGGAGTCACTTCCAGGATATAGATGTTCTCCTGTGTGGCCGTCTGCAAAGGTAGGGGAAACCAGATCTTCAGAGAGCCCTTTTCCGGTAACAAATTTCTTTCGGTGTGTACTGTGTATTCAACAAGGTAGTCTTTGGGATTGAAATAGGGGCTAAAGTCAGGTTTGAAATTGGCGAAAGGTGTCTGCCGCGGCCCGTATTCGCTGAGAAGATATTTGACCAGCAGGGCGTTGGTGGCCGACCATTCGGGTTCTCTTTTGACCAGTTCGGGGTCGCGGGTGAAGAGATTGTGTTCAAATTCTCCAAAATACATCTCAACACCGTCAACGGTACGCCTCTGAATATCTCTATCCACTATGAATCTTCTTACGTCTTCATCACTCTTGAGCTCGGGATAGTGCTTGACTATGATCTCTTTGGCCTCTTCGAAAGTCAGCGAGAATTCGATCGCGAGTTTAATCTCATTCTGCTTTTGAAGGTATTCGTCAGATTTCTGAAGCGTGGTTCCGAGAGCCATCGTAGCTATTAGTACGAGTAAAAGAATCAGTTTCGCTTTCATAACTGTACCCCCCATCTTGTCTTTCAAGAAGACATAACACAGGTAGTATATAACTATTCATACCTATAATTCAAACAATACATGTGATCTTTCGACCCAAAGTCCAGGTTTTTGCATTAATTTTCAGTCCGGCATCACCATCGTCGATTGAGAGCTTTAAGCCAGATATATTTCCACCATCGACCGTGATAATATCTTTCTGGAGGTCGAGAAGTTATGGCTAAAAGCAGGCTATTCACGAAGAGGAAACCGCCGTCGGGATCCGTACCGGGCACCCTGAGCATAGACGAGTCCTCGCCTTTTCCGGTAATGAAGCTGATAACTTTCAATGAGAAGGAGATAGAAGAGGTCACCGTCGAAGATCCCTCATTGCTAGAGGAGCACATCTTCGAGAAGGGACGGGTAAACTGGATAGACGTTCAGGGTCTGGGCGACGAAAAAACGGTGAGAAAGCTGGGAGAGATCTTCAAGCTCCATCCACTGGCTCTGGAGGATATCACCAACGTCCCACAGATCCCGAAAATAGAGGAGTACGAAAACGGCCTTTTCATCTGTCTTCGCATGATAAGACTCGAAGAGAAGGAAGTGATCTCCGAACAGGTCAGCTTTTTCGTTGGTGATACTTTCGTTTTGACTTTCCAGGAAAGGTACGGGGATGTTTTCGATCCCGTAAGACAGAGGATGCGCCGTGGATCCACCATAAGGAAACTCGGCAACGACTTCACGGTTTATGCTCTCATAGATACCATCATAGACAATTACTTCCCCGTACTCCAGGACACAGGGAGCTCTCTGGAGGCACTCGAAGATGAGATGATCCTCAAAATCAACAAAGAAAAGCTCCGGAAACTTTACGAACTCAAGCACGGCCTCGCCGAACTGAAGAGGATTCTCTGGCCGACCAGAGATGCGATAGGCCAGCTGGCAAGAAACGAAAATAGTTACATAGACGGAAAGACGGCACTGTATTTTCGAGATGTGTACGATCATGTCATACAGTCAATAGATATGCTCGATCTTTACAGAGAACTGGCCTCCGAGCTCATGAACGTTTATCTTTCTTCCATGAGCAACAGAATGAACGAAATCATGAAAGTCCTCACCATAATTTCCACGATCTTCATACCGCTTTCCTTCGTGGCCGGTGTTTATGGAATGAACTTCCGCTTCATGCCGGAACTTGAGCTGAAATGGGCCTATCCGATCGTACTGGGAGCGATGGTCGCCATCGCCGGAGCCATGCTGTACTTCTTCCATAAAAAAGGCTGGTTCAGGAAAGATTGAAGCGATATCAAGATATATGTAAGTGCCGATCATTCCTAACTGTGCAGTGTTTCATCTTTCTAATTGTTCACCGAGTATGAAAACGATCCTCTCTACGAATTCGATTACCTTACTTTCGATCTGTCTCATCAGTTCTCCGGGATTATCGAAATCTGGTTGTTCAGAAAGGGTGGATTCAATTATGGAATCCACTCCCGGAGAGACCCGCGACAGTTTGTACCCCCCTGTGCCTTTGTTGGTGAACAATTCAATGTATTCAGCCTGGATCTTTCTGTTGTTCCCACCCAGCCAGACTTCGAAACTGTTCGGCTCATGCAAATACACAACGGCGATTTTCAACTTCCTGCTCTTCAAATTGGAGGGTGTAAATGCGAAGTATGTCATGTCCATATAACCGTAGTATAGAGCACCGGTTGTATAGTCCGGATTCTTTTCCTCCAGGTATGTTCTCAGATTGGACATGAAGGACATTATTTCTCTATATGCTTTCTGAATCCTTCCTTTGCTTAACTGGTTATTGTATTCCCGTACAAGATCGTTCAGCGATTCCACAGCCCTACTCCTCTTTCCAGCGGTATTTTTTGTTCTTACGCAGAGTTTCAAGGTCACAATTCAAGCAAAGTCCGTTATGACAGCATATAACGCCGCCACACTCGTTGCAGAGCCATTTTATCTCTTCCTCTTTCAAAAACAGCTCTACGGAATTGTCGCGGATGAACTCAAGGTTCTCTATCATGCTCATATGATATTTCGTGCGATAGCGCTTATCCAGCGTCTTCAATCGTTTACAGGGAAAAATTTCACATTCATAGCAGAAGCGGATCTTTCCCTTCGCAAGCAGCTCGCACTGATCGCCCATGTGGATGCAATTCTCCCCCCTCGGGATACAGCCGGGACAGTACTTTTTGTGAAATCCCTGCCTTTTCAAGTCGTTTTTCATCGACTGATAACTGATGCACAGACTGCAATTCATACCGCATGGAGCGATTAACTGCTCTTCCATACGCCACCTCTTTTAGCCATCATCTATTGAGCCGACCCTGTACAAATCTTTTGATAGATCATACCATTTAATAGATGCGGGCGACGAGGGGACGGAGAGGTAAGAGGTATGAAGATCAAGATCTGAGAACCTTCTCACCTCACACCTCCCACGACGAACGCTCGAGAGAGTGCGAGACGGAAGAGATTAGATCCCGACACTACGGGATGACAGTCTCACTCCCTTCACGTCGCGAAAAACGGGACAGACGCCAGGAGCCCGTCAGTCCCTATTTTCGCTCTCGCCTTCTCATGAGCAAAGAGAGCTCTAAACGCTCTTTCTCGTGTTTTTACCGACAATCCACAACGCACAACCCACTCTGCCCTGGCCCGGTTTTCTAGTATCAATTTCGGACGATCTATTGCCTCCTGAGAATCGGATAATAGAGATCAAACTGGACAGCAGATTCATCGAACCAGTCCGGGGAAATTATCTCTTCCAGACACTGATGTCTTCCGGCACAATACTCATCGTTACTTTCGACCCACCGGGATATCGCCTTCCAGTTCTCCGCTATGTCGTGAAGGTGGGTGCTGATTACAGCATAGAGTCCGCCGGAGAAATCCTTCATTCCCACCCCGCCAGAAGGCTCCGTTTCCTGAGTAACTGTCAACCAGACTTCGTAACCGTACTCTTCGCTTTCAGGAGAAGGCGAAGGATTGTTGAACCCGAAGTTTCTTGTTGAGAAGAGATCTAACAAACCTCTTCTAGAGGCCCACTCCTCCATTACTCTCAGCACATCGTACTCGGGACTCTTCCCACTGGACCTGTAATATGCGACCCTGCACGGCTTCAATTGAACAATCCTTACATCAAGGCATTCTCTCGGGCTTCTCACTTTTTCTTCCTCCTCGTAAGATCTTACCTGTTGTTGCCTATCTTCTTCACTATGATGGAGTTCGGCCATTATATCCGAAAGCTTTACGCCGACACCGCTGTCGAGATGTACAAGAAGTTTTTCTATTCTGGATCTCTCACGACTGATAGTATTACTTTCATCCAGCAAAGTTTCCAGCCTGTTGACCAGTGAAGTTTTGAATTTTTCCATATCGTAAATCGTAAGGACTTTTAGAATCTCCTTCATAGATAAACCAAGACTTTTCAGAAAGAGAATTTCCTCGAGCTTCTTCAGAGAGTCCTCATCGTAGTAACGGTACAGAGACTCCTCATTTCGAAAACTCTTGAGCAAGCCGATCTCTTCGTAGTATCTCAGAGTACGACAGGATACATCGAAAGCAGAAGCCACCTCGCCGATCTTCTTGATTCAGATCACCACCCCGATAGAACGAATTTAATCTGACAGAGGAGATTATACTCTTTGCCGTAACGGGAGAGTCAATACCATCAACGGTTATAATTCATTGAGAAAAAACCATTGTGTCTGCCACTTACTTCATAAAAAAGGTGTCCTCCAGACCTCTGGAGGACACCCAAGGAGGTAGACCAAATCTTTCTTTTTATGTGGATCAAGAAACAACAATCACTATAAATACTTGTTGCCTGTTTCAGAGATCAGACTTGCTAATTCCTACTTCAGCTCAACAGTTGTAGAGATGACTCCGCCTCTGGTAGAAGAGAAGGTGATCGTCGCGGTTCCAGTACCGGTTACGGTCCAGGATACCGTCTTGGATGTTTCCCAGGTCGGCGAGCCAATGTCGGTGAACGGTCTGTCGAGAGGATTCTCAGGAAGCGCACCGGCAAAGAAGCCGATGGTCTGGTTTGCACTCTCTCCGGAAGCCAGTTTGAGACCATCCAGTGTTATTCTGGCCGTCGACTGTCTCACCATCTTGACTAGCCATGCCTGCTTCAACGCATCGGGAAGGAATCCGTTGTTGGTAACCGTTGCGGTTATCGTCCTTGAACCATCTGCGTTGGCCTTGACGTTGATTTCGGTGAATTCGAGTTTCGGAAGCTGCTTGGCAAGCATGAAATTGAATCTGTTCTCAGCCTCGACCGCAAGCTTCAGGTAGAAACCTGCAGGCGGGTTCTGCGACCAGAACTTCGGGTTCGTTCCGCCGGCCTCGACCGTACCGTATTCGGGGTGCTCTGCAGGTGTCCAGGGCAGGAAGTAGGCTCTCTCCATTCCCTTT
>Ga0208041_1000122_pt1 | contig 99470 bp, 85 predicted proteins | sample AD_SCU002_MetaG_FD_184453 | JGI IMG/M metagenome (GOLD analysis project Ga0208041, IMG submission 184453) | Active sludge microbial communities of municipal wastewater-treating anaerobic digesters from China - AD_SCU002_MetaG (SPAdes) (version 2) | ecosystem: Engineered > Bioreactor > Anaerobic...
GACCAGCCCGGGGATGGGGCCGAGCGTCACGCCGTGATCGAGCGGCACGATGATGGTCCTGCCGGTATTCCGATCCATGATACGTTCCAGACGAATCTCTTTTCCTCTCATAACCACAGTCCTCCCGGATCTTGAGTGAGTACGGTCCCCGGGATAGATTTAAAACCAGATAAAATAGCGATAGAACGCTGCCGCTCCGTGATAACAGATACCGGCGGTCAAAAACTGCTGTGTCGCTCCTGCGAGGATGGTTACTCCGTTAACCGAGGTAAAAGCGGTCACCGGCGAAAAAACACTCACCGCGCATTGTGTATACCATTACGTGTTCCTGTATAAAAATGTGCCGGAATACCACGCACAACGCGGATCCGGGATAAAACGGCCCTCCGTGAAAGAAAATATGGGATAGGCCTTATTTGCGGCTCTTCCGGAACGATATGACGTCGCCGACGGTCATGGTCACCCGGCCCGGCCCGCCGACGGAGGTGCTATCTTCGGCCGAATCGATCAGCCGGATATTGAGCGCTTTCTCAAGTTTCCGCCGGACGTCGTCTTCGGGAATGAGGTCTCCCTTCTCGATCTTTTTGACCAGGATCTCGCGTTCCTTGATTGCCTGAGCGAGGTCGAGAGTGGACCAGTCCTTCTCTTCGCGGGCGGCCCGGATCCGGTCGGCGTAGTCGTCGACGATCTCTCCTTCCATCAGGTCAAAGACGTCCCGCGGTTTCCTCCGGGCCTGCGGGACGGCGATTCCCGGTTTCTGCTGCGGGGAGCCTTTGCGGCGCGGTTGCTGGACTTCTGTACCGTGTTTTGCGCATCGGACGCAGACGGAGAGTTCTGCACCCTCGATCTGGATGGTTTTGGGCGGCCCTTGTATGGGAGCGCCGCATAGTTCACACTGCATAAGTCTCGCAAACAACTTTATATTCATTTTAACCTATATAATTAATCGAGGAGACCTATGGGAGATATCGCTCGGCAGGCACCAGACAAGGATACCGGTGAAGACATCTATCAGTATCTCCTGGAACGGATAACGAACCTCGAAAACCGAAACCTGGAGCTACGCGAACAATTCCGCCAGATGGAGTCCGAGAAACGGTATGTTGAAACCCAGAAGATTCGCTACGAGCGTGAGCTGCGAAAACTCAAGAGCGAGATCGAGCAGCTCAGGAGCCCTCCTCTCGTGATCGGGACGGTTACTGACGTTATCGACAACAACCGGGTGATTGTGCGAAGCAGTGCGGGGCCGCGGTTCCTGGTCCGTACATCGCAGCTTATCGACCCCGATCTCCTCAAACCGGGTGTGCGGTGCACGCTCAACCAGCAGTCCCTCGCCATCGTCGATGTGCTCCCCACAAGCTACGACGCGCAGATCTACGGCATGGAACTGGTTGAGTCGCCGGAAGAAACCTACGAGAATATCGGCGGTCTTGAGCCGCAGATCGAGGAGGTCAGGGAAGCGGTCGAGCTCCCCCTAACGAAGCCGCACCTCTTTGAGAAGGTCGGCATCTCCCCGCCGAAGGGCGTCCTCCTCCACGGCCCGCCCGGCACGGGGAAGACGCTCCTCGCGCGGGCGGTGGCGCACCAGACGAATGCGCACTTCCTCCGCGTGGTCGGCTCGGAACTCGTGCAGAAGTACATCGGTGAGGGGGCCCGCCTGGTCCGGGAACTCTTCGAGCTTGCGAAGCAGAAGTCACCGTCCATCATCTTCATCGACGAGATCGATGCGATCGGCGCGCACCGGAACGACTCGACGACATCGGGGGACCGCGAAGTCCAGCGGACGCTGATGCAGCTCCTGGCCGAGATGGACGGGTTTGACAATCGTGGGGACGTCAAGATCATCGCCGCGACGAACCGGATCGATATCCTCGACCGCGCCCTCCTCCGCCCCGGCCGGTTCGACCGGATGATCGAGATACCGCTCCCCGATCATCGCGGGAGGCTCGCCATCTTAAAGATCCACACCCTGAACATGAGCCTTGGCGAGGACGTCAATCTCCCGGAGGTGGCCCGGCTCACCGAGGGGAAGAACGGCGCCGACCTCCGGGCGATCTGTATGGAGGCGGGCATGTTCGCCATCAGGATGGAGCGCGATACGGTCAGCGGCGATGACTTCATGAAGGCGATCGACAAACTCTCGGTGGATTTCGACCGGCACCACTTCCATACCACCTTCGGCGAGATGTTCGCCTGAAGGGCACCTTTTTTCCCGGACAGCATCGTTTTGGTATCATGGAGAGGGCGCGCCCTACCGGGGGAGGATACGCCCGCGAACCCGGTTCACCGGAGGTTTTATTGAACCCCCTATCCGTTCTGGAAGGTCACGCCCGGAGGCCTGCCCGGGCCCCCTCAGGGAAACCAACGTCAGCGCCGCTCCCCGGTACGGCTTCCCGCTGAATATCACCATGACTGCCCCCGCTCCCGGCACGGCTGCCCACTGGATATCGCCATGACTTGCCCCCACCCCACCGGGGCGGGGGGAGGCCGAAGGCCGGGAGGGGTGGGGGCTTCAGGGAGGGACGTACGGTTACTCACCTGCGGGGAGGCCGGCGAGGAACGTACGGGTACCCACCTGCGGGGAGGGGGAGACCCCCTCCCCGGTCCCCTCCCCCAATGGCGATATCCCCACGGTCCACTGCACGGGGAGAACCCGGGGGAGAACCGGGTTCTGGCTCTCTCCCCCTGGGAAACCGGCGCGAGAGCCGCTCCCGGGCACGGCCCTCCCCGGGTATCGCCATGACTGCCCTCGCCCCCGGGAGGGGGCGGGAGAGGAGCGCGCAGCGCAGGCGGGGAGGGGGCTGCCGGAGAGGAACTTTCGGGTACCATTTTGCCCGGGGAGGGGACGAGCCCCCTCCCCGGTCCCCTCCCCCCCCGTGGCGATATCCCCACGGTCCACTCCACGGGGAGAGCTCAGGGAAGAACCAGATTCAGGCCAGCTCTTCCCGGTCTTCCCGTTCCCTCCCGGGAAACCGACGCCGCTGCCGCTCCCGGGCACGGTTTATCCCGGATATCGTCATGACTGCCCTCGCCCCCTCCCGGGGGCGGGGGAGGAGCGCGCAGCGCGGGCGGGGAGGGGGTTGCCGGAGAGGGACGTACGAGTATCCCCTCCAGGAAGGCCGGGCGGGATGGGGGGACGGAGGGGAGCGCTCTGTGGGGGATGGGGCGAAGGCCAGATATGGCCTGTTCATCTGGAACCGGTCCACTACACCAGCAGCACCTGCTCCTGTGCCCGGAGAATGTCAAGAACATCCTGCATATCGGGCACCGTCGTCACCGGATAAACCCTCGCGAAGACGACGCGCCTTGATTCGTCGATGACGATGCTGGCCCGCCTTGAGTAGCCCTTTTCGCTGTCGAAGACGCCGTACGCCTGTGCCACACCGCCGTGAGGCCAGAAATCCGCAAGGAGCCGGGTCTTTCTGATGCCGAGACTCTCCGCCCACGCCCGTTTGCAGGGGACGGAGTCCACGCTGATGCCGAGAGCAACGGCGTTGAGAGCATCGAGCGCCTCCCGGTTCGCCTCCAGTGCTCTCATCTGCCTGGCACAGACGCTGGTCCAGGCCAGCGGGTGGAACGAGAGGATAACCCGCTTCCCCGGGAAGCCTGATAGCCGGATACTGTTCCCATTCTGGTCCGGTATCGAGAACTCCGGAGCCTGTTCGCCGATCTCGACCATCGTGGATCACCGTGTGGGACTCCGGTTGCGGTGATGATAAGCGTTTCGGGAGGAGGGGGTCCCACCGGATTGCAGCCGTGTACCGTCGATACACATAAGTGAGCTTGAGGTATAGCCGTTCCCGGCGCAGGGTAGATCCCGGTTAAGACTCCCGCCAGCGAGAGTATCACAATGCCGCTTGCCACCGACGTCCTGATTGTCATCCTGCTGATACTTGCAAACGGTTTCTTCTCTATGGCGGAGTTTGCGCTTATCTCTGCAAGAACGGCACGTCTCCAGAAGAGAGCCGCAGGAGGCGACGCCGGTGCGGCCGCCGCTCTCGAACTTGCCGGAAACCCGACAAAGTTCCTCTCCACCGTCCAGATCGGCATCACCGTCATCGGGATCCTGGCCGGAGCCTTCGGCGGGGCGACGCTCGCGGGTCCTCTCGCGGAGGTGCTCGCCGGTATCCCCCTCGTTGCCCCCTACAGCGGTCCGCTCGCAGTCGCAGCCGTCGTTATCGTCATCACCTACCTGACGCTTGTGATCGGCGAACTGGTGCCGAAGCGGGTGGCCATGAGCAACGCCGAACGGGTCGCGTCTTTTGTTGCCCGCCCGATGCGGCTCCTCTCCCTGGCCGCAGCACCGCTTGTCCGGGTGCTCGCCGCTTCAACCGAGGCGGTGCTCAGGGCGTTCGGTGTCCGGCAGCCTCCGGGCCCCGAGGTTACTGAAGAGGATATCCGCGTTCTCATCGGGCAGGCCACCCGGGCCGGCATCTTCCAGGAGGCGGAACAGGATATGGTGGAGAGCGTCTTCCGCCTCGGCGATCGAAGGGTCAGCGTGCTGATGACCCCGCGTCCCGACGTCGTGGCCGTGGACGTGGAGGACCCCCTCGAGGAGAACTGGAGAAAGATGGTCGAGTCCCGGCACATATATTTCCCGGTCTACCGCGAGCACCTGGACAACCTGCTCGGCATCGTCTCCGTCCCGAACCTCTGGGCACGGATGATCGCGGGCGAACCTCCCGAGCTCGCGAAGGCGATCGAACCCGCACCCATCGTGCCCGAGAGTGCCCGGGCGCTGGCGGTCCTCGACGAGTTCAAGGCCTCCGGGGCACGGATCGCCCTTGTCACCGACGAGTATGGGAGCATCGAGGGACTGGTTACGGTGCACGACATCATGGAGGCGATCGTCGGCGGCATCCCGTCGGCCGAGCACCCGCCCGAGAAGCCGGCGGTTCTCCGTGAAGACGGGTCATGGCTCCTCGACGGGATGCTCCCGATCGACGAATTCCACGACCTCCTCAACGTGGGTGCTCTGCCCGGGGAGGAGCGCGGGTATTACCAGACGCTCGGTGGGTTTGTCATGATGTACCTCGAGCGGACCCCGGAGGCCGGAGACCGGTTCACCTGGAACGATCTCCGGTTCGAGGTCCTCGATATGGACGGGCACCGGGTCGACAAGGTGCTCGTGACGCCGGGGGCGGCCGAAGAGGAGAAAAAAAGGGTGGACGCTACCCGATCTCGACGAGAGTGACGGTGAACGTGAGGTCCTCGCCCGCAAGGCGATGGTTCGCGTCGATGGTGACCACGCCGGGCGACACGCTCGCGACCCTCCCGGGCAGCCCCTGTCCGCTCGCGAGGGTTATCCCGACCGGGTCCCCGGCGATCAGGTTCTCCCCGCCGGGGATATCGGCCGGGTCGACGGCAAAGACGAGGTCCTCCCGGTACGGCCCGTAAGCCCGGTCGGCCGGGACGTGGATGGTCTTCGTCTCTCCTTCCCGCATCCCCACGACGCCCGCATCGAACCCGGGGACCACCCTGCCGCTGCCGATGGTGAACCCGAGCGGCTCCCGCCCGGCGGAACTGTCAAAGACCGTCCCGTTCGTGAAGGTACCGGTGTAGTGGACCTGCACGGCATCTCCCGACTTCACCTGCGCCTGCCCGCCGTCGCTCCCGACGCAGCCCGAACTGACGGCGAGGACCGCAAGAACGCCCGCGAGCAGCAGCATGACGCCGCGCACGTGCTCCCGCCTCACAGATTCCCCTCATTCTCGACCGCTTTCTTGAAGCATTCCACCGCTTCCGCAAACCTCCCCTGCCGGTCGAGCGCTCTCCCTTTCAGGTACCATGCCCGGGCATGGCGGGGGTTCGCCTCGAGGACCCGATCAAAGCACGCGGCTGCCGGATCGTATCGACCCAGGTGGCCGAGGGCGATCCCCTTGCAGAGCCAGGCATGGGTATCCCCTTCGCCCAGCTCGATCGCCGCGTCAAACGCAGTGACGGCGTCGGCGTGCCGGCCGAGCGTATCCATGAGCGTCCCGGTCGCGTTCCAGACGGCCGCGTTCTCCGGGTCGACCGAGAGCGCCTTCTCGTAGCTCGCGAGAGCGTCGTCATACCTGCCGGCCTTCTCGAGCACCGTCCCCCGCATGAAGAGGGCGGCCGGGTTCTCGGCCTGGAGGACGATGATCTTGTCGATCGACTTGACCGCCTCTCCGTACCGCCCGAGATGGATGAGGGCCGATGAACGGGCGTGGAGGGTCTCGATGCTGGTCGGTTCCCGGTCCAGCACCCGCGTGTAGGCGGCAAGGGCATCCTCGTACCTGCCGGCCTTCTCGTGAGCCTCCCCGAGCCTCCGCAGGGTGAGGGTATCTGCCGGGTCGGCCGCGATCACCTTCTCGAAGCATTCCACCGCCTCGGCGTAACGCCCGAGCCACATGAAGATCTCCCCGCGCCGCTGCCAGGCCGCCCGGTTCTCCGGGTTTGCCCCGATGATGCCGTTGGAACACTCGAGCGCCTCTTCGTACCGCCCCATGTGCACAAGAGCGCTCTCGAGGGTGTACCATGCCTCAGTGTCGCGTTCATCGCCCTCGAGCACCAGCGCGTACTGCCGGATCGCGTCGCCGAACTTCCCGCCCCGCTCGAGCGCCATGCCAAACGCCATTCTCGCATCCCGGTCGCCGGGAGAGGTCTTGAGGTAACGCTCGAACGCTTCGCCCGCCTCTTCGTGCCTGCCGACAGCCTCCAGCATATCCGCGCGTATCCTGATGACCGCCGCGTTCGAGGGGTCGGAGGCGAGCACCCGGTCGCAGCACTCGATCGCCTCCGGGTGCCTGCCGAGCCGTGCAAGCGCGACGGCAAGCGCGAACCAGGCGCCGGTGTCTCCCGGCCGCTCGCCGGTCACTTTTGTATAACATTCGGCCGCATCCGCGTACTGCCCCATCCGCTCCAGGGCGCGGCCCCGGTTGTACCATGCAAAGAGGTTGCCCGGGTCGGCCGCGACGGCCTGCCCGAACCGCCGGGCAGCCTCCTCGTACCGGCCGAGCGTGGCAAGGACGATCCCGAGGTTCACCAGGTAGCCCCCGGCGTCCAGGTCTGCCGCAAGAAGCGCTTCGTAGCAGTCGGCCGCTTCAGCATGGCGCCCGAGGCACTCGAGGATCCGCGCCTTTCGGGCAAATGTCCCGGTATCCCCGGGGTTTGCCTCCACCACCCGGTCGATGGACTCGAACGCCTCTGCGTACCGCCCGAGGCGTTCAAGCGCCGCACTCCGTCCGAGCCAGGCGGCACGGTCGGCAGGATTCCCCTCCACCGCCCGGTCATAGCAGGCAAACGCCTTTCCGTACTCGCCAAGGTGTATAAGTGCGTCTCCCCTGGCCTTCTCCGCCGTCGCATCTCCGGGGCTGACCTTGAGGAGAGCGCCGAACGCCTCCGCCGCCTCCGCATACCGGGAGAGGTGCATCAGGGACTCCCCCTTCCTGTACAGGAGGTGGAGGTCGTCTCCACCGGCGTCCCGCATCCGGTCAAGCACAGCGAGCACGTCGCCGTACCTGCCGAGGTTCTCAAGGATGTCCGCCTTCATCGAACGGGCGACGGCGTTATGCGGCTCTTTCTCAAGAACCGCGTTCAGGCAGTGGTCAGCCTCCTCATACCTGCCGAGATGGATGAGGGCGATGCTGCTCTGCTGCAGGACGGGGATATTGCCGGGGTCGATCTCGAGGACGTGCTCAAAGTTCTCCTGCGCCTCCGCATACCGCCCGAGGCGGAGCAGCGCAACCCCCCGGAAACTCAGGACAATCTCGTTTAAGGTGTCGAACTTCAGCGGTTTCTGCTTCCCGGGAGGGCGCATGTCGTCCTTCTCGAAGAGCGCAAGGTCGGTGCTGCTCCCGATCCACTTCATCCCGGTCACCGCCCGGTTCTCAAGCACGCGGTCGAACGACCGGATCGCCTCGGCGTACTGGCCGAGGCAGAAGAGCGCCATCCCGCGGGCGTACCAAACGTGGACCTGACCCTGGTCGTGCTTCAGGACGTGGTCGAAACTCTTGACCGCCCGGTCGTAGCGGCCGAGCGTATCATAGACGAGACCCATGGAGTAGCGCACCGGGATGTGGTCCGGGTCGGCGAGGGCGACCTTGTCGAACGACTCCATCGCTTCCGCATACCTCCCCGCCCGGAGGAGGAGCGAGCCGCGGTGGTACCAGACGGGGACGTTCTCCGGATCGGCGGCGGCGATCTCCCCGTAGCAGCCGGCGGCATCCACGAACCGGCCGAGGTGCTCAAGTGCCCGGGCTTTGCCGTAGAGCGCGTTGAGGTTGCGGGGCTCCACATCGAGCGCCCGGCCAAACGACTCGATGGCTCCGGGGTAATCCCCCTGGTACAGGAGTGCGGTCCCGATTCTCGCAATCGTCTCGGTGCTGCCGGGGTTCGCCCTGAGGATCCGCTCGAAATTGACCGCCGCTTCCCGGAATTCTCCGGTCCGCTCGAGCATCCGCCCGAGTCTCTCCCGCAGGACGACGTTCTCCGGGTTCCCGTCCAGCGCTCGCGCGTAGGCCGCCGCCGCGTCGGTATATCGCCCGAGCCGTTCCAGCATCTCCCCCTGCCAGTACGAGGCGTTTGTATCAGCAGGAGTTCCTTCGGCGATCTTTGCGAAGCACCCGGCCGCCTCCTCGTAATCGCCTGCCCGGGCGAGGGCGTGCCCCAGCGCCCGCAGCATCCCGGCGTCGCCGGGGGACGACTCGAGAGCCTTCCGGAGCCAGATCACCGCTTCGCCGTCCCTGCCAAGACAGGCAAGCGCCTGGCCCAGGGAGAACCGGACCAGGCCGTTTTCGGGATCGATCTTGAGCGCCTTCTCAAAGCTCTTCACCGCCTCACTGTAGTTTCCGGCCTCGAACTGAGAGGTGCCCTGTTTTATCGAGGGGTTCGCGTTCTTCCCCTGACCCAGAATATTACCGAAGAAATCCATCCGACATCATCTGCCGCTGCTTGTGCGCCACGTGAGTGTTCAACGCTATACTCTTCGCGAATAATTACCTTCTTGCGGGTAGCCGTACTCTTCCTAAGTGTTGGTGCGTTCGTCACTATTTGAGAAGACCGGTTTGTCCTGTAGACCCGGGTTTTCGGGCAAAACGATAGGCCGCCGGATTCAGGCCCCTGGAGAGCATCAAACGGATCGGCGTTGCCCTGCCGGGCGCCATGGCTCCCGGGAGAAAGCGCCGCCCCAGGAGACTGCCGAACCGTGCTCCGGCACGGTTCTCCTGCACCGGCGGGCGCGCCGCCTGCCGCCGGGGAGACTGCCGGCGGCATCGGTATGCGGGCGGGCGCGCTTCACGGCGAAACCTGAACACGTATCTTCCAGGCAAACCGCCGGGGAACCAGCGCGTAAAAGGCCGGGACGCCTCCCCGGTCAGACATCCAGGATGGGGTCGAACTGCGCCTTGCCGACCGACCCGTAGAAACTCGTGATCTTCGGGTCCATCCCACAGACCGGGCAGGTATAGTCCTCCGGCAGGTCTTCGAATGCAGTACCTTTCGGGTAGCCGCGGAGCGGTTCGCCGCGATTTTTGTCGTACACGTAGCCGCAGATCTTGCAGACGTACTTCGTCGGCTCCCAGGGCTCGAACCCCCACGCCCCGATCGGGCCTTTGCCGGTCGCACCGCAGACCGGGCAGATGTAGTCAGCCGGCAGGTCTTCAAACGCGGTACCCGCCGGGATACCCCGATGCGGCTCTCCCCGCACAGGGGAGTAGATGTAGTTGCAGTACTTGCACCGGTATCGTTTCACTTTCTCCATGCGATCACACTCCCTGAAGGGTAACCACCCGCACAATCGCGGTGGAGATGTTGAGAGGTGGTCCCCCCTGATAAGGTTTCGCGTGATCCGGCACCGAAGGGCACTACTGCATCGATTCCAGATGAACAGGCCCTATCCGGCCTTCGTCCCATCCCCCATGGAGCGCTCCCCTCCGTCCCCTCCGCAGGAGTAGTGCTGGCAGCGGTTTCCCGGGGGAGGAGAGAGCCAGAACCCGGTTTTCCAGGCTTGTCCCGGTACACTGGACCGTGGTGGCTATCGCCACGGGGGGAGGGGACCGGGGAGGGGGCTCGTCCCCTTCCCGGACAAAAAGGTACCCGAAAGTTCCTCTCCGGCAACCCCCACCCCGCCCGGCCTTCGCAGGGGGATACCCGTACGCTTCTTCGGTAGCCCCCACCCCGCCCGGCCTTCGGCCTCCTCCCCCGCCCCGGGGGGCGGGGGCAGTCAGGGCGATACCCAGTGGAAAGCCGTGCCCGGGGGCGCCCCTCGCGCCGGTTTCCCGGGAGAGGGGAGTGTGAGCCCGGACCCGGTTCGATCCCGGGATCTCCCCCGTCCCGCAGGTGGGTCCCCGTACGTTCCTCCTCAAAGCCCCCGCCCCCGGAGGGGGCAGTACGTGGCGATACCGGGGAAAAGCCGCCTCCCGGGATGCAAACCCCCGGCTAGTGTGAAACAAGATCGATACTCTCCTCCGTTGAGCGTGCCGGTAATTGAGAATCGTTGCACTACTGCCGCCGGCCGCCGATAACCGCGCGCAAGAGGAGCGAGAGCACGAGCATGAGGATGAATGCCACGCCCCAGACGATCAGGACCGCTATGGTGCCGGGCCATCCGGCCCCCGGGCCGGGCGCTTGTGCTCTCCAGGTGAACTCCGGCGCCCACGCCGTCTGCCCTCCCGCGCCGGCCGCCCGGTGCCGGAACGGGTCACGCGGTGCCGCCCCGGCACCCCCCTGCCTGAGGGAGAGGTCGTAGCGCGCCCGGGCCTCCGGGTCGATCAGCACCTCGTATGCCTGCTGGATGGCAATGAACCGCTCGCTCGCATCAGGGTCAGAGTTGACGTCCGGGTGGTACTGCTTGGCGAGCTTCCGGTAGGCCGCCCGGATCTCATCGGGGGTCGCGTCAGGGGCGATCCCCAGGATATCGTAGCAGGTTTCCACAGGGGGTATCACGTGTTCTCATCATATGATACCTCGCCTGTATCCCCGTTCACCGTCACCCGGGTGCCGGGGGCGAGGCGGGAGAACTCCGGCGGGAGGCGGTCGACCATCGGGATCTCCGCGATGATCGCGCCGACCGCGATGATCGGCTCCGCCTCGGTGTTGACGATCGCCGCAGGGGCCCGATCGTTCTGTTTGAGCGCGTAGATGACGTAGGACCCGACCGTCGACCCCTTCCCGTACGGGAATGCGAGCACGCGCCCGGCGATGGATTGGCCCTCAAGCGGATGTCCGCGCTCGATGACGATGCCCGTCTCGGGGTCGACACCCGAGAGAAACGATATGGGTTCGGGTGAAACAAGGAGGTCTCCGCTCCCGATACCCCTGGATATGCCTCTGCCCTGCATGGTCACTGCCACCACTATAATGAGGTTGGAGATCCAACTATATGAGTAACATGGACGAAACCGTTGGCAGCAGCCCTGGCAGCGAGCACGATATGCTCAGCCTCCAGATCCAGGACCTGAAGGCGCAGATCCTGGATTATAAACTAAAAAACGAGTTGCTTGAGAAGGAGGTCATGCAACTGCGCAAAGAGAACGGCCAGCTGAAACGGGTGCCGCTGTTTGTTGCCGCTGTGGTTGACGTGCTGGAGAACGGCGAGGTGTATCTCCGGCAGCAGGGCAACAACCAGGAGTACGTCACCACGGTCAGCGAGAAACTCCACCGTATCCTCAAGCCCGGGATGAAGGTGGCGGTGAACAACACGCTCTCCGTCGTCAAGACGATCGGCAACATCTATGACTCAAGGGTCAGGGTCATGGAGCTCGATGAACAGCCGAACGTCACGTTCGCGCAGGTCGGCGGCCTGAAGGAAGAGATCGAGGAGGTCAGGGAAGCAGTCGAGTACCCGCTCACGAAACCCGAGATCTACGAGCGCGTGGGCGTCGAGCCCCCGAAAGGCATCCTCCTCTACGGGCCGCCTGGGACCGGGAAGACGCTGATCGCAAAGGCCGTTGCCCGCCAGTCCCGTGCCCGGTTCATCAGGATGTCCGGGAGCGAACTCGTCCACAAATACATCGGGGAGGGTGCGCAACTCGTGCGGGAGCTCTTCGTCCTCGCCCGGGAACGCGCCCCGGCGATCGTCTTCATCGACGAGATCGATGCGATCGGGAGTATGCGCACCAACGACGGGACCTCCGGCAGCGCCGAGGTCCAGCGGACGCTGATGCAGCTCCTCGCGGAGATGGACGGCTTTGGGAACCGCGGCAACGTCCGGATCATGGCGGCGACGAACCGGATCGACATGCTGGACCCGGCTCTCCTCCGCCCAGGCCGGTTCGACCGCATCATCCAGGTTCCCCTTCCGGATGCCGGGGCACGCCTCGAGATCCTGAAGATCCACACCGCGAAGATGTCCCTCTCAAGGGACGTGGACCTTGCCGGGCTCGCGGACCTCGCCGAACACACCACCGGCGCGGAACTGCAGGCGGTCTGCCGTGAGGCCGGCATGATGGCGGTCCGGCGGGACGCCGATGCCGTCGACCACGAGGACTTCCTTGCGGCGCTCAGAAAGGTGAAGCGCGAGGTGGCGGCGGCTCCCGACACCCGCATGTATATCTGATGGGGACTCCTCCATTCCCCGGTTTTTTCTGTGAAGAACTCCTCCAAAACAGAGACGGCACCCTGTCCTTCGCACTCATTCCTGCGCCCGGCACCCGGATCTTCACCTGTGCTGTCTCTCGCTCTGCCTCATGCGCGCCTCAAGGGAACCCTTATCGACCTCCCGCGCCCACAACTATGCGATGAACGTCCTCCTCATTCAGCCCGAGGGGGTTGACCTCTACACCACCCTGCTCAAGTCCGAGACCAGCAGGGGGGCTCTTCGTTTTTATCAGCCCGACAGGCTGGAGTATGGCATACGTGTCCGGACGGCGTCACTCGGGAGTGCGCTTGCTCTCGTCTCCGAGCTCCGGTGGTACATCCAGCGCTACGTCGAAGAGGTCCTCTTCGAGCCGGAGGAAGGCATCTTCTGCTCGTCCGGGCTTGCCCGGCAGATCTACGAGCGGGACGTGAGACCCGGATCACCGTGGAGGTACCGCTGCCTCTACCGCATCTCCGGGGACTACCTGGCCGACACCATATGGATGGACGAGGGCACGACGCCGGAGGCGTATGCCGACCGGATCGAGCCCGGGGACACGGCGCTCGAGGTCTGGTGCACTGAAGAGGAGTACCCGGAAGGGTAGGACAGACGGGTGCCTGTTGTTCGTTCCGGCGGCACGGCGGGTCCGGGCGTCAACACCCCAGGTGCGGGAAACGGTTATCCAGACGGCCTGACTGGCAGAAAAACCCGTTCTCCTGGACCCCGGTTCCGGCCCGGGTGATCGTCTCACCCACGATGAGGCGGGTGCCGGGGCTGGATTTTCTCCGGTGCGAACCCGGGCACCGATCCGTGGAGGCTGCCGCCACGTGGAAGGGGGCTACTGGTACATCTCTCCGGCACCCCCCACCTCGCGCCTGCAACGAGGACCGGGAACGGTGACCGGGCATACTCCGCAGGATGAGCCGTGCCCGGGCGTGCCCCCCGCTCACAGCGCGGCCAAAAAGAGGTTCGCGGCCAGCGTGATCACAAGGATCACCGGGACGCAGTAGCGGATGAGCACCATATAGATCCGCTGCTGCCACCCGCACCCGCCGATCTCCGCACAGATCCGGGTGCGGTCCATATACCACCCCCCGACGACGCTCAGGATCAGCCCTGCGGCGATGAGGCCGATCGTCCCGAACGTGTAATCGGCAAGATCAAGGAACGGAGCCCCGAAGATCTCGAACCGGAGGGCGGTGTAACTGAGGGCGGACGGAAGCCCGAGGAGCATGACTGCAGCGAAGACAAGGAGCGTCGCGCGTCTCCTCTCGTAGCCGTACGAGTCCATCAGCGTCGCCACCGGGACCTCGAGCATGGAGACCGCAGAGGTGAGCGCTGCGGCAAAGAGCATCAGGAAGAAGAGCGCCCCGAGCACCATGCCGAACTGCATCTCCATGAAGACGGAGGGCAGGGTGACGAACGCGAGGTTCACCCCGGCTGCGGGGTCGACTCCCGCGGTGAAGACGAGGGGAAAGATCATGAGCCCGGCAAGGATTGCGATCACCATGTCGGCGACGGCGATGATGGAGGCGCTCCGGAAAAGGTCTCCCCTCTTGAGATAACTGCCGTAGGTGAGCATAACGCCCATACCCACCGAGAGCGAGAAGAAGGCCTGCCCGAACGCCGCGGTCCAGACGCCCGGGTCGGCGAGCCTCGAGTAGTCCGGGAGGAGGTAGAACCGGATTCCCTCGAGCGCCCCGGGCCCGGTGAGCGAGAAGGCCACGAGGAAGAGGAGGATCGCGACCAGGGCCGGGATGAGATACCGGGCGACCTTCTCGATCCCCTCCCTGACCCCGGACCGCACCGTCACAAAGACGGCAAGCCCCGAGAGGAGGAAGAAGGCGAGCGGGAGATAGGAGCCGGTGAACGCACCGAAGTCCACCGGCCGGTTGAGGGCAAAGAAGAGGGCATAGGCCAGCACCCAGCTCGTTATGACGAGGTAGTAACTGAGGATAAGGCTGACGATAACGACGATGGCAAGGCCCACGGTGAAGAACCGCTGTCGCAGGGACTGAAAGGCAGAGGCCACCGAGCTCCCCGTTGAGCGGCCGATGGCAAATTCCAGCACCATCAGGGGGAGGCCGAAGAGGAAGACGGAGATCAGGTACGGGATCAGGAACGCGCCGCCCCCATTGGAGCCCACGATGTAGGGGAACCGCCATATGTTTCCTATTCCCACGGCCGATCCGATGCTTGCAAGGATGAAGCCCGGCGTCGACGACCATTCCTCCCTTCCAGTATCACTCATCGTTCGGGGCCCTCGTTCCTGATGATAGAGAGGTGTTCCACCTTATTATGCGTGTCCGCCCGGGCCGGGAGGCAGGGTTTTCCGGGGCATCCCTGACCAGTGCACTTTTGTATCAGGTTTCCCATACCATACGAATACGGTTGAAAACAGGATGAGCGTCAGTTCCCGGAGACGCCCCGGCGGGGGGAAGGAGGGGTGAGCGGCCGGTACCCGTTCCTCTTCTCGATCCCCCACGGCGGCGTCTCTGTTCCTCCCGAGATCCGCGGTCTCGTCAGCCTCTCAAAAAAGGAGATCGTCTTCAACAGCGACCCCCATACCCGTCTCCTCTACGGGTTCGACGACAGGGCAGAGGTGCTGGTCGATTTTGACATCTCCCGGATCTTCGTCGACACCAACCGGCCGCCCTACGAGTACCCGCCGCGGTCCCAGGACGGCGTGGTCAAGGTCATTACGCAGGACGGGACCCCGGTGTACCGGAGGGGTCAGGTGCCCGGCAGGGAACTGATAGGGACCCTCCTGAAGGACTACTACTACCCGTTCCACGATCGGCTGGCCGGGGCCCTCGATGCCTCGCCTATCGAGATCGCGTTCGACTGCCACAGCATGCTGCCGCGGGCCCCGCCGGTCAGACCGGATGCCGGGCGCCCGCGCCCTCTCTTCTGCCTGAGCAACCGGGGGGACCGGCAGGGGAGACCGGTGAAAAGGGGCGGCTTCGTGACCTGCCCGCCGGAGTGGCTTCAGGCGCTTGCCCGGTCGTTCGAGGCAGAGTTCGACGGCGAGGGGCGGATTGCCATGAACGATCCCTTCAGGGGCGGATTCATATCGGTGGCGCATTACCGGCGGGCCCGTGTCCCCTGGGTCCAGATCGAGATCAACCGCGGCCTCTACGAGACTGGGGGGAACCCGGCCGACGAGGGACGGCTCATCGAACTCCGGGAGCGGATCTTCTCCGCCGTCGCCGGGTTCTGGGACGAGGTCTCCGGTTAGGGGCCGTTTCCCCATATTTTGAGGGTTTTCGTGCGTGAGGCAAAGGCACAATAGTCCAACTGTGCATCGGTTCCGAATTGCCGGACGTTGTTCACTCCTCGTCCCCACCACCCCGCCCGGCCTGTGGCCGCCTCCCCCGCCCCGCGAGGATCGGGGGCAGTGCTCGCGATACCCAGTGGGAATCCGTGCCCGGGCGTGCTCCGGGGTTTTTCTTGTGAGGGTGCCGGGTATTGGGAACCGATGCAGCAGTATCCCATGGCACCTGACTGATATTCCCGCACGCCCCGGGGTTGCCCCCATTCGCGATCTTCGCGTCTTCGCGCGAGGCCGCATCAGCGGGATGATGTGGAGGCCCTGGGGCTATCGGCGATCCTTCTTACGCTTAAACTACACTGGCTCGATGCACCCGGGCCCCCTGCCAGATCCGGCCCTATCCCGCCAGATTTTCGGGGTCGAAGATACTATGCCGCCGGAGCACAATATATAGAGTGATGGATCGCCTGCACCTGATCCTGCAGCGTTACTTTGGGCATACGGCGTTTAACCCATACCAGCGGGAGATCATCTCAGACCTCCTCGCCGGGCGCGACGTCCTCGCGGTGCTTGCGACCGGAGGGGGCAAATCGCTCTGCTACCAGGTCCCTGCGCTCATCGGCGGTGGCATCACGCTCGTGATATCGCCTCTCATCGCCCTGATGAAGGACCAGGTCGACGACCTGCAGGCCCGCGGGATCAGCGCCGAAGCGCTGAACTCCTCCGTGTCCTACGCAACGACACGCCGGATCCTCTCGGAGCTTGAAGAGAGCCTGATCCAGATCCTCTACGTCTCACCGGAGAAGGCGGTCAGCGACGACTTCCTCGCGCTCATCGCATCCCTCCCCGTCACGCTGATCGCGGTCGACGAGGCTCACTGCATATCGATGTGGGGGCACCAGTTCCGGCCGGAATACCGGTCTCTTGCGGTCCTCAAGGAACGGTTACCGGGGGTGCCGATGGTTGCCCTGACGGCGACCGCGACGCCGGACGTCCGCGACGACATCGCGCGGCAGCTCGATCTTTTAGATCCCGCGGTCTACGTCGGGAGTTTCAACCGGGAGAACCTCAGGTATGCCGTCATCCCCAAGGGTGAAGACCCGTACCAACAGCTTCGCGCCTGCCTGCAGGGCCGCAAGACCGACGCAGGGATCGTCTACACCGCGACGAGGGACGGGGCCGAGACGCTCTCGGCCCGGCTCCGGACCGATGGTATCCCGGCGCTCCCTTACCACGCTGGTATGACGGCGGCGGCCCGGGCCGGGACACAGGACCGGTTTGTGCGCGGGGAGATCCCGGTCATCTGCGCGACGAGTGCGTTCGGCATGGGCATCGATAAACCGGACGTCAGGTTCGTCATCCACTACGATATGCCGGATACGCTCGAGGCCTACTACCAGGAGAGCGGCCGGGCGGGGAGGGACGGGGCGACGGGCGACTGCATCCTCTTCTACCGCGACGACGACGCAAAACGCCTCCGGTCCTTCATCGACCGCGACCTCCCGTCCGAGTTCCGGCGTGAGGTCGCACGCTCGAAGCTGCAGAGCATGGTGGAGTACTGCACCGCGACGGGGTGCCGGAGGGAGCGGCTCCTCGCGTACTTCGGGGAGGAGTTCAGGGCTCCCTGCGGCGGCTGCGACGCCTGTGCCCCGTCCGCCAGGACCGGGAAGGCACGGGCCCGGCCGGAGCGCCGGAAGCACGGCGCTGTTCGCTCCGCATCCCGATGAGGTCCCGGAAACCGGCATCCCTTCTCCCACCCCCCGGGGAAACACCTATTACACATACGGCAAATTGACCTCCCGGAGTTGCCATGAAGAAGTTGTACCGTTCAAGAACCGACCGGTGGATCGCCGGCGTATGCGGCGGCATCGGGGAGTACCTTGAGATCGATCCGAACATCATCCGGGTGATCTGGGCCATCGTCACCGCGATCACGGGTTTCTTACCCGGGATTGCCGTCTACATCCTGCTCTGGATCATCCTGCCGGAGCGCGGGACGGCGCACCCGGTTGAGGCGCCCGCCGGAGCGTGAAGGGGGGTTGTGGTGCGGTCGGGAGGACTGGTTACGCGCAAGTGCGCCCTCCAGGCAATAGAGGCCCCTCACCGCCGGGCCTCTCCCGTGCCCCCCTCCTGCAGCTTCCGGATCGTATCCCTGAGCGCGATCGCCCGCTCGAACTCCAGGCGTTCGGCCGCCTCCCGCATATCGGCCTCGAGCTCGATGATCAGGTTCGGGATCTCCGACCTCGGGACATGTCTGATATCGGCGATCTCGACCTCCTTCTCCCGGATCGGCTTTTGAATCGTCTGCGGCGTGATACCGTGCCGGGCGTTGTAGGCAAGCTGCATCGTGCGCCGCCGCTCCGTCTCAGCCATCGCCCTCTTGATAGAGTCGGTCATGGTATCCGCGTAGAGCACGACCTTCGCGTTCACGTTCCGGGCGGCCCGCCCGATGGTCTGGACCAGGCTCCGGGCGTCGCGAAGGAACCCTTCCTTGTCGGCGTCAAGGATCCCGACGAACCCGACCTCGGGAATGTCGAGGCCCTCCCGCAGGAGATTGATCCCCACGAGGACGTCGTACTTCCCGAGACGGAGCTGCCGGATGATCTCAGTCCGTTCGATGGTGTTGATCTCTGAATGGAGGTAGCGGGTCTTGATCCCCTGGTCGGCCAGGTACTCGGAGAGTTCCTCGGCGAGCCTCTTCGTAAGCGTCGTCAGCAGTATGCGGTCGCCGCGGTCGATGGTGGCACGGATCTCGGCGATCACATCCGGGATCTGCCCCTCGATCGGCCGGACCTCGACCGCCGGGTCAACGAGCCCGGTCGGGCGGATGATCTGCTCCGCGACATTTGAGCGCTTCAGCTCGTAGTCCCCCGGGGTCGCCGAGACGAAGATGACGTTTCGCATATACCCAGAGAACTCGTCGAACATCAGCGGGCGGTTGTCGAACGCCGACGGCAGCCGGAACCCGTAGTCCACGAGCGATTTCTTCCGCGAGTAGTCGCCGTGGTACATGCCGCGGACCTGGGGCAGGGTCTGGTGGCTCTCGTCGATCACCATCAGGAAATCCTCCGGGAAGTAGTCCAGCAGGCAGTAGGGCTGCTCGCCGGCCTTCCTCCCGTCGAAGTGGCGGGAGTAGTTCTCGATCCCCTTGCAGGTCCCGGTCTCGCGGATCATATCGATGTCGTAGAGGGTTCGCTGGCGCAGGCGGTGCGATTCAAGCATACCGAGGTTCGGGAGCCACTCCTCGAGTTCCTGCTGTATGGAATCTATCGCACGCTCCTTCTCCTCCTCCGGGGCGACGAAGTGGCGGGCCGGGTAGATGAAGAAGTAGTCCATCGCTTCGAGTCGCCGGCCGGAGACGCGGTCGATCTCGCTGATCCGGTCCACCTCATCCCCGAAGAGCTCGATGCGGATGATGTTGTTGAAGTAGCCGGGCACAAGATCGATGGTATCCCCCTTCACCCGGAACCGGCCCGGGGCGAGTTCCAGGTCGTTCCGCTCGAACTGGATCTCGACGAGGCGCCGGACGATCTCGTCCCGCCGCACCCGGTCACGGACCTTCACCTCAAACCCCATCCCCCGGAAGTTCGCGGGGTTTCCAAGCCCGTAAATGCAGGAAACCGAGGCGACGACGATGGTGTCGGGGCGCGAGAGGACCGATGCGGTGGTGGCGAGGCGCATCTGCTCGATCTTCGGGTTGATCTGGGCGTCTTTCTCGATGTAGAGGTCGCGTTTCGGGATATAGGACTCGGGCTGGTAGTAGTCGTAGTAGGAGACGAAGTATTCCACCCGGTTCTCCGGGAAGAACGAGCGAAACTCGTTGTAGAGCTGGGCCGCGAGGGTCTTGTTGTGGGCGATGACAAGCGTGGGTTTCTGAACTTCGTTGATGACGTTTGCTATCGTGAACGTCTTCCCCGATCCCGTGACCCCGAGAAGGGTCTGGAACCGCTCGCCCCGGGAGAGGCCGCCGGCGAGTTTCCGGATAGCGTCGGGCTGCGAGCCCCGGGGCGCAAAGTCTGCCGTAAGGTGGAATGCCGTCATGGTGTCACCGCCTTCTTGCGCAGGTTCCTGTGGTAGGCGATCGCAAACCGGTGCGCCTCGTCGCGGATCTCCTGGAGGAAGAGCGATGCCTTCTCGTGCCGGTCAAGCGGCAGGGGGTGGGAGAAACCCGGCACGAAGACCTCCTCCTCGCGCTTCGCGATGGCCGCGATGGGGATTGCAAGATCGAGCTCCCTGAGCACTGCACCGGCCGCCGCGAGCTGCCCCTTCCCGCCGTCGATGAGGATCAGGTCGGGGAGTTCGCCGCCCTCCTTCTGCAGGCGCGAGTAGCGGCGGCGGACCACCTCGGCGATGGCGGCGAAGTCGTCTACGCCCTCGACCGTCCGTATCCTAAAGCGCCGGTAGTTCCTTTTGTCGGGCTTGCCCCGGAGGAACCGGACCATCGACCCCACCATCGCCGTCCCGGAGAGGTGGGAGATATCGAAGCACTCGATCGCAACGGGGAGATCCGGGAGGTGCAGGCGGCGTTTCAGCTCGTCGAGTTTGATCCGGTCACCGAAGAACGCGATCTCGATGTTCTTTCTGACCAGGTCGAGCAGGTTCTTCTTCTCGCCCCGTTGCGGCACGACCACCCGGACCCGGCCGCCCCTGAGGTGGGAGAGGTAGCCGGGAAGCGCGTCGTCCACCGCCTCAGGGAGGATCACCTCCTCCGGCGGCTCGTTCTCCGCGTAGTAACGGGCAAGGAACTCCTCGAGGAACCCTTCCGTCTCGTCGAAGGTGTACTCATGCTTCCCCGACAGTGTTCCCCGGTCGACGTTGAAGAGCATGAGGAACACGGTTCCTTCACTCACGATGTAGTTGACGATATCTTCATTATAGGTCTTCTGGCGGTCCACGTGCTGCCGCTCCCGCAGCCCCTCGAGGGCCGCGATCTGGTCGCGGAGTTCCATCGCCCGCTCGTATTCCTGCCGCCCTGCGAGAGCTGCCATCTCCTCCCGGAGCGTCCGGATGAGCCCCGCGATATCCCCCTTCAGGACTGCCTCGGCCTTTCTTGCCCGCTCCCGGTAATCTTCCTCGCCGATTGCTCCGGTGCAGGGAGCGCTGCACGAGCCGATGTGGGCCCGGAGGCACGCCCGCCGGGGGAGGCGCCGGCAGGATCGGAGGCCGAAGAGTGATTTCAAGAGACGGAGGAGGTCGTCGCGCTCCCGTGCAGAGACGAACGGCCCGTAGTAGCGGCCGTCCCCGTCGGGCCCCCGGGCGACGTGGAACCGGGGGTAGGGCTCGTCGGTGACGTGGATGTAGGCGTAGCTCTTCGAGTCTTTGAGGTCGATGTTGTACTTCGGCTGGTGCTTCTTGATCAGGGTGTTCTCGAGGATGAACGCCTCGACCTCGGTGTCGGTCACGATGAAGTCGACAGTGGCGATGGCGGCGACGAGTCTTCTGGTCTTTTGGTCGAGGTCGTGCCGGGAGAAGTAGCTCGACACCCGCCTTTTCAGGTTTTTTGCCTTCCCGACGTAGATGATGGTCCCCTCGGCGTCGGAGAAGAGGTAGCACCCGGGCTCGGTCGGCAGGCTCTGGGTGTCGATCATGGCCTTCCGAGGATCTCCTTCAGGAATGCCCCGGTATGACTCCCCTCCACCGCCGCCACCTCTTCGGGGGTCCCCGTTGCGATGACTTCTCCGCCGGCGTCCCCGCCTTCGGGGCCGAGGTCGATGATGTAGTCGGCTGACTTGATCACGTCCAGGTTATGCTCGATCACGACCATCGTGTTCCCCCGGGCGACGAGGTCGTCAAGGACCGCGATCAGGTTTTTTACATCGTGGAAGTGCAACCCGGTCGTCGGTTCGTCAAGGAGGTAGATCGTCTTCCCCGTCGCCCTTTTTGCGAGTTCGCGGGTCAGTTTGATCCGTTGCGCCTCGCCGCCTGAGAGGGTGGTGGAACTCTGCCCGAGCTTGATGTAGCCGAGCCCCACCCGCGAGAGCGTCTCAAGTTTGTTCCTGATCGAGGGGACGTTCTCGAAGAGTTCCATCGCCTCCTCGACACTCATGTCGAGGACGTCGGCGATGGACTTCCCCCGGTACTTCACTTCGAGGGTCTCGCGGTTGTAGCGCGCCCCCTTGCACTCCTCGCACTCGACGTAGACGTCGGGGAGGAAGTTCATCTCGATCTTGATGAGCCCGTCGCCCTGGCAGGCCTCGCACCGCCCGCCCTTGACGTTGAAGGAGAACCGGCCGGGCTTGTAACCCCGGACCTTCGCCTCCTTCGTCTCGGAAAAGACCTTCCGGATCTCATCGAAGACCTTGGTGTAGGTCGCCGGGTTCGAGCGCGGCGTCCGCCCGATGGGGCTCTGGTCGATGACGATCACCTTGTCGACCTCGTCGTCGAACGCGAGACCGTCGTACTCCCCCGGGCACTCCCGTGAATCGTGGAGTTCCTGCATCAGCGCCCGGTAGAGCGTCTCGTAGATGAGCGTGGACTTCCCCGATCCCGAGACCCCGGTGACGACCGTCAGGACGCCGATGGGGATGTTGACGTCGATGTCCTTGAGGTTGTTCCCCCGGCAGCCCGAGAGCCGTATGAACCGGCCGCTCTGCCGGCGCCCTGCCGGAACCTCGATCCTGAGGTCGCCTGACAGGTAGCGCCCGGTGAGGGAGGAAGGATTTCTCGCGATGGCGTCGGGCGGGCCTTCCGCGACGACCTCGCCGCCGTGGAGCCCGGCCCCGGGCCCCATGTCCACGACCCAGTCGGCGCTCCGGATCGTCTCCTCGTCGTGCTCCACCACGACGAGGGTGTTCCCGAGGTCGCGGAGGTGCTGCAGGGTCTCAAGGAGTTTTCTGTTGTCCCGCTGGTGCAGCCCGATGGAGGGCTCGTCGAGGACGTAGAGCACCCCCGTCAGGTTCGACCCGATCTGCGTCGCAAGGCGGATCCGTTGCGCTTCCCCGCCCGAGAGGCTGCCTGCACTCCGCGAGAGGGTCAGGTAGCCGACGCCGACCTGCTCAAGGAACTCAAGCCGGGCGACGATCTCCTTCAGGACCTGCTTTGCGATCTCGTGCTCGCTCCGGGTGAGTTCAAGGGTCCGGAAGAACGCGAGCGCTCCTGTGACGGAGAGGTCGGTGACCTCGACGATGGACTTCCCCCCCACCTTCACGGCAAGAACCTTCTCTTTGAGCCGTTTGCCCCCGCACTTCGGGCAGGGGAGGATCCGCATGAACCGCTCGAGGTCGCGGCGGCGATACTCGGACTGGGTCTGGTGGTAGAGCCGTTCGGCCTGCGGGGCGAGCCCCTCCCACGACCCGGAGTGCGACCAGGAGGCGTCGCCGTTCCTTGCGTTCACGGAGAACCGGAGCCGGTCGGGCGAGCCGAACATCAGGGCGTTGTACTGCTGTTCGGTCAGGTCTTTGATCGGGGTCAGGACGCTGAACCCGAAGTGTTTTGCGACGGCGCCGAGGTACTGGCTCCGGTAGCCGTCGAGGAAGTTCCGGTAGAGCGCGACGGCGCCTTCGGCGATGCACTTGTTCCTGTCCGGGACGATCAGGTCGGGATCGAACTCCATCCTGATCCCGAGGCCGTTGCACTCCTCGCAGGCGCCGAAGGGACTATTGAAGGAGAACATCCGGGGTTGGAGCTCCTCAAACGCGATCCCGCAGACCGGGCAGGCCATGAGCGACGAGCAGGTTTCCTCGCGCCCGTCCTCATCGACGGCGACGACAAGCCCTTCGGACTTTGCAAGGGCGTTCTCGACGGCCTCGACGAGCCTTGAGCGGTCGTCGACGGACGACAGGCGGTCGACGACCACCTCGATGTCGTGTTTCCGGTAGCGCTCGAGGGTGATCTCCTCGTCGGTCCGGCGGATCTCGCCGTTTACCCTGACCCGGGTATAGCCTTCCCGGTTGAGGTCCTTGAAGACCTGCTGGTAGGTCCCTTTCTTCTGCCGCACGACCGGGGCGAGGATGGTGACCGTCCCGGCCATGACGGAGGCGATGTGGTCGGCGATCTTCTCCGGCGACTGGGCCTCGATGGGGATGTGGTGCTCCGGGCAGAACGGCGTCCCCACCCGGGCGAAGAGGAGCCGGAGGTAGTCGTAGATCTCCGTGACGGTCCCGACGGTGCTCCGGGGGTTTTTAGACGTCGTCTTCTGCTCGATGGATATTGCGGGCGAGAGCCCGTCGATGCTGTCGACGTCCGGCTTCCTCATCAGCCCGAGGAACTGCCGCGCGTAAGCGGAGAGCGACTCCACGTAGCGCCGCTGGCCTTCGGCGTAGATGGTGTCGAAGGCAAGCGTGGACTTTCCCGACCCGGAGACGCCGGTGAGGACGATGAGCCGATCGCGCGGGAGTTCGACCGTGATGTTCTGGAGGTTGTGCTCCCGCGCCCCCTTGATGACGATCTTCTTCATTCTCGTGTGCAGATCTGTTTGTGTTCTTACTTCATAGCCGTTTGCCGATGCCAACGCTTAAATAAAATAAAAAAAAGGAGCCCGGGATGCAGGCGGTTTTGAGGGGCCCGGGTTGCGGGTGAAGAAGCGGTCCGACACCGGACCATTCATTGTGCGGCCGGGGCGGGTCCACCTGCAGAAGAGCGGATAGGAAGAGGTTTTGATGAGGCGGTGGTTACCACGCCTCGGGGTATGCCATGTTCGTGTAGATATCCTCAAGCCGGGCCTTGTGCCCCTTCTCCATGTTTGCGAGCTGGTTGAAGATCATCTCCTGGCCGGCATCGGCAGAGGCAGCGGCAAGCCGGGTGTACATCTGCACAGCGTGCAGTTCCTTCTTGATGGCAAGGACCAGGCCGTCGAGCGGTTTCATATCGACCGAGAGTTCGGGCTCTTCGATGGCATCGGTGACCTTGTAATCGCTCACAGCCACGAAGTGCATCTCCTTTGCACCACGGAGCAGCAGGCCCTGCAGGTACTCCCGGTGGCCCTTTTCATCCTCGGCAAGTTCGAGGAAGAGGCGCTTCAGGTTTGCGTCCTTCGCCCTCTCGGATACTGATTTGTAGAAGGTATACGACTCAACCTCACTGTCGATAGCGTTTGCAATTATCTTCTGGAAATCTTCGGCGTTCATAGCTGGTATCTCCTTTTTGTTCTGTGCCGTCACGGCCCCGCGGGGGCCGGTTGCACAATTTGTTCGTAAATGTACGAGCAATATCATCTATAGCAGGATGACTATTTATCTCTTTCCTTTTGTCTCCGGCAGGGGCCCGAATGGGGCCCGGCACCGGTTTGCAGCATCCGCCTGTTCCTGCACAGACGGGGAGCAACCCATAGTAAGAGGTCCCGGTGCGAACCGCCGGCGTCCCGACCCCGACGGTGCCGGGACCTCCGGGGCATCCCCTCGTGCATCGATTTCAAACGGACAGACCAGATCTGGCCTTCGTCCCGCCCCACCCATGGCGCTCCTCTCTGCCCCCCATCCCGCCCGCGCTTCACACAGGTGGGTACCCGTATGTTCCTCTCCGGGAGCCCCCGCCCCGCCCGGCCTTCCTGGAGGGGATACTCGTACGTCCCTCTCCGGCAACCCCCTCCCCGCCCGCGCTGCGCGCTCCTCCCCCGCCCCCGGGAGGGGGGCGGGGGCAGTCATGGCGATATCCGGGATAAGCCGTGCCCGGGAGCGGCAGCGGCGTCGGTTTCCCGGGAGGGAACGGGAAGACCGGGAAGAGCTGACCAGAACCCGGTTCTCCCCCGGGTTCTCCCCGTGCAGTGGACCGTGGTGGCGATAGCCATGGGGGGAGGGGACCGGGGAGGGGGGCTTCCCCCTCCCCGCAGGCGGGTACCCGTACGTTCCTCTTCAAAGCCCTCGCCCCCGGAGGGAGGGCAGTACGTGGGATACCCGGGAAAAACCGTCCCCCGGATGCAAACTCCCAGAAAGTGGAAAAAAGATGATGACCTCCTCCGTTGATAATGGCGGCAATCGAGAATCGTTGCAGTCGTGAGGCTGGTGTTTTTTCTTTCCCGATGGCCAACAGGTATACGCTGAAAAATGAACCCTTTTCATAGCGGAAGATAGTATGGCGGAGAGAAGGAGTACGGGTGCTCCCCGGCGTGTCACCGGGGTCGTCGAGGACAGGCACGGGAACCTGATTGAGATATTCGACCCCCCCTTCTACCGGAAGGAGTTTGAGGACGCTTACCGGTTCATCATCGACGACTATATGGTGGCGCAGAAGGATATCGGCCTGTTCCTGCCCTGCGCCGTCAGGAAACCCTACAGCCGGAGCCCGAGCCACCAGCTCTTCCGGCGGATCATCGACGGTGTCCTCGACCCGGCGGAGTACCATATTGTCATATTCGGCACCTGTGGGACCGTTCCTGCGGAACTCGAGTGCATGTACCCCTACCAGAACTACCACTACATGCTCGGCAAGACCACGGACGGGCGGATCCGGCGGGATTTCCACCGGATCGAGGTCTACCGGCTGAAAGGGTTCCTCGAGAAGACCCGGGACACCTACCGGCACCGGCTCGCCTACTGCATCGGGCCGTTCCGGAAGGCGATGGTGGAGGCGTCGGAGGAGACGGGGATCGCCGTCGACCTGCTCCCCTCCGACCCGATGATCGAGCGGCTCTACGACATCGACTGCCCGTTTCCCGAGGGCAGCCTCTCGATGCAGGGCTACATCGACGAGTTCCGGGAGGGGCTTGAGAGGCTGGCGGGGATGGTGCGCGGGAGCACAGCGGCGGCCCCGTCCACGGGGGTTCAGTGCGGCGGGGGCCGGTGAGGACGTGAAGGTAGTCGGGGATGAGTTGGAGACGGGGAGGCGGTGAGCCCCTAAAGACCTTCGGCCTTCTCAAGCTCCGGGCATTCCGGCAGTCGTTCCCCCAATGGCGATACCCGGGGGAGATCGGTCGATGGGTATGTGCGACCGGGGCAAGGCCAATTGCGGGGCACGGATTCCCATAGGTATCGCCATGCACTGCCCCCGCCCCTTTAGGGGCGGGGTGGGGTGCGAGTGGACAGAACGTCTGGAGGCGGTGAAGAAACTCCGAAACCCCTCACTTCGGCTTATAGTATCCCCATTTCTCCAGGGCTTCCCTGAGCTCGGGGGCGCGCTTCGCCTTCTCGTCGAGGGTCTCGCCCTCCTGCCAGGCCTCGATGGCCTGCAGGGTAGCCTCTGCGCCCGCCCGCGTGCCCCTCGGGTGGCCGTGGATGCCCCCGCTGACAAGGAGAACGAGTTCGCTGCCATAGATATCGAGGACGTCCGGCACGAGCCCGGGGTGGAGCCCGCCCGACGAGACGGGAAAAGCGCTCCTGATCCCGCCCCAGTCCTGGTCAAGAGCCATGTGGTCCACGGCGTTCGTATGTTTCTCCCGGAGCATATCCGCAAGCACCGTAGCCTCCGCCCGCGTGCCGACCAGTTTCCCGACGGCGGTCCCGGTGTGGATCTGCGAAACGCCAATGAGCCGCATGATCTTCGCCAGGAACTGCATCGTGATGCCGTGCCTCTCATCCCGGTCGAAGGCCGCATGCATCGCCCGGTGGGCGTGGATCGCAAGCCCGAGGTCGGAGCAGTAGTCCCGGAGGGTCGCAACGGCGGCGGTCCCGGCCACCACGACGTCGATCATGGCGTAGTTCCAGCCGTGGTTCGCGAGCATCTTCGCCCGCTTCTCCATCGTCTCCGTATCAGCCGTAATGTTGATGAGTGCGGACTTCACGTCGCCGGTCTCCTGCTCGGCCTTATCGCGCATCTTCGTCATGGCCCGGACACGGTCGTCGAACCGGTTGAACGCAAGGGATGTCAGGTTCTCGTCATCCTTCACGAAGTCGAACCCTCCCATCCAGGTCTCGTACCCGACCGCAGCGTGCTCCTCCGCGGTGAACCCCACCTTCGGTTTCGGCACCGCCCCCGTGAGCGGCCTATCCCGGACCTTCATCATATCCCGGATCCCCTCCATGCCGAAGTGCGGCCCTTTGAAATGCCGGAGGTATTCGGCCGGGAGCGAGGCATCGATCAGCCGCAGGGTGTCGAGCGCCTTCATGCCGAAGACGTTCCCGGCGATGCCGCTTAAGAGCTGGGCCGCGTTCCCCTCCTCCCAGAGGGCGAGAGGATAGGCAATCTTTACGTAGTTGCCCTCGATCTCGAACGCCTTCGCCTGGAGTTCCCGCATCCGGGGCGGCATGGTAAAGAGCGTCGTCCAGGTCCCGGTCGAGCTCTCGGAGGCGATCCTCCCGACGGCCTCCTCCCTGCTGATTCCTTTCGCCGGTTCAAAGTAGTAGAGGGCTACGAGTTCGCCCGGCCCGGGTCTGTGGTCTGTGTCAACAAACTCTCCGTACCAGTCAATCGCCATAGAATCACCTCTTGTAGGAAGGGATGCCCGGATAGAAAAACCTTCCATTCGGAGCAGGGCGCGCGGGCCCATCGCACCCCCGGAAGGTGCTCCGGGGCTCTCTGCCGGGGGAGACCGGAGAATGCACCATGAAGCGACCCGTTGAGGACTGCAATCGCCATGGTGCCGCCGTGTCCCCGTACCGGGTCTGTGCCTTTCCGGGCAGGAGGGTGCGATGCCGGCGGGAAGGGGGTCCAGGTGTTACAATTTTTATAACTTATAATAAAAGGTAGGATTATTATACTGGAGGGTTATACTAATGTATGGCTAGGCGGGGCTCCACTGGAGCGATGCCCGCGCCGCAGCCTCTTTCCATCATACCCTCAGGCGCACTCCTGCACGTCCTCCATACCATACAACCAATTTTTGCGGGTCACTCCCCCCGGTTCCCGGCCGGCGGCGTCCGCATCGCCCGGGAACTACGTCACTCAGAGACCTCGGTGAGGATCTTCTCGATCCGCTCCACCTTCGTTTCAATCCGCTCCATCGACCGTTGCAGGGCCTGCAGATCGTTGCCTCGATCTGCAACGCTCTTCACCTGCCCCTCGATCCACTCCTTGAGCCGCACCACGATGATGAGGAGCAGCGTAAGGACACCGAGTTGTATAATGACCCAGACGGACCCAGCGAGCATGGTATTCCAGAACTTCGAACCGCCGATCAGGCCGGCGAGAAGGCTGATCACGAGCAGTGCGATGACGGCGCCCCAGAGCGCCTTCAGGAAAAGTTTCCATCTATCCTGTTTCATTCTACGGCCTCTCCAATGACAGAATCACGTTCAGGTCCACCGTCAGCTCGAATGGCACCGCCCGGTAGTACCTCCGGAGGTACGGCGGTTCGTCCGACGTTCGGCTGTTCCCCTCCGCAAGCCCGAGCTTCTCGAGCTGCCGCAGGTATATCGCGACCAGCGGGCGCGATATGCCGAGCTCTTCGGCGATCTCGCGCGCGTACTTCTCGTCGGTCGCGATCGACCGGAGTATGGCAAGCCGTTGCTCGTTTCCGAGCAGGGACAACAACCGTGCCAGTTCGGGGATGGTGCTGAAAGATAGTGTCAACATATGTTGATTATTTTTTACACATATGAATGCTTTGACGCCGCGCATCATCTACCGTCGGGACTTTCGAGTTCGTGAACCGCCTCGTTCCGGAGGACGGGCAGCACCAGGTCTCCCTCTTTTACCCGCCGCCGGGTCGACCGGGGAGGCGGCCCTCCGGGCAGCGGACGTGTGGTATGGATAAGCGACCGTGAGAGTTTCCCGGGGGTGTGCCGCCCCCCGGGATGGTCTGGTGGGTCAGGAAAGGTAGGTTGCAGGAGAGTCGCTCAAAGAGGGAGGGCACCGGCCCTCCCCGCCGGCATCACCGGCGCGGGCAGGTGCCGCAGGACCCGTCCGAGAGGTGCAGCCGGTCCCGGTCGCCGTCGCGGGCGTGGTCGTCCGGCTGACCCCCGCCGTTCTGGTGCCGGTACTGCCCGCACCCGACGCAGTCACCGGCGCCGTCGTCTGCCTGTGGAGCGCTCCACGGACCCGCCGCGCTCGCCGGCAGCACGACGGCCGCGATGAGGAGGAGTGCCGCCCCGATCCCGAAAACTGTTCTTCGCTTCATGATGCTCTGTCTCCTTACGATGCGGAATTCTTTCCGCACCGGCGTACCGAACGTCGGTCCCGGCGGTGATATATTCCCACGACAGCCGCGGTGGGATCGTTGAACCGCCCGGTTCAACGGTCACAACAGATCTTCGGCAAGGCCCCTGATGTACCGGAGCGCGAGGATCGCATCCTCGCGTTTCCGGTCGACGGCATGCTCCCCGGCAAACGCCGCGAACCGGGCGAGGTCCCCGGGGTCCACCGTTCCCTCCGCCGCCTCCACGACCGCGTCGTAGGTCCGCTCCGGGAAGTAGAGCCCCCGGGCGGCGTCGAGGAGCCCCCGGGCCGCATCGGCGCCGATCACGCCATACTCCAGCGCCCGCTGCAGGGTCGCCCGGATGTTCACGAGCGGTTCGGAGAGCGGCACGAACGTCTCCGGGTCAAAGAGGAGCGCCACCTCGTCATCGGCGACGAGCCTCCCCTCGCGATAGGCCCGGTAGATCTCCCCGACGCCCTCCATCCCGAGGCTGTCGAGCTCCGCGGCCCGGAGCGCCCCCATGCTTGAGGCGCCGACGACCCGCACGCCCGCCCGGAGCGCGGCAAGGATCTCCCGGTGGGCGACGGCACAGTCCTGGAAGAAGACGCCGTCGATGAGCCCGATGATCCGGGCCCCGGCGCCTGCAGCCTCTGCAATGTCGCCCCGTTTTGCCGGCGGGCGGTACTCGGCATCGAGGATCTCCCGTGCGGCCGCGCGGTCACAACTGGGACCGAGGAAGACGACGACTCCGCGCGCCACGGCACCTCCTCCCCATCCGGTCCTGGTCCACCGCGTAGACCTCCAGCCCCGGCACGATCACCCGGACGACCGGTATGCCGATCTCCGGCCGGGTGAGGTCGACCACGATCACCCGCGAGAGCCCCGCAAGAGAGAGCCGGTCGGTGACGCGGTCGATGTCGGTGAGGAAGTCATCGCTGTCAAACGACGGCATGGCTGCAAACTCGATCGAACCGTTCTCCGCGAACCAGTGCCGGTTCAGCCGTTTCGTCCGCTCGTAGCCGATCATCTTCCTGACGTCCGCCGTATCGGTATCCTCCCGGGCGCCGTGGATCTGGGTCAGCCTGCTCTGCGCGACCTCCGTGAGCGCCCGGAGGACGGCGATCCCGGCGGACGTGTGCGACCCCATCCCGATCGTCAGGAGTGACGGGTCTTTGAGCACCACGTCGTCGGCGACCGCGGCCACCGTGGGGACGCCGGTGTCGCTCGTGATGTCCCTGAGGGTGACCTCGACGCCGGCGGCCGCGAACTTCGCGAGCAGGTCGGCGGCGAGCCCGCCGGTGATCCCCTCGATCCGGGGGCCGGTCTTTTTGGTCACCTCCACAAGCGACCAGGCGTCACGCTCGACCACCTCCATCAGGGCGTGGAAGGTCGCCTCTTCGAGGGTGTTCCCTGACGCAAGCCCGTTGGTGTTGGTCCGGAAGAGGCGGCCAGAGGTCAGCGGGAGAGGATGGTAGACCGCATGGGCCGGGACGAGGATCTCCTCCTCCTGCACGATATCAAAACCCTCGACCCAGGGGACCGCTATATCGGCCGGGACCAGGGGAGGGAGGATCAGGTCCGCGGGGTCGAGCGCGGCTTCCCGGGCAGAGACTTCGCTGTACCTCCCGATGATGGGTTCTTGATCGCCCATCTCCCCCGAGTAGCGCTCGATCCCCTCCATCATCGCTGAAACCTCCGCCTCGACGGGGGTAGCGCCTTTGCCGTTGTAGACCGATATCGCACCAGCCCCGGCGGTCGGCCGGATGCTCGAGAAGACCGGGATCCCGATCCGGTCGAGGTTCGTTATATCGGCGACCCGGGTGATCCCCGCCGCCGGGAGCCTCTCCCGTGCCAGGAGAAGCGTCTCTTCCGGCGGGACGGACCGCTGGGTCTCCTTCGCATAAGCCTTCCGGCACGACTGCAGCCGGATCATGCATCGCCCCCGGACGCCTCACCCGGGACCCAGCGCTCGCTGCCGTCTTTCCCGATCTCCTTCTTCCAGATCGGCACGCTCTGCTTGATCCGTTCGAGGATGTACTCGCAGGCGTCGAAAGCCTCTTTCCGGTGCCCGGCACCGACGACGATGAGGAGGATGTTCTCCCCGACCCGGAGGTTCCCGATACGGTGGATGATATCGACGGACCCGATGGGGTATTTTGCAAACGCCTCGTCCCGGATCTCCGTGAGTTCCCGCACCGCGACCCCCTCGTAGGCCTCAAGTTCCATCACCTCGACACCGTCGTCCCTGACGACGCCGAGGAAAGTGACCAGGGCGCCCATATCGGGCCTTCGTGCCCGGTCGATCACGGCATTCACGTCAAAATCGTCTCGTGTTACGCTGATCATACCAACCTTCTCCGTCACCCGCCCGCCACCGGCGGGAAGAGTGCGACCTCGTCCCCGTCGGCGAGGGTGAGCGTTCCGGCCTCCGCACGCCGCAGGCGCCTGCCGTTGTGCATCAGTATCACGTATCCCCTGAGTTCTCCGCTCTCCTCAAAGAGCGCCCGGTGCGCCTCTCCCGAGACATCCCCGACCGCCGCAAGCAGCCGGTTCACCGTCGCCCCCTCGGGAACCTCGAGCGTGAGATCCCCCCCGATGGCCTCCCGCAACCGGGCGAAAGCCCTGACCCGAACCTGCATTCCTCTTCTCCTCTCTTCAGCACCGGTTGTCTCCACACGCACTGCAGTCACTCTGCCGCTCGACCGGCAGGGTCGTCATGGTGGCGGCCCGCCCGTCCCAGACAAGGAGCCGGTCGAGGAGGAGGTCGCCGGTGCCGGTGATGTACTTGATCGCCTCGTTCGCCTGGACAAGCCCGATGATCCCGGGCGTGGTGCCGACGACCGGAGTGGCGCCCTCCGCCGGCGGCGCCACGGGGAATATACATTCAAGGCATGCCGTCCGGCCGGGGACGATCGTCGTCGCCTGCCCGTAAAACCCCCTGACTGCCCCGTGGATGAGCGGCACCCGGGCGCCGAGCGCCGCACGGTTGAGGATGTAGCGCACCGGGAAGTTATCGGTGGCGTCGATGATAAGGTCGGCCCCGCCCACGAGCGCGGCGGCGTTCTCTGCATCGATGGACGCACACGTCGCGACGACCGTGATCTCCGGGTTCAGCGCCCGGAGTTTCCCGGCCGCCGACTCGACCTTCGCCCGCCCGACATCACAGTCGGCGTGGAGCACCTGCCGGTTCAGGTTGGTCCGGTCCACGACGTCGCCGTCTACGAGCCGGATCTCCCCGACGCCGGCGGCGGCAAGGTAGAGGGCGACCGGGCACCCGAGCCCGCCGGCCCCGGCGATGACGGCAACGGCACTCGCAAGCCGTTCCTGTGCCTCCTCTCCGAAGAGCGCGATCTGCCGCCGGTAGCGTTCCAGTTCCCGGTTCGTGAGCATCCCCGATCAGTCCTCCGGTACGGTGAGCATCCCCGGCTTTGCATCCGCACCGAACACGCAGTTTATATGGTGCCCCGGGCGGCTTGAACGTTGTGATTCCACAGACCCGCCTCCCCCCGGGGGCAGGGGACCCGGCGTCCGGTGAATACCGGCCCCCTCCGGAGAAATGTATATATAACCGCCCACGGATACTCGGGCAGAACCGGCACATCCGCCGGAGCAGGGGGTGAGGGGATGACAGCGGGGCTCATCGACGACGCGGATACCTGGGATACGTTCGTAAACGAGAGTGTCTCCGGCCGCCTCTTCCACAGGTGGGACTTCATGAAGATTACGGAGAAGCATACCGGCTTTACGTTCCTCCCCTACGGGATCTTCAGGGGCAACGAGTTGATCTGCATCTTCCCGCTCTTCAAAAAGCAGATGCATGGGCTCACCATCCTCCTCTCCCCGCCTCCCCTCCAGTCGGTGATACCGTATCTCGGGTTCATCATGGGCCAGAGCTACGATGCCGCCAAACAGAGCAGGAAGGAATCGATGCTCAGATCTGTTGCGGAAGACCTTGAGAGCGAGATCGCGGCCCTGGCTCCGAACTACCTCGCTCTAACCCAGGTCCCGGGGTTCATCGATATCCGGCAGTTCCTCAGGGAGGGCTACGAAGCACGGATCCACTTCTCGTACGTCATCGACCTTGAGCCGCCGCTTGCAGAGATCTGGAACGGCTTCTCATCCAACCTCCGCACCAAACTGCGGAAAGTAGAGAAGAGCGGCTACCACTTCGAGAAGAGCACCGACGTCTCGGTCTTCTACTCCACCGTCGCGGAACGGTTCAGCGATCCGGGCATGAACATCCCGATGATCAGCCGGGCCTACTTTGAGGACCTCTTCCGGGCGTATCCCGACGAACTCGGGCTCTACTACCTCTACGACACCGGCGGCGCGGTGACGGGGGTGCAGGCCACCCAGGAGTACAAGGCCTTCACCCTGTGGATGGGGGCGCCGAAGATGACGGCAATGCCCGGCAACGAGTTCCTGCAATGGCTCCTCCTCCGGCAGGCAAAGGAGGAGGGCTACCGGCGGATGGAGAACGTCGGGGCAAACAACGAGAACTTGAACCTCTTCAAGTCCAAGTTCAACCCCACCCTCACCCTGTTCCTGGAGGTGAGCCGGCAGGACTTCTTCGGCAGGGTTGCGCGGTGGGCCTACAGCACCTTTGCGAGCAAAGGCCCGGTGAAGCGCAAGGTCCTCTCGTACATCGAGTGACGGGTCGGGATGGCTGCTGCATCGATCCCGAACTATCAGACGTTGTTTTGATCCCCGTCCCCACCCCGATGGGGTGGGTGCCGGATCTCCCCCCGGGCATCGGACCGTGGTTCCCTATCGCCGGGGGCAAGATGATACCCACCAGCCTCCTCCCCCGCGCCGGGGGAAAGCCGTGCCCGGGAGCAGCCCTCGCGCCGGTTTTCCGGGGGACAGGTGGGGTTCAGGAGTTAGCCAGAACCCGGATCTTCCCCGGGATCTCCCCAGACAGTGGACCGTGGTGGCTATCGCCATGGGGGAGGGGCCCGGGGAGGGGGTTTCCCCCTCCCCGGGCAAAACGATACCCAGAATCACCTCTCTGCAAGCCCCTGCCCCCTCCGGGAGGAGGGGCGAGGGCAGTCATGGCGATATCAAGTGGGAAGCCGTGCCCGGGCGCGCCTCTACCATCGGTTTCCCGGAGAGGACGGGGGAGAACCAGCCCGGGCCCGGGTCTTTTCCCGGTCTCGTCCCATATCGCCCCGATAGGGGCAGGAAGGGGCGGTCCCCGGGCGTGCCCCCGATGCGGTCTTCCGGAGAGTGAGAAAAACGATCGGTACTCTCCTTTTGAGGGTACCGGCCGTTGAGCACCGCTGCACTACTCTCTGCTCTCGAACCTGACCAGCGCCGGCGACGGCGGCCGCCCGGCAAGTGCCAGGGCGTCGGATATACGGTCGGTGATGGTCAGGCCGCCGCCGGTCCTCTCCCGGTACTCCTGCACGAGGTAGGCGGCGTGATAGCGGTATGTCCTGTCCCGGGTGACGAGGATCAGGTTCCCTTCGAGGTTCAGGAGGAGCGTCTCCCAGACGAGTTCGTCGCCGACGGTATCCGTACCCGTACTCTTCGGGGGGTTGCCGAGGAGCTTGCGGCGGTGGGCCCGCGTGATGAGGTCGTCTGTCCGCCGGAAGACCCGCACGCCGGGGTCACGCGAGAGGTCGGCGAACGCCCGGGCAACCGGATCGGTGGCGGGCTCGGCGATCAGCTCCTGGACGTCGGCGTAAAGGGCCCCGACCACCCGGTTATACTCTTCGCCTGCCCGTTGCAGTGCGGCAACGTCCGGGTTCCCCCGGAGGACGGACGGCACCCGGACCTCCCCGGTCTCCCGCCGCCGCACGTCTTCGGCAATCCGGTCGAGCACCTTTGGGCGGTTGCGAAGGAACTCATCGAATATGATGTCAGGGAAGACGAGCTGCTCCCTGAGCACCCCGATATCGGCGAAGATCGCGCCCGGGTCCTCTTCCGACTCGTAGAGTTCGAGGAAGAGGTTCGTATCGATACACACACTCGTCATCCAGTCCGACGGCACGATGGCGCCGGAACACGATAATAATTTCCCGGGCCGGTGCCGGCCGCAGGTGCGGCAAGTGCGGCGAACTCCCGCGGATCTGTGATCCCCGGGCGGTGGGAAGATTGTTCTTCGGTCCTCCAGACGTGGGCGCCGATACAGAATCACAATATTTATGGTTACTATCGCTTACATCTCCGTGCAGGATGGGTTCATGCTCCGTGTTCTTGTGGTCGACGATGAACCGGCCCTTCTCGAACTGACCCGGATCTTCCTGGAACGATCCGGAGATCTCCAGGTTGAGGTGACGCCGTCGCCCCTGCAGGGGCTTGATATGCTTGCCGCGACCCCGTACGACGCCATCGTTGCCGATTACGAGATGCCGGAGATGGACGGCATCACATTCTTAAGAGAGGTCCGCAGACGCGGCATGACGACACCGTTCATCATATTTTCCGGCCGCGGGCGCGAGGAGGTCGTCATCGAGGCGATCAACAACGGCGCGGACTTCTACCTCCAGAAGAACGGCAACCCCTCCACCCAGTTTGCCGAGCTCCGGAACATGATCCTCCAGGGGATCAGGCGGGGGCAGGCCGAGGCGGAGGTGCAGCGGTCCGGGGACATGTACCGGAGCATCTTCGAGCACACGGGCTCCGCCACCATCATCATCGAGGGTGATATGACGATCATCCTCGTAAACAGCGAATTTACGCGTTTCACCGGCTACTCCCGCGAAGAAGTGGAAGGGAAGATGCCCTGGACGGCGTTCGTCGTTGCAGAGGACCTGGAGCGTCTTTCCGGCTATCACCGGCAACGGCGGCGGGATCCCGGCGCCGCACCGGGGACCTACGAGTTCCGGATGGTTGACCGGGAGGGCAGAGAGAGGGAGATACATATGACGATCGGGTGCATCCCGGGAACGGATCGCACTGTCGCGTCGATGATCGACGTGTCCGACCGGAAGCGGTTCGAGGAGGAGTTGCGCGCGACGCAGGAACAGATGGCCGCGGCGTTTGAGGAGGCGAAAGCAAGCCAGGAGTCGCTTGAGGCGCAGTGCCGCGAGATGGAGGACTACCAGGCAACCCTCCGGGGCATCATCGACTTTCTCCCCGACCCGACCTTCGTGCTCGACCGCGCGGGGACGGTGACCATCTGGAACCGGGCGATCGAGCAGGTGACCGGGGTCCCGAGGAGCCGGATCATCGGGTCGGGAGCCCGGGTGGTCTCCGGAAGGGTGCCCGGGTTTTGCTCTCCGTTGCTTGCGGAGGTTGTTCTCTCCCGCAAGGGAGAGAGCATCGCCCGCGAGATCCATATCCCTTCCCCCAACGGCGGGGAGGGAACCTACCTCTGGGGAAAGGCATCGCCGCTCTATGATGCGCAGGGGAGGCTTTCCGGCGCCATCGAGTCGCTCCGCGACATCACCGAGCGGAGACGGATGGAGGCGCAGATCCGGCGCCGGGTAGATCTCGAGCGGATGGTGAGTTCGATCTCCGGGTGGTTCATCGCCCTGCACCCGGAGAACCTGGACGAAGCCCTGGACAGGGCGATCCGGGCGCTCGGGTCGTTCCTGGATGTCGACCGGAGTTGCATCTTCCGGCTCAGCAGCGACCGCACCCATGCAGAGAACACCCACGAGTGGTGCGCGGAGGGGATTGAGTCGCAGATCGCGCGCCGGCAGGAGGTTCCGATCGCCTCGCTCTCCTGGGGGATGGCGCAGATCGCGGCCGGCAGGACGATCTGCATCCCCGATAGGGCCGACCTGCCGGTGGAGGCGGTGGCGGAGCGCGAGTTTCTCCGGGAGTACGGGGTCAGGTCGGTGATCCTGGTGCCGGTCGCGACCGCCGGCGAGGTTCTGGGAGTTATGGGGTTTGAGACCGTCGCAAAGGAGCGGTCCTGGTCGGGAGATGACGTCGCGCTGCTCACGGTCGTCGGCAACCTGCTTGCCGACCTCCTTGTCCGGATCCGTGCGCACGAACGGCTCCAGAAAAATGAGAGGCGGTTCCGGACGCTCGTTGAGCGGTCGCACGACTGCTACATCCGTGCAACCAAACTGCCGCCGGCCATCGAGTACGTCAGCCCCTCATGGGAGCGCCTGACCGGGTATACGCGCGAGGAGTACAGGGACGACCCCGGCCTCGTCGAGCGGTCGGTCCATCCCGACGACCGGGAAACGTTCCGTGCCCTTATGCGGGAACCGGGCGCCGACCGGCTGTACGCCTTCCGGGTGCTCCGGAAAGACGGGTGCTACACCTGGGTTGAGGTCTGCCCGATCCCGGTCTACGCCGACGATGGGCACCTGATCGCGGTCGACTACGCCATCCACGACATAAATGCCTGGAAGCAGGCCGAGCTGGCGCTCATCGAGGCCAACAAGAAACTCAACCTGATGAACAGCATCGTGCGGCACGACATCTTAAACCAGGTCACGGTGGTGCTCGGGCACATCGCTCTCCTCCAGGACCGGCCGCTTGATGCGGCCGTCGCCGCGGCCCTCGAGAAGCAGCAGGCCGCCGTCGAGATCATACGGTCGCAGATCGAGTTCACGCGGGACTACCAGGACCTCGGCGCCCGATCTCCCCGGTGGTTCCCCGTCGAACCCCTGGTCACGACGGCGGCACAGGCGCTCCGGCAGACCCGGATCCGGATCGTCACCGACCTCAACGAGGTCTCCGTCTACGCCGATCCGCTCCTCTCGACGGTCTTTTACAACCTCCTCGAGAACGCCCTGCGACACGGGAAGACCGTGACCACCGTCCGGGTCACGGCCGTGCCCGACAGCGGCGGGGCGCGGATCATCTGGGAGGATGACGGCGTCGGCATCCCCGCCGAGCATAAGGAGAGGATATTCGAGCGGGGTTTCGGGAGCCATACAGGTCTCGGGCTCTTCCTGGTGCAGGAGATCCTCTCGATCACCGGGATGGGCATCCGGGAGACCGGGACGCCGGGCGAGGGGGCGCGGTTCGAGATCCTGGTCCCGGAGGGCTGTGCCCGGTTTGAGTGAAGGGAGCACGAGTTTCTCCACCGGTGCAAGGCAATGCAGCTCCGAGGCCGAAAGGGGCGGCGGGGCAGGCTATACCAGCCACGGCCCACTGCTACGTCGGCAAGTTCGGGGAAAACCTAGACCCGATATCCATCCCGCCACCAGGTAGAGATGGCCTCCGGGACGCGATGATGCCCACGCTCCCACCACGGCCAGAACAGGGTTTCAACAGTGAAAAATAGATACTCAGGGTTCCGGCCCTATCTCCGGCCGTACTTCCTGAACATATACCAGAGCCCCGCTGCGACCCCGGCCATCACCAGGAGGCCGAGCAGCGCGACGTAGGACTGCTCCTTCACCACGATCCGGAACTCGTCTTCTCCTTCGGCCTGGTCGCTCTTCACCAGGGCGACGACCTTGTACTCGCCGGCGACGATATCGGCCGGCGGGACCACCGTCACGCGCACCGTCGCCCGCTCGCCGGGCTCAAGGCTCGCGACCGAGGCCGGGTCGACGGTCGCCCGCCATCCTTCCGGCGCACTCATGTTGATCCCGATCTTCGTCAGCGCGCCCCCGACGCCGGCGTTGGAGACCGTCATGTCGAACGCGAGGGTGTCGCCCCGGTTGATCTCGTGGCGATAACTCTTCGCGTAGGTCCGCATGGTGTACGACCCCCGGAGCCGGAGCGTCAGGTTCTCCTCATACTGCCGGGCGGAGGAGTCGATCACCGCCGTGAAGTTGTATTCGCCGACATCGACGGAGTAGGGCGGGATGAGATCGAGGTAGAGGGGTTTCTCCTCGCCCGCAGGTATGTAGATCTCCGAGACTTCTTCGGTGGCGTCCCGGCTCTCCTTGAACCGGGCATACCACTGTTCGGGGAGGCCCTCGACCGAGAGAGCGTAGGTGTCGTCGTTCCTGCCGGCGTTCTTCAGGGTCATCTCATACTGCGGGTTCGAGCCGATCGCCGCCATCCGGGAGGGGGACTTCACCCTGATCTCGGCAAAGAAGTTCTCCTTCTCGAGCGGCACGATCCCGAGAGCGATCGTCTTACCGATCCGGACCTCGACGCCCTCCTTCTCCCACGACCGGTAGCCGGGTTTGGCGACGTTGACCGTGTAGGTGCCCATCGGGGCGCCGATGGAGACCTTACCCTCGGCGGTCGCGAGCATCCCCTCGACCCGGACGTCGCCGTCGTAGAGGCCGACATCGGCTCCTTTCACGACGTTCCCTTCCTTATCCACAACGGTGAGTTCGAGGGTTCCCACTTCACCCTCGTGCGTCTTCGTGACCCGGACATAGACCCAGATCGTGCCCTCGCCGATACCCACCCGGATGGGATACTCTCCCACCGCGGCATGGCCGGAGGTCTCCGCCACCAGGCGGACGGTCTTTGTCTCCCCGGCCGGGATCAGCATCCGGTAGACGTCGCGGTCTCCGGCCTCGAACCGGATCTTCCACCCGTCGGTGCCGCGGAACGTCCAGTAGTTGAGGAGGCATGTCCCGGTATCCCCCCGGTTGGTGACCGCGAGATCGAAGACGGCGGTGTCGCCCGCCTCGATCAGCTCGCCCGGGAAGTCGCACCGGATATCGGTCTGCAACGTCCCGCTCTGTACAGCCGCCGCCCCCGGGACGGCAAGCGCCGCGATGAGGATGAGAGCCAGGAGGTATCTTTTGCCGGTCATCGTCCTCACCTGATATCCATCCGCATGAACTTCACGTAGGCCGCGGCAAAGAAGGCCGACGGGAAGACGATGAGCGCGGCGATGTTCATCCAGACCTTGCCGAGGGCCTCGGCAAGCCCGGGGGTCTCCTGCGACATCGGGGGCGAGCTGTAGGGTGAGTTCATCATCACGGCGATCCTGGGGTTCGTGACCGCCATCGCGGCCTTGAAGTAGTTCATCTGCGGCGAGAGGAGATTTGAGACGTCGTTTATGAGCATTCGTTTCTCTGTATACGCCTTTACGTCCTCTTCGTACTGTTGCCACTCCGGATCTACCTCCACCTCGCCGCCATGCACCACGGCCTTCGAGACGCTGGTGGTGAAATATCCGCCGCTGGCGGTACCGGTGACCGTTCTCCCCACGGGGGTCGGCATTGGGGCCGACTGCGGCGGCTCAGGCCGGTCGCCTGCGAGGGCATCCCCGGCCATCGCCCCGAGCACCGGGAGGAGCGTGGATACGGTGAAGAAGATCACCAGGGTATAGATCAGGGCGTTCCCGCTCTCGCGGGAGACCGTCGACATCGTAAGCGCGATCGCGAAGTAGGCGAGCAGGAACCCGAGCGAGACTGCCCCAAAGATCAGGATGGCGGCAAACTCCTCGAGTGTCGGGACGATCGAGAAGAGGAGAAGCATCGCAAGCGATATAGCAAGCGCAAGCACCATGGCAAATCCGAGCGCGGCGATACCCCCGAGCGCCTTGCCGTTGATGATCTCGTCGCGGTAGACCGGGTGCGAGAGGAGCGACTTTAACGATCGTGTCTCCTTCTCCTTCGAGACCAGGTCAAACCCGATGGCGATGGCAAGGACGGCGCCGAGCGTCGTCATGTAACTCATCATGGCGTTGAAGATGAGCATGATCGAGGGTTTCTCGGGCATCCAGCCCGCGTAGGGGCCGTCGACATCGACCTCCTGCATGTGCTGGAGCTGCTGGTTGTAGGACTCGAGCATGTTGTTGTAATTCCCGATGCCTGAGTGCATGCCGATCGCCGATATGACCAGGAGAAGGCCCAGGATGATGACGAACCGCCTGCTGGTGATGTGGTCGGAGAACTCTTTCCTTGCTACGTTGAGCAATCGATCCAGTGCCATCACTTCACCTCCGGTAGACCGCCATGAAGACGTCCTCGATATCCGGCTCCTCGACCCGCATCTCGCGGACATGCATACCCTGTTCGAAGAGGGAGGCTGCAAGCCGGTCCCGAATATCGGTTGTTGCCCGGATGACCGCCCGGTTCCCGTTCCGCTCGACGGCGATGATCTCGGGGTCCTCGATATCGGGCAGGTGCTCCCGGGTCTCGACGACGATCCTGACGGCGTCGCCGTCCGGGGACGCAAGCGCCCGGGCGACCTCCTCGAGGGTTCCCTGCGCGACCAGTCTCCCCTTCGCGAGCAGCCCGACGGTCCGGCAGACTTCCCTGACCTCGGAGAGGATGTGAGAGGAGACGAAGATCGTCTTTCCTTCGCCGGCAAGGCGCTCGACGAGTTCGCGGTACTCCCGGACCCCCTCCGGGTCGAGGTTTGCCGTCGGTTCGTCGAGGAAGAGCACTCTGGGATCGTTGATCAGCGCCTGGGCAAGCCCGAGCCGCTGCTTCATCCCGCGGGAGTACTCGCCGGCCTTCTGGGTGACCCCATCGAGGTGGACCAGCTCGAGCAGTTCCGCGATCCGCTCCTTTCGCTCCCTTGCGTCCATCCCGTAGAACCGGGCAAAGTAGTCCAGGTTCTGCTCGCCGGTCAGGTTCCCGTAGAACCCGACGTCTTCGGGGAGGTAGCCGATGATCTTCTTCACCGCGAGCGGGTCCTTTGCGACCTCGATCCCGTCGACCAGGCACCGGCCGCCGGTGGGCTCGATCATGCCGGTGAGCATCAGGATCGTCGTGCTCTTCCCCGCTCCATTCGGGCCGAGAAAGCCGAATATTTCGCCTTCCCCGACCGTAAGGTCCAGGCCGTCGACGGCCGTTTTCCCGTTATACACCTTTGTGAGATTCTCTGTCCGTATCATCCGTTCACACTCCGCCGGTCCAGTCGGGCGGCGCCTACTGCAGACTTTGACACCCTCTTATTAACGTTTTCTGTGACACGCGTCTACATGTCGGGAGAGGATCGTGATTTGAACCGCTCCCGAACAACGATATTCCCAGAAGGGCCTGTAGATTCGTGGCGAATCCGGCGACTGCCGGCCTGTCGGCTCCCGCGCGGCACGAACCGCCCCTGCACGCCCCTCCGTCTGGCGTTCCACGCAACAGAATGGGCGTAAACGGGGATAAAGCAATGGTAAACTACGAAAATTATCGAACCTATGGTTCCGGGGCCCCTGCGGCCTCGAGGCGACCACAGGGTAACCGGGGCCGCTCCGTTCCCGGCGCATCTCCGGGCAGCGGGCCCACCACCGTGATAATTACGGCCCCCGCCCGCCTTCTCTCTCGGCGGCCCGCCAGGAGGAGCCGTTATCCGGAAACCTTTTCTCCTGGTGCTCAGAAGGTTCTCCCGGTGCAGTATGAGAAGGTTACTCGGTGCAGCAGCGGTCGTCGTGCTCCTGTCCCTGGTGCTCGCGGCAGGGTGCACGTCGCCGCGGCCCCCGGCAGGCTACGTGACGATCCGGAGCGTGGATATCAGCATCCCGGACGGGCAGCCGCCGTCAAACGTCACCACCGTCGTGGTGGTCCCCTACCTCGACGCGGTGTACGCCGACGTCGGCAGCATCGACCTGCAGATCAGCGCTAAGGAGGCCGGGACCGATATCGTCGTCGCACAGAAGGTTCTCCCGATCGGCAACCTCACAAGCGGCAGGACGGAGAAGGCCGAGGTCACGCTCGCGCTCGAGAACGGCAGGCGTTACGATATCTGGGTGACGGTGTGGCAGGACGGGCGCATGCGGGAGTCGGGTTCGGTGAACGTCTTCCTCCCCGACAGGACGACGGCCGGGAGGAGACTGGCCTACTCGCTCCTCACCGTCACCGCGATCGACGTCATGACCCCGGAGATCGACGCCGACCCGATAACGCTCGATATCGTCACCGATATCACGAACGGCGGCAGCGTCTCATCCGGGGACCTCGCGATGGAGGTCCGGGCCGTCAACCTCCAGACCGGGATCACGGCCGTCCGCGAGTCCCGGTCGCTCGGGACAGTCGCCGGGGGGAGTGCGGCCACAAAGCAGGTGCGTGTCACGGTGCCGAACGGCTATGACTACGAGATCGGCATCAAACTCATCGAGGGCGGGGCCGCATTTGCGACCAGCACCGGGCGCGTCACCCTGGCCCCGCCGCCGCAGGTGATCCTCGCCAACGGCGCGGTCCTCGACTCCGGGAAGGGCACATCGCCGGTCTCCCTCCCGGTCCCGACCGCGGCACCGACGGCGCCGTCCTCCGCACAGGTCGGGCAGTTTAAGGTCCAGAGCAGCGGTGCGCCGGTCCCGACGCAGGCGCCCGGGTTTGCGGCCGCGCTCGCCGCCGTCGCGCTCCTCGGCGCCGGGGCTGCGGTGTGTGCGGGACGGAGGAGGTAGGTGTGGCGACGGAGGGCCTCACCGCGTGGAGGGGCTACCTCTACGCCGTCTCGTTTGTCGCGCTCATCGTCGCGATCATAGGTAGCGTGAACCTCATCGCGGTCGCAATCGAGGTCTTCGTCTACCCGGCGCCCCAGCCCTACCCGGTACCGCAGTACTACCCCGCTCTCCCCGGGAGCGTGGCGCAGGTCGTGGTGGGGCTCATCGTCTGGGCGTATCACTGGAGGCTGCTCCAAAAGGAGCACTGAGGGCTATCTTTGGCCCTGGTTCGCTGCTACGCCGGCGGGCCCGAGAAGGGTCCGCGTTCACTCCCGTGAGCCCCGGGGGAGAAAGTTCTACCCGGGCCCGGCGATTGACGGGGAGTTGAACATGGCAGCGGAGCAACCGGACCGCATGGCGGTGCAGGCGGCAACCGCGAGACCGCTGATCGACGCCACCGCATTGGTGCGGGGCGCGGGAGTCTGGACCGATGAGGGGGGCCCTCAAACGGTGCTTCAGGGAGGGGTGCGGCCCTGGTTCGGGCGCGTTTCACGCCCGGCAATCCGGGCCGCCCTCCGCCAGGCGTCCGCGGCGCTCTGGTTCCGCTACGGCCTGCCCGAGGTCTCTAATGGTTGCCAGAAGAGCAGGGAATCGCTCTATGGTGTGCCGCCCGCAGGTTTGTCCCGGTAAGAAGGGGATTTCCGGGAACTAACTTATTATTCTGGCATTCCGATAAAAAGGCCCTTCGGTGGAGGGAGAATGGTTACAGTTATATGTATCGAGATTCTATCGTGTATTTAGTATGACAAATTTAGATGAATCTGCTACGATTAAGATCCTTCTCGTTGCGACCATAATACTCGCAGTACTGGCGGCACCCGCCGCCGCGGGGGTGACGCGGAGCCTCGTCACGGAGCCGTACTCTGGTACGGAGTTTACGGTCGCCCTGAACATCACCGATCTCGAGATCGGTGGGATCGTTGAGACCCTGCCGCCGGGGTTTACCTATGCAGGCACCTCCCTTCCTGAGGGGCGGGCCGAGTCTTCGGGGCAGCACGTCATCTTCTCGGTAATCCGCGACGAAGAGATCACCTACCGGGTCCGGGCCCCGTCCACGGGAGACGGAGCGATCACCGGCGTCTGGGACGACGCCTTAAACCAGGTGAACGGAACGATCGACGCAACCCCGGTTGCCGTCCGGTACACCGGAGGCGGAGACGGCGGCAGCGACAGTGGCCCGACGTCCGTCTCGTCCTCTGTCACGGAAACCCCCGCCCCCCTTCTGCTCGACCGGGGAGAGAATGGAACGGTGGAGTTTACTGAGTCCCCGGTAACGCGGATCGAGATAAGAGCCCTGAATACCTCGCTTGCCACGTCCCTCTCGGCCGCCCCTGTGACCCGCCCCGCTGAGGTCCCTGAGGTGCCGGGGGTTGCGTACCGCTACCTCAACCTGACCGCGACAAACCTGACCGTGGCGGAGGTCTCCGCAACGATCACCTTCTCCGTGAACCGGTCGTGGGCCGAGAACGAGAGCGTCGACCCGTCGTCGATCACCCTCTACCGCTACGACGGAAACTGGACGGCCCTGACGACGACATGTACCGGCGAAGATGGGGATTTCTTCTACTTTGAGGCGGTCTCCCCCGGCTTCTCGCTCTTTGCCATCACCGCAACGGAGCGGGCGGCTGCAACAGGAACCCCCGTGGTGACGGAGACGAAGCCCGCCGCGACCACCGCACGTGCCGCCGCGACGGCGACAAACCTGCCGGCGGCCGCGGAGGCCACGACGGCGAAGGCCCCGATGGGCATGTTCGGCCTCGTGATCGCGCTGGGCGCGGCCGCGGCCGTGACGGCGGGACGGAGGCGAGATGAATGACCGGAATACCCGAACGAAACCTGATCCGGGGGGTTGCAGCCCTCCTGCTCCTGCTCTCCTGCGTGGCGGCAGTCAGCGCAGGCATCCCGGGGGACGTGAACGGCGATGACAGGCTCTCCGACGATGAGCTCTCAAGAGCGATCATCGGCTACATGAGAGCGGCGTACTGCGGGGAGAACGTCATACATCTCTCCAGCGGTCAGCTCGCGGAGGCAGCCCGATTCTACGAATACGGGACCTACCCCCCTGAGGACGATACCGTGCTCAGGATAGGCACCCCGAACGTCGTGAAATCACCGTCACTGGTGGGCGACTATTATACCGGTATCTTTGCACATCTCTCGAACCTTCCCCTGATGCAGATGGGTGCCGACGGGCACCTCTTCGGACAGAGCGCCGAACGTTACGAGGTCTCGGACGACAACAGGGTCTGGACCTTCTATCTCAAAGACGATCTCTACTGGAGCGACGGGATGCGGGTGACTCCCGGGGACGTGGCGTTCACCTTCACCTACATCGGCAAGAAGGTCCCGTCCGCCGGGTGGATCGGCGATACCCTCGTCTCCACGGCGGTCAACAACGAGGAGAACGCGGTGATCCTCACCTTCAACAAGCCCTACACCCAGTTAAACCTTGAGTTTGCGACGTACAACCTCCTCCCGGAGCACATCTGGCAGGAGATCGAAGACCCGGCGGAGTACACGAGCACCGGCCCCTATGTCGGGTGCGGCCCCTACTACCTTGATGAGATCAATCTCGATTCGGCGAGGCTGATCTTCAAGAAGAACCCCCACTGGAAGGGTAAACAACCGGCGTTCGGCGCCATAGAGGTCCACTGGTACGGCACCCCTAACGTCGCCTGCTCTGAGCTCATGAATGGGCAGGTCGACACGTACTACCAGTACGCAAAGTCCTACCCCTATGCGAACGTCGTGAAGCTCGACCCTGCAGATTTCAGCATCGTCGAGAGCCCGAGCATCGGCCTCACCTTCATCGGCCTGAACCTCAAATCGGGCCCCACGGCCGACGTGAAGTTCAGGGAGGCGATCTCGTATGCTATCAACTACCCTGAACTGGTGACCATCGACACCCTGGGATACGGTCAGGTGCCCAACCGCGGGTTTGTTCCGCCCGGTATGGATTCCTATAAGGAGACCACACCGTTACGGTATGATGTCGCAAAAGCAAAAGAGCTCCTTGCCGCCGCCAACTACACCGACACCAACGGCAACGGTATCGTGGAGCGGGACGGCGACGGCGAAGATATTGTCCTTGACCTGCTCATCCGTACCGGGTACGAGGACGACGCCAGGCTGCTGAAGGAGTACCTTGAGGCGGCCGGAATCGGCGCCGATATCCGCCTGGTGGACCAGGCTACGTGGTTTGCCCTTAAAGACAATTACGAGTACGACCTGACCATCACGGGCACAACCCCGTGGGGGATGCTGATGCATGCGGGATGGGGCACCGGCTACTTCGACTCGCGCCGTACCGGTCAGGGTGTCCTGCACAACCTCGACGACCCGGTCTTCCTCCAACTCTGCAATGATATCCTGGCCACCACCAACCAGGCACAGTTGAACAAACTTGGTTCCGATGTCCAGGACTATTATGCGGCGCAGGTCCCAGCAATCCCGCTCTACTGGAAGAGAGACGTGACCCCATACAACCGGGCCTTTACCGGGTGGCACAGCAACCCGCTCTTCGGCATCTACGCTCTCGATACCTTCCTTGACGTGAGGCCAATCGCGGGATGAAACACCTTGCGGAAGAATGGGCGGATGCCCTCGAGGCATCCACCTATTTCAGCGTTCTGAAGCGTGGAGATCGTTCTCATGACGATTTCTGGAGAGATTTTCCCGACTACGACGACCTGATGACGCTCTCGGGCTATCCCGGACCGGTCGCCGATCGGGTCTGCAGCCTCATTCCGGCGGGGTCGGTGGTGCTCGATATCGGGGCGGGAACCGGCGCATTCACCCTGCCCCTCGCCAGGACCGCGACGCGGGTCGTCGCCCTCGACCCTTCGCCCTACCATCTGTCGATCCTGGAGAGGAAGGCCGACGCGGCTGCGTTTGAGAATATCGAGTGCCATACGGGGGAGTGCCGCGATATCGGTCCCAGGTGGTCCGGCGCTGTCGATTACGCGGTTGCCGCCTATAGCATGATCGATCCTGACATCTTCGGCTTTCTCCGGAATATGCTCCGGGCGGCCCGTATCGGCATCTTCCTGATCTACGGCGCCGGCCCTCGCGACCCGCTGGACGAATACGCCTTCGGGCCGCGGCGAACGGCCGACCACAGTTACCTTGTCCGGGCCCTTGTGGAGATGGGATATGCCGCGGAGGTCGAATTCTTCAGGCGGGATTACCTGATGCCGTTTGAGAGACTGAAAGGAAAATACATCTCCGGCCGGCGAACCGAAGAGGAACTGCGCCGGCACCTCATCCAATCCGGACGCCTGGTTGCTCAGCCGGGCAAGGATCTGGTTCGGTGCACCGCCCGGGATGCTCTCGTGTCGGTCCTGGATACCCGGGCCGCCGGGGGGTGAGGAGATCCACCGGGCCGGAAGAAAGGTTCTGCGCTACGTCCTCTCGGTATGCGCCATCATCGCCATCAACTTCGCCCTCCCGCGCCTGATGCCCGGCGATCCGGTGATGAACCTCATCGGCGAAGACGCCATGGTCACCCCGGCACAACTGGCAGAGATACGGGCGAAGATCGGGCTCGACCGCCCGGTCACCGTGCAGTTCGTCTCCTGTCTGGGGGACCTGCTGTGCGGCGACCTCGGTTATTCGTTCCACCTCCACGGGCCGGTGGCCGGGATCCTCTGGTCGCGGATGTCCTGGACGCTGCTCTTTGCCGGGACCGCCATCGTCCTCGGGGCACTGATCGGCATCATAGCAGGAGCGCTCTCCGGGTGGAAGCCGGAGACCCGCCGTTCCCGCGCGGTCACCTGCGCCGCGATGGCCGTCTCCTGCACCCCGCCTTACTTCCTGGCCATGCTCTTTCTCGCCTTCTTTGCCTTCAGGCTCGGCCTCTTCCCGGCCAAAGGCTACTACGATGTCCTGACCGCCGGGAGCGTTGTCCACCACCTCCTCCTCCCGGTGGCGGTACTGACGCTCTTTGCCGCCTCCCGCAACCTCCTGGTCATGCGGGGGAGCGTGGTCCAGGAGAAGAACAGCCATTATGCCCTGTATGCCCGGGCCAAGGGGTTGTTCGGGCGGCAGATTCTCTTCCGGCACCTCCTCAGGAACGCCTCTCTTCCAGTCATCACCCTGGTGGCGCTCGATTTCGGGTTCATCTTCTCCGGGGCGCTCTTCATCGAGATCGTCTTCTCCCTCAACGGGATGGGCACCCTCATCTACGATGCGATCCTTGCACGGGATTATCCCCTGTTACAGGGGGCGTTTCTGGTGATCGCGCTCCTTGTCGTGACCGCAAACATCATCGCCGACCTCCTCTACGGGGCGCTCGATCCGAGGGTCAGGGAGGGTGGGGTATGAGGGCGATGGACGCGTTGAAGTCCACGAACCGGGGAGCCATGGCGCTTCTTGCCGTCTTCCTCTGTATGGCAGCCTTCCCTTCGCTGATTGCGCCGTACGGCCCTTCGGAGCGGAGTATGCCATACCAGGCCCCGGGTCCGGAGCACATCCTCGGGACCACCAATATGGGCAACGACATCCTCTCAGAGCTCATATACGGCGCCCGGATCTCCCTTCTGGTCGGGTTTGCCTCGGCCCTGATGGCCACCGGGATCGGGCTTGCCGTCGGGCTCACGGCCGGCTATTTCCGCGGGGCCCTGGACGAAGTGCTGATGGCCTTCACCGACGTCGTGCTGATCATCCCCAAGATCCCCCTCATCATCATCCTTGCCGCCTTCCTCAGGCCGGGGGTCGGAATACTGATCCTTGTCCTCGGTGCTCTCTCCTGGGAGTCGATCGCCCGGGTGGTCCGTTCAAAGACGTTGCAGGTGCGGGAGACCGGGTTCGTCATGAGCGCCCGCTGTATGGGCTTTCCACCCCTGCGCATCATGGCTTCCGATATCGTCCCGAACATCGTCCACGTGGTGCTCCCGAAGTTCATGCTTGCCACGGCTGCGGCAATGATATCGGAAGCGTCGCTCTCGTTCCTCGGCCTCGGGGACCCCTCCATGGAGAGCTGGGGGGCGATGGTTTCGTCTGCGTTCACGAAAGGGGGGTTCATCCGGGAGATGTGGTGGTGGTACCTCCCGCCGGGGATCTGCATCACGCTCTGCGTGCTCTCGGTTGCTGCCATCGGATTTGCCTTTGAAGCGGGTGAAGGTACGACGGTGAGGGTAGAATGAACCCGGTACTGGAGATCGATGCGCTCTCGGTGACGTTCTGCGGCAAACAGGCCGTCCACGCCGTCGACCGGGTCTCGTTCTCCCTTGGCGGGGGCGAGGTCCTTGCGCTGGTGGGGGAGACCGGGTGCGGGAAATCGGTGATCGCCCACGCGGTCATGGGCCTTCTCCCAGGGGAAGCACAGGTCTCCGGCCGGATTGTCTTCAAGGGACGGGATCTGCTTGCGCTCTCCGAACGGGAGCGCTCGGCGATGCGCGGAAAGGATTGTGCGATCGTCTTCCAGGACCCTTCCCGGGCCCTGAACCCGGTCCACCGCATCGGCCGGCAGATCGCAGAACCGGTCCTGATCCACGGGGCGGGGAGCCGGGAGGAGGCGCACCGCAGGGCGGCTGCGCTCCTCGAACGGATGGGGCTGTCGCCTCCCGGGAACTACCTGCCGCTGTACCCCTGCCAGTCATCGGGCGGGATGAACCAGCGGTTCCTCATCGCCGCTTCCACCATCCTGGACCCCTCCCTCGTCATCGCCGACGAACCGACGAAGGGGCTGGACCCCGGCCGGGTCCACGAGGTGGAGGATGAACTGGTGCGGCTCACCGGCGGCGGCCGCACGGCCCTGCTCCTCATCACCCACGATCTCGCCGTGGCCCGGCGGATCGCCGACCGGATCGCCGTGATGTACGCTGGCGAGATCGTTGAGCTGGCGGAGAACGACGCCTTTTTCGACCGTCCCTCCCACCCCTATTCGCGGGGGCTGCTGCAGAGTCTGCCCGAGCACGGGTTCGTCCCGATCCCGGGGAGCTCCCCCTCTCCGGTTTCCCCTCCCCCCGGGTGCCGGTTCCAGGCCCGGTGCCGGGACGGGAAGGCTGTCTGCGGAGGACAGCACCCCGATCTCGTTTCAGCGGCAGACGGCCGCATGGTGAGGTGCTGGCAATGTCGTTGAGCGCGGATCGTCTCGCCAGGGCCTACCGGAACGGTTTCCTGCCCGGCAGCCGGCGGACTGTCTTCCGGGATCTCTCTCTTACCATCCGGCCCGGCGAGACCTTCGGGCTGATGGGAAATTCCGGCGCCGGGAAGAGCACCCTCGGCCGCGTGATCGCCGGTCTTGAACCCCCGACGGCGGGCCGGGTCTGCTTCCACGGCCGGGATACTGCCCTGATGAACCGGAGCGAGTACCGGGCGTTCCGCCGATCTGTCCAGGTGATGTTTCAGGACCCTTCTGCAGCCTTCAACCCGAAGAAGACCATTGGGACCTCATACATGGAAGTGCTGGACCTGATCGGGACGCCCCGGCCGGCGCAGAAGGCGGTGATCGCCGGGATACTGGAGAGCGTCGGCCTCTCCGGAGAACTGCTCGGGCGATACCCTCACCAGATATCGGGCGGACAGAGCCAGCGGCTTGCTCTTGGAAGGATCCTCCTCCTCGATCCGGAGTACATCGTCCTCGACGAGCCGACCTCGGCGCTCGACGTCTCGGTGCAGGCGCAGATCCTCCATCTCCTCAAAGAACTCCAGTCCGAACGCGGTATCGGATACCTCTTCATCTCCCACGACGAGGCGGTGGTCCGGTTCATGGCTTCCCGGGTAGGGAGGATCGAGGATGGAAGGCTGGTGATCGAAGGCGAAGCGTGACGGCGGCTGCCCCGGGCGCACTTCCCCTGCGCGGGGCCGGGGGCCGGCATGCCGATCTTCACAGGTTCGGCCGGGAGGAAAGTGCGGCCGGCCGGTCTGCAGGGGTGAAGGCACGATCCGGCCGGCCCCACGCACCCGTCGATCCAGAGCCCGGCGGCGGCACCCCGGAGAGCCCCCGGAGTGAGGGGTCAACCGGTGCTGGTGACCGGAACCCCGCGAAATAGGTATCTAGCAGGAGAACGGAGTACTCATGCGTGAGGGAAATGATCGTGATCGGGATCGATCCCGGGGTGGCGAGGACCGGGTACGGCGTTCTCAGGAGGTGCGACCCCCGCCCGGTCCCCCTGACCTTCGGCTGCATCGAGACCGGAGGCGATAGCCGTCCCTCCCGGCGGCTGCTGGAGATCTACGAGAGGGTTTCGCTGCTCTTTGACGAGTACGCACCCGACTGCATCGTCCTTGAGCAGCTCTTCTTCTCCAGAAACATCACCTCTGCCATGCACGTCAGTGAAGCGCGCGGCGTCATCCTTCTCGCTGCAGAAGAGAGAGAGATCCCGGTCACCGAGTACACCCCAAACCAGGTCAAACTGGCGGTGACCGGGTCGGGGCGTGCCGACAAACACCAGGTGCAGGAGATGGTACGGCGGCTTCTTCGCCTGCAGGAACTTCCCCAGCCGGACGATGCCGCGGACGGCCTCGCCATCGCGCTCTGTCACATCAATATGTTGCGGTAACCATGATAGCCCATCTTTCTGGAGAACTGGCATCCACCGGCGACCGGTGGGTGGTGATCGACATCGGCGGCATCGGCTACCGGGTGCAGGTCACAGGGCCCACGCTGCAGGACCTCTCTGAGATAGGGGGCCGTGTCATGGTGCACACCCATATGGTAGTCCGTGACGACGACATCCAGCTCTACGGGTTCGTCCACCCGCGCGAGAGGGAACTCTTCACGATCCTGATCGGTGTCACCGGGATCGGCCCCCAGACCGCCATGAACATCCTCTCGCGGATATCGTTTGAAGACTTCGCGATCGCGATCGTAAACGACGACGAAAAGGTGCTCACCCGGATCCCGGGTATCGGGCCAAAGAGCGCCAAACGCCTGATCCTGGAGTTGAAAGACAAGATGAAGAAGTGTGCGGCGACGTTGCCCGGCGGCAGGCGCCGGGCGGAGGCCGGCGACGCGGTGAGCGCCCTGATATCGCTCGGGTTCTCCGAGCGCGAGGCAGAGGAGGCGGTCGGCACCGTCCTGCCCACCCTGCCCGCTCCGACGGTGCAGGACCTGATCCGCGCCGCTCTTGCCCGCCTGCGGGAGCGACCATGAAGGAACGGATCACCTCGCCCGCCGCCCTGCTGGAGGAGCCGGACGACGCCGCGATCAGGCCGGCGCGGTTCGACGAGTTCATCGGTCAGCCGCAGGTGAAGGAGACCCTTGCCATCGCTATCGCGGCCGCAAAGAAACGCGGGGAGTCCCTGGACCACATCCTCTTCTCCGGGCCGCCCGGCCTTGGAAAGACAACGCTTGCCCGGATCATCGCCCGGGAGATGGGGGTGGCGATCAGGACCACCACCGGCCCGGTGCTTGATCGACCGGCCGACCTTGCCGCCCAGCTGACGGCGCTCTCCAGGGGCGACGTCCTCTTTATCGACGAGATCCATCGCTTAAACCCGGTGGTTGAGGAGATCCTGTACCCGGCGATGGAGGACTCCTGCATCGACGTGATGATCGGCGAGGGGCCGGGAGCACGGTCCGTGCAGCTCCCGCTTGAGGAGTTCACCCTCGTCGGCGCGACGACAAAGGTCGGGCTGCTCGGGTCTCCGCTCAGGGACAGGTTCGGTTTCATCTTCCGGCTCAATCTCTACGAGGTCGAGGACCTGGCAAAGATCGTCCGGCGGAGCGCCGGGATCATGCATACCCCGATCACCCCGGGAGGCGCGTTCGAGATCGCGAAGCGGAGCCGGGGAACGCCCAGGATCGCAAACCGCCTGCTCCGGCGGGTGCGTGACTTTGCCCTGATCAGGGGCGACGGCAGCATCGACGGGGAGACCGCCGACCTCGCGCTGACCATGCTCGGCATCGACCAGCTGGGCCTGGACGAACTCGACCGGCGTATCCTCTCGGTGATTGCGCATGATTTCGGCGGCGGGCCGGTGGGCGTCAAGACGATCGCGATCTCGGTCGGAGAAGAGGTGCGAACGGTCGAAGAGGTCTACGAACCCTACCTGATCCAGATAGGGTTCATCAAGCGGACCCCCCAGGGCCGGGAGACGACGCCGGCTGCACGGAAACATATCGAGCCGGCATCCCGGGAGTGACGGGGACTCCGGGCGACTCAATCCTTTTTGTATGAAACGCTCATGAGGCTATGCCTCAGGCTGCACACATGAAATCAGCCTTTCCCTGACCTCGCCCCGATATAGTGGGCCGTGGTGGCTATCACCACCGGGGGCGGGGACAGGGAGGGGCACGACCGGCAAACGTCACTCGTTATGCGTCACCGTCCTCGCCCCGCCACCCCCCATTCGGCACCCTCACCTCAAACCGCGCCCCCTCGCCAAAGACCCCCGTCTCCCGGACCGTCATCCCGGTGATCCCGAGGATCCCCGAGACCAGGAACAGCCCGTGCCCGTACCGCCGCTTATACGTCTCGCGGAAGATCGCCGCCTTCTCGCCGTCCGGGATGCCGGTGCCGTCGTCCTCGCAGAGGAGCAGCAGGTCCTGCCCGGACCTTTCGCAGGAGAACCGGATCTCCGTCACCTCCCCGCCGTGGCGGACGGCGTTGTCGATGAGGTTGTAAAAGACCTTCCTCACCATCGGGTCCGCGTAGATCTCAAGATCCCCAAGGTCCATCCGGACCCGGACCCCCGCCGGGAGGGCAAGGTCTGCGGCGCTCTCCCGGATGAGGTCCTCCGGCCGCTGCCAGGCGGGCGACTTCACCCCCATGTCCTGGTAGTCCCGGCTGAACTCGACCTGCTTCTGGATCTCCTCGACAGCAGCCCGGGCACGCTCCAGGTAATTCCGGGCACCAGGATCCCCGCTGTCCTCCGCGGCGAAGTCGATGTAGGCACGTGCGACGGTGATCTGGTTGAGGATGTCGTGGCGGGTGATCCCGGAGAGCAGGTTCAGCTTCGCGTTCGCCCGGCCGAGCGCCTCCTCTGCGTGCTGCCGCTCGGTGATATCCTCCCCGGAACTGAGCGTCCCGCAGACGGCGCCGTCTTCGCCCCGGAGCACGGTGTTGTGCCACTCGATGATCCTCTCGCCACCGTCTGCGGTGAGGACCGGCGTCCTCACGTACTCGCCGGCCCTGGTATCACCCTGCATCAGCCCGCAAAAGAGCACACGGTAGCGCTCCCGCTCCCCCGGCGGGATGAACCGCTCGATCCAGGGCTCGCCCACGGCCTCATTCGCCGGGCAGCCGAGAACCTCGGCTGCCCGGCGGTTGATGAGGGCGATCCGGCCGTCCCGGTCAAGGGCGACGAAGAGGGCGCCGGCGATATCCAGGTACTGCCCGAGCCGGTCTTTCTCCCGCCGCAGCCGCTCCTCGCTTCTCGCCAAACCGGTAAAGACCACTGCGTAGGGCTGCCGGATCCCGGTCTCGACGAAGGCTATGTAGAAGAGCCCGAACGAGAGCACCATCAGGAGGTGGCCGACCATATTCAGGAGCCCATAAACATCGGTATACAGCGTGAAGGCGAGCTCTGATGCGATCAGCACGAGGATGGCTGCGACCAGGTGGCCCGCCACCCGGGACGAGAAGACGTCCCGCAGCCGGTAGACGGCGACGGCCCCGAGGGCGAGCAGGACCGCTATGACGTACTCGCTCCAGACCTTAAACGGTGTCAGCCCCAGCCCCTCGACATAGCAGTCGGGGAAGACCGGGAAGACGAAGATCGAGAGGAGGAGGGCCCCGGTTACTCCGGCAAACCCGGCAAGGACCCACCGGGGGCCCGGGTTTCTCCTGAGCAGGAGCGGCGCGGCGAGGAGCGTCCCGGCAAGGAGGTAGCGGGATGCGATCCAGAGCTGCGTCGGGAGGTTTGCGTCGTAGCCGACGAAGATCCCCATCCCCTCGTAGGCAAGGGTATGGACCAGCCCGATCCCGGCCACGAAGAGGAACCCGGTGCCGGCGACGAGCAGGTAACTGTTCTCCCGCATCGTCCGGGCGTTCCAGGCAACGGTGAAGACCGCTATCGCTATTGCAACGGCGACGAGTTCGGCGATCGTGTGGAAGAGGAGGTAGTTGTAGAGGCTGGTCGCTGCGAGGGCGGCGAGAAGCACCGTAAAGACAACAAACGACGTCCATATGCCGGGTTCCGCGGCACCCTCCTCCGCGCGGCTTTGCCGGAGATCTGCGCCGCTCGGAGGATGATATCCGGTAGTGAGTTCTGCCTGCATGGAGTCGTTCTGCATAGTTCGGGATCGGGCCAGGTTCTTTCGCCCGCGTGACGGGGAGGCGCCGGACCGATCTTCAGGCTTATTCTCTGGGTCTCATCGCTTTCGCACAGCAATGCGATCGCTGTACGGGCCGGCACTCCAACCAAATTTTTATTTAAAGTACAATATATTTAATTACACATTAATTTTTCCAAGAGTCGATAATGAAGCGTAGGATGTCATTCGAAAAAAAGGTATACCCCGTGGTGCCGCAGGAGGAACGAGTTCTTCCCAAACGAACCCGGGACCGGGAGACGAGCGGCCGCCGAGCGCTACACCAGTTCATTCCTCCGCAGGAACTCCCGGATCTCGCGGGACTCGACCCAGCCCTCGTCAAGCTGCTTCACGATCCCGTTGATCCGCTCCACCTGTTCGCGGATCTTCTCCGATGTCTTCGCGTCATCGGTCAGGTCGGCCATGCCGAGGATCACCTGCAGGGGCAGGCGGATATGGTCAGCGAGGACCGCGAACTGCTCGATGTTCTGCTCGATCTGGTAGAACGCCTGCAGCCGCATATCTTCGTAGCGCTTCCGGTCCGAGACGTCCCGGCCGACGACCTGGACACCGACCACCCTGCCGCCCTCCATGATCGGGGATGCATTCATCTCGACGGCGGCGGCTGTCCCGTCTTTCCGGCGGATCTCCACCAGCATCCCCTCGACAGGCTCTCCCCGCGCAATCCGGGCATCGGCCTCCAGCCATTCATGGCGGCTCGTCTCGAGGACATAATCACTGCACTGCACCCCGATCATCTCTTCAGGGGTATAACCGAGGATCCTCGTTACAGCCGGGGATATGTAGGTGATCCCCCGGTCGACGTAGCAGGTGTAGATCATGTCGAAACTTCGCTGGGCGATCTCCCGGAACCGCTCCTCGCTCTCCCGGAGCGCGTTCTGCATCTCCCTCCGGTCGGTGACGTCTTCCACCATCCCGATGACGAGCCCTTTCTCTTCCGGATCGCGGAGCAGAGACGTGGTCAGCCGGCCCCAGATGATCCTGCCGTCTTTTGTCACGTAGCGCTTCTCCCGGCGGGCGCTCTCCCCTGAGGCCGTCTTGCGCAGGAGAGCTCCGGCCGCCTCCCTCTCGGGCGGGTAGATCAGGTCCTGGAAGAGCATGGAATGCAGTTCGTCCTCGTCGTAACCGAACATGCGCACAAACGCCGGGTTCGTCCCCATGATCCTCCCTTCCGGGTCGATGAGCGCAATCCCGGTCCCTGCCTGCTCGAAGATCCCCCGGAACCTCCCCTCGCTCTTCCGGAGGGCGAGTTCAGCCTTCTTCTGCCCGGTGATCTCCTGTCCCGTGACGACGAGCCTCCCAATCTCCGGGCGGTAGACGTGCAGGTCGTACCAGCGCCCGGTCTTCGGCTCCTGCAACCGCCGCTGAGCCGGAACGCCCGTCTCTGCGACCTCCCCGTAGATGGCGCCGGCCCCCTTCTTGCGGATCGCCGGGAAGATATCAAAGAGCCGCCGCCCGACCAGTTCGTCGCGGCTGTGGCCGAAGACGGCGGCAGCTTTCTCGTTCAGCTCGATGATGCGGTAATCAGCGGGACTTCCTGCATCGCCAGGGATCACCTCATAGAGGGTATAACTCTCGAGCATCTTCTCAAAGAGGAGGCGGTACTTCTCCTCGCTCCTCCTGAGGGCCTCGTCTGCCCGCACCCGCTCAATAGTCCGGCCGAGCCTCTCGGCGACGGTATCGATCAGGGAGCGTTCTTCGGCAAGAAACGGCCCTTCATCCTCCTCCGGCTGCTCGTGGCGGTAGCAGACCTCCACCTTTCCCGCGATCCGGCCACAAACGGCGATCGGGCTCTCCTGCTTCCAGCAGGTCTCCACGAACCCGGCTGAGAGGTATTCCCGGCCGTCAAGAGTGATCCGGGCGGCGGCATCCCCGGGGTGGAGCCAGCCGGCGGGGAGGGTAGCGGCAACCTCCGCGAGGACCTCTTCGACCGATATCCCGGGCCGTTCGACGATGCCGGTCAGGGAGTAGAGGACCGCAAGTTCCCTCACCCGGTTATCGAGGGCGATCCGCTGCTCCCGGAGCACCTCTTCCGCCCGCCGCCGTTCTGTGATATCATCTGCGATGACGACGAGCCGATCGTACTCCGGCCGGTACGCCTTCAGCTCGTAGCAGGCGTCGAGAGCCGGGTCGTAGACCTCGCGGTGCACCGGTATCCCGGTCCCGGCGACCTGATACAGGAAGTCGAGCGTAGCAGGGCTGGTTGATGGGATAACCGCGGCGAGGTCTTCCCCGGCGACCTCCTCCCGGCGGCGCCCGAGAACTTCTTCGGCCCTGTGGTTGATCTGGATGACCTGGAAACCGGCCGGGCTCCCGGAGCCGTCGCGGAGGATCGCAAGGAGGAGCCCGGCGTCCAGCATATGATCGAAGAGGAGGCGGTACTCCCGCCCGGAGATCCCGGTCTTCCCGTGCCCCGGCGCGACGGCAGCCTCAAGCATCGCGGCGACGGCGCAGACGAGGTCGCGCTCCTGCGGCAGGAAAGGATCTCCCGTCTCCTCCGGCCTCTCCCGGCACTCGACCACGAGGTGCCCGGCGACGATCCTTCCGGGCCCCGGGGCGGCGGTCCCGGGCACGACCCGTGCCGATACCCGTTCCGGGTGCCGGAACCCCCGGGGAAGGAGGCACGCCGCCCGCCGGAAGATCTCCTCAGGATCGGCATCGCCTTCCTCGATCACCCGGGCGATTGCGGCGAGGGTCTGGAGTTCCCTCACCTGCCCGCCGGGTTCGTCCCGGCCGGTGATGTCAAGGGTGACCCCCACCCAGAGGACGACCTGACCGGCGGCGTCCCTGACCGGGATACCGCTGCTCGCGACGGTGCAAAACTCCCCGTCGACGCCCCGGATACGATACCTGTGGCTCCACGGCGTCCCGGCAGCGACAGAACGCTCCCGGCTGGCGAGCACTGCCCGCAGATCCTCCGGGTGGAGGTTACTCGCCCACCCAGAATCCCGGCACTCATCGGCCTTCGTCCCGGCGGGGTCGAGGCAGGGGTCCGGGAGACGGAGCGCCTCGCCGCCGGGTCCGCAGATCCAGATACTGCAGGGGACCGTCTCGTCCGCGAGCCGGGCGGGGGCTCCTGGATCGTCCGGGGGGGTTGTTGTGAAGTCTCGTGTAGGCATCGTGCAGTCCTGCAGGGAGAGCGGGCAGGGTTACCGGGCATGCTGGTCGGCCAGTGCCCGGGTACACTGCGGTTGGTGTATCCTTTCCGATCACTTAGGGCGATTTCTTCATAATGTTTCTGCTCGGTGAAAGGGCGGCCTTATCATCCATCCCTGTTTCCGGGGTGGCCACGCCGGAAGCGGGTCCGGGAGCGCCTTCTCCCCGGCGGTGCACCGGCACTACCCTTTAAGTTCGGAGTAGCCAACATCCTGTATAACTCATGTCAGATACCTATGCCCGGGGGGTTTCTTCGGCCGGAGAGTGCCAGCTTCCTGCAGAGTATCCGGAGGCGGACCATGTCCGGGCATGAAGACTATCCGTCCTGCCCACGCTGCCGGGCCGGGGTCTGCGAGATTCACCGGCCGGTCGTCGGCCGCCGGGAGATCACGATCTTCGCGGTCTCAGGCGTCCTGCTTCTCGCGGGGATATATGTCGAGTATTTTACCCCGTATCCTCTCGTCGGCACGGCCCTGCTGCTCGCTGCCGCTGTCATATCAGGCTACGACGTCCTGAAGACCGGGCTCCTCGCCCTCATCAGGTTCCGGTTCAGCATCGCCGTGCTCATCATGATCGCGGCGGCGGGCGCGTTCCTTACCGCGAACCCCGCCGAGGGTGCGACCGTGCTCTACCTCTATGCCATTGCCGAGTTCCTGGAAGAGTACGCGGCCGGGAGAGCGCATCGCTCGATAGCATCGCTCCTCGATATCGCGCCGCAGATGGCCCGGGTCCGGCGGGACGGCGAAGAAGTGACCGTCGGCGTCGGCGAGGTCGGCGTGGGAGAGACCGTGATCGCGAGACCGGGCGATACCATCGCGCTCGACGGCGTCGTCACGGCCGGCGCGTCCTCGATCGACCAGGCGACGATCACCGGGGAGAGCATCCCGGTGCCAAAGAGCATCGGAGACGGGGTCTACGCCGGAACCCGGAACGTCGAGGGTTACCTTGAGGTCCGGGTGACAAAACCTGAAGAGGAGAGCACGATTGCCCGGGTCGTGGCGCTGGTCGCGGAGGCCCAGGCCCACACCTCTCCCACCGAAGCGTTCATCGAGCGGTTCTCCCGCTACTACACCCCGGCGGTCATCCTCGTCGCCGCCCTCCTTGTCGTGGTCCCGCCGCTCGCCTTCGGCATCCCGTTCCTTGAGGCGTTCTACCGCGCGCTGATCCTGCTCGTCATATCCTGCCCCTGCGCGCTCGCGATATCCACCCCGGTCTCGATGGTCTCGGGGATCACGACCGCGGCGCACAACGGCGTGCTCATCAAGGGCCGGGACTCCCTCGAGGCCGTAGGGCTTGCCCGGGTGGTCGTCTTTGACAAGACCGGGACGCTCACGACCGGAAGGCTTGAGGTGGACGACGTCATCGGTTTCGGTGTGCCGGCGGCCGAGGTGCTCGCGATCGCCGCGTCGCTTGAGTCACGCTCCGGCCACCCGATCGCGGAGGCGATCCTGCGGCGGGCCGAGGAGGAAGGCGGCGGCCTCCGGGATGTGGAGGAGTTCGCATCGATCACCGGCAGGGGTGTCCAGGGAAGGATCAGCGATGAGATCCACCTCCTCGGGAACGCCGCGCTCTTCCCTGAGGCCAGCGGCGGGGTATGGCGGGCGGAGTATGACCGCCTTGAGGGCGAGGGAAAGACCGTTGTCCTCGCCGGCACCGACTCGGCGGTCATCGGGCTTATCGCCCTCTCGGATGTGATCAAGGAGGATGCCCGAGAGACGGTGGCCGATCTCAAACTACGCGGGATCTGGACGGTGATGCTCACCGGGGACAACGAGCGCGTCGGGGAGGCGGTGGCCCGCCGCATCGGTATCGACGAGTGCCATGCCGGCCTCCTCCCGGAGGGGAAGGTGGCGATGGTCGAGCGGCTGATGGACCGTTATGGGCTCGTGGTTATGGTCGGCGACGGCGTCAACGACGCGCCGGCGCTGGCCCGGGCGAACGTCGGGATCGCGATGGGGGCCATCGGGTCGGATATCGCGATCGAGGCGGCCGATATCGTCGTGATGGAGGACGACATATCCCGGATCGCCTATCTCGTGGCCCTCTCGGAGAAGACGATCTCGGTCGTACGGCAGAATGTTGCAACAGCGGTCGTGGTGAAACTCGGCATCGCCGGGCTCGCTGTCCTGGGCCTCGTCACCCTCTGGATGGCGGTGGCGTTCGGGGATATGGGGCTCTCGCTTGCGGTCATAGCAAACGCTCTCAGGATAGGCCGGCCCGGCGCCGGTACCTGAGCGGCGCCGGACTCGAGGAGAGGACCGGGTCTCCGTTGCAACCGCCGATCTCAGCGCCCGGCCGGGGTCGCGGGTCGGGGACGAATGGCGGGTGCGGGGCCCTCCTGCAGCACAACCTCGCCGGCGCCTCCAGACCTGCTGTTCACGGCAGCACGCGTTGTCTCTCCAGTGTATCGTCGTCCTCTTCCGGGCCGTGGTGTGTCCGGCATTCTCATGGCTGAGGCAGCGGGCGGGCGGATCAGCGGTTCTTCCGGAGGACGAAGAACTCGTAGCCGTACTCGCCGGCGTGCTTCCGGTAGACGGCGATCTCCCGCTCCGCAAACCTGACAAGGGCCTCCGCGCCGGGATCGCCGGCGGCTGCCGTCCGGAGGCCGTCCAGCCGCCCGGCAAGCGGCGTGTAGTAGTCATCCCACCACGCCGACTCCGGAAGCGGGAAGGTCGCGACGACCTCGTAGCCGGCACGCCCGGCGATCGCGCAGTTCTCCGGGACCGTTTTTATTGCCGGGTAGCCCTCGTCCCAGAACGCCGCCGCCTCCGGTGAGGGATTCTCCGTGAACCAGACGGCCTCGGTGAGGCAGAGATAGCCGCCCGGCGAGAGGAGCCTCTTCCATGAGACAAGTCCCTCCCAGAACCCGATGACAAAGATCGAGCCCTCCGCCCAGAGAACGTCGAAGGTCGCGTCAGGAAACGGGAGGCTGTCCATCGAGGCCCGGACCGTGATGATCCGGTCATCCACCCCGGCCGATGCCGCCCTCCGGGCAAGTTCGTCCAGGTACGGCTGGTGGATGTCGACGGCAGTTATGCGACAGCCGGGGCAGGTCCGGGCCAGCTCAACCGTCTGCATCCCGGCCCCGCACCCGATGTCCAGGATCTCCGGGTGGGGCGGGAGGTCGGCGAGCATAGAGAAAGCCTTTCTCGTACACGCGTTGCTCCCCGGCCCCTGGCGGGGATGGCCCTCAAACATGGTGAAGATGAAGGAGTCGTCCATTATCGATGATCCGTTGCGCGGCCCCATAAATCCGCACGGCGGCACGGTTGCCGTTCCGTCATGGCAAATACCAGCGCCGCCCATTCGTGCGTATGGAGCGAAAGACCCCTGCTTCCCGCCCTGTATGCCCGTGGATATACTTCCTGCCGCTCATTTCCGTTTCCCTGCCTGCAGATCTGCAGCATGAGTCAGGTAGTAAGAGTGTCTGCGGTGGCAGGAACACCGGCAGTGCAGGCCGCCGAACTCCCGAGGCCGGTCACGGCGCAGGAAAACCGTCACTGTGACGAACCAGGAAGGGTTGAACTCACAAGGGCGGTTGCGCTTATCAGGCAGCTGGGAGGGGCTATTTTTCATATATCAAATTTCTAACGCTCGAAACAGATAGAAAGTTTACTATATAGGATCTGTCAAATACTTCTCCATCAGCCCTGCGGCAGTCTCTCGCGAGAACCGGGACCGGGATCGGCCCGGGAAAAGTCGGATGGTGCGGCGATGTGATTGAGCATGTCTGAAATCCTCACGATCCTCTTTCCAATCCTGGTCGGTTCCTGCGTCGTCTCGGCGTTCATCACCTATGGTCTCGGAGCATACGTTTTTGGACTGAACCCCTCATCGACCGTCAACCGCCTCTTCCTCGCGTTAGCGTTCTCCGCAACCTGCTGGGCTCTCGGGGAGTTCTTCATCTGGCATTCGGGCAGCTATGACGGCTGCCAGTTCTGGCTGAGAGTCAGCTCGTTCTGGAGCTTTGTCATTGCGTTTTCCGTCCATTTCGCGCTCGCCTTCACCGGCCACCCCCTCGCACGGGAGAATAAGCGCTGGATTCTTCTCATAATCCTCTACCTGCCTGCCCTCCTCTTTGCCCTGATCGGCCTCTCCACCGACCTGATCTTTATGGTGGCATTCCAGCCCGAAAGGGGGTATTTCTACCTGCCGGTAACCGCAAGCCCCGTCTACCAGGCCGCAAGGGCCTATATCATCCTGGCGATGGCCGGGGGGTTATACGTCGGCATCTCCTCCTGGCGGAGAGCGCGCCCGGGGAGAGAGAGGCGTCAGCACCGGCTCGTCTTCACCGGCATCGTAACCGTTGTCGGTTTCGGCACCCTCTCCGGACTGGTCCATCCTGCCCTTGGGGTTTACACCGTCAATTTCGTCTTCGTCGGGTTCGTCATACTCTCTCTCCTTATCGCCCATGCCATCCGTAGGTACGGGCTGTTTGCCCTGAGCCCCCAGACGGCAGTCCCGGATATCCTCAGGACGATGCCCGACGGGCTGATCCTCGCCGATATGGACGGCAGGATCGTCACGGCAAACGCATCGGCTGCGGAGATCTTCGGCGTGGCTGAAGCGGATCTCCCCGGACAGCCGGTCGGGAGGCTCATCCCCGACACGGCGTGCGCCTCGATCAGGACCGCTGTCACAAGACAGGAGAGGTTTTCGGATCTCGAGGCGGTACCCGAAGGCAAGGAAGACAACGTTGTCAGTATCGCCGGGGCTCTTGTCAGGAACCCGGATGGGGAGCCTGCGGGGATCGTCCTGATCATCAGGGACATCACCGGCAGGAAAGCGGCGGAGACCGCTCTCCGGACAGCCAGCCAGAAGTTATCCCTCCTGTCCCGGGTGACCTGCCACGACATCGGCAACGACGTCACGGCCCTTTCCTGGTACCTGAACCTCCTTTCAGAGGACCGGATGCATCCCGACGCCGGCACGCATCTCTCCCGCTCGGTCGAGATCGTGGAGAGGATCAAGGAGCACCTCAATTTTTCCCGTGAGTACCAGATGGTCGGGGCGTATCAACCGGTCTGGCAGCCGCTCGAACCGATGGTCGCCCAGGCCGTCAGCGGCGTTCATCTTTCAGGGGTGGAGATCTCAACCCGGATGGCCCCGGTGGAGGTCTACGCCGACCGGCTTTCACCAAAAGTCGTGTACAACCTGGTCGAGAACGCCGTCCGGCACGGGGGTGAGGTCGGCCGGATCTGCATAACGACCTCCGAGCGGGACGACGGGACGCTCGTTGTGGCGTTCGAGGACGACGGTCCGGGGGTCCCGGAAGGCGAGAAGGAGAGGATATTCAGCTACGGGCACGGGAAAAACACCGGTTTCGGGCTGGCTTTTTCCCGGGATATCCTGTCCGTAACCGATATTGAGATACGCGAAACCGGGATGGCGGGTCGGGGAGCCCGGTTTGAGATCCTCGTTCCTCCCCGGGCGTGGAGACCGGTTTAAGGGGCAGGATCCCGGCCCCGGCAGCTGATCGCTATCGGAGGGCCAGCCGCAACAGGAGACGCTGAGCGGCCGTGACCCCCCTGTCCCGGTGATCGTCTCACCTTCCCCGAGCTGGGGATAGGGACGTCTGAGCGCACGACGGGGCTCTGCCGGGTTGTCGAGGGATGAACTGATCCGGATCTCCGCTAAATTATCCGGAGCGCGACCTTTCCGGAATGATGCCCCTCGATATACCGGTGAGCATCGGCCGCATGATCCAGGGGGAAGATCCGGTCAACATGAGGTTTTACAGCACCGGACTCGACAACCGTGCCCAATCTCCGTATGATATCCGGTTCGGGCTCTCCGTTATACCCGTCGATCCTGACGTCCGGCCGGGGCACCGGCTCCGGATATATGCCGTTTGGGAAGGCGGCCCTTCCGCCGCTGCGGACGCAGGAGATGACCCGCTCGGCAGCCTCACCACCCGCAGTAAGCAGCGCGGCGTCGAGATCGTTGAGGCCGCACGAACGCGCCGCGGATGAGATATCATCCCTTCGGCCGTCTATAGCGCAATCGATACCGAGCCCCTTCACCATGGCTACACCGTCTTTGCCGGATGCGACCGCGAAGACCCGCGCCCCCATCGCCTTTGCAAACTGCACCGCCACGTGCCCGATGCCCCCGCTTGCTCCGAAGATAGCCACCGAATCGTCCTGTCTGATATCCAGTACGTCGACGAGCCCGCGCAGTGCCGTGATACCGGCACCTGAGAGTACGCTTGCCTCCTCCGTCGTCAGGCTTGCCGGAACAAACGAGACGCAGTCGGCATCAACCGCAACGAACTCCGCGTAGAAGCCGCCCTTCGGGTTCAGGAACCCCGGAGCGTAAACGCGGTCCCCAATCCTGAAGCGGGACACCTTCTCACCGACATCTGCAATTGTACCGGCGCCCTCCGCTCCCAGCACGTACGGGAACCGGGCCTCGATCCCGAGCATCCGGGCATACCCTCCCTCGCGCTCAAACGGGTCCCACGCGCCGACACCGGCATACTCCACCCGGATCAAGACCTGTCCGGGGGCGATTTCAGGTACGGGGATCTCCTGCACGACAAGTTCGTCGGCACCACCGAACCTGTTTATCACAGCAGCATGCATGTTTGCCGGGTCTGTCTCATCTTCGCTCTCCCTATGAGTTTAGAATGCTCCCGCAAGATAAACTCCCACGGTACGGAGCAGGCGGTCTGCTGCCGTCGCCCCGTCATCGTAAATACCAGCGCCGTCCAATCATGCGTATGGAGCGAAAGACCCCCGCTTCCGAACTCCGGGACCGCATGGAGCGGTTCAGGCTCCGCATGGACACGGAAAACCCATCATGGGAGTTTGCCGCAATCTTTGGCAGGGTGAACCAGTTCTACCTCACGGGGACAATGCAGGACGGCGTTCTCCTGGTCCCCCGCACCGATGAAGCCGTGTTCTGGGTGCGCCGGAGTTACGAGCGGGCACAGGACGAGTCGCTCTTCCCCGATATCCGGCCGATGAAGACCTTCCGCGATGCGGCAGCCGGGATGGGTGCATGCCCGGGAACGGTCCACGTCGAGACGGAGATCGTGCCCTTCGCGCAGCTCGAGCGCTTCCGGAAGTACTTCCCCTGCACGGAGATACGAGCGCTCGATACTCAGGCGGCGAAGGTCCGGGCGAAAAAGAGCGTCTTTGAACTCGCGATCATGGAGCGGGCAGGGAGGATTCACCGGCACGTGCTCGAGGACTGCGTCCCCGCGATGCTCCGGGAGGGGATGAGCGAGGCGGAACTCGGGGGCGAGGTCTTCTGCCTCATGGTCCGGGAGGGGCATCACGGCATCACCCGGTTCGGGAGGTTCGGGACGGAGATGGTCCTCGGTCAGCTCGGCTTTGGAGAGAATTCTCTCTACCCGACCTGTTTCGACGGGCCGGGCGGGTGCCGGGGGGCGGCCCCCGGCGCACCGGTCCTCGGCAGCCACGACCGGAGGCTCAGGGCGGGGGACCTGGTCTTCGTCGACTGCGCGTGCGGGGTGCAGGGGTACCACACCGATAAGACGGTGACCTATGTGTATAAGGGGTCGCTCCCGGATGAGGCGATAGAGGCCCATCACCGGTGCGTGGAGGTCCAGGACGAGATTGCCACGCTGCTGCGGCCGGGGACTGCACCCTCAGAGATCTACGAGACGGTGATCGACGGCCTCGATCCTGCGTTCCTCGAGAACTTCATGGGGTTCGGGGACCGGCGGGCGCAGTTCCTGGGCCACGGCATCGGCCTCGCCGTCGACGAGGCGCCGGTGATCGCCCGGGGTTTCGATGAGCCGCTCGAGGAGGGGATGGTGATCGCCCTCGAACCCAAAAAAGGGATCCGGGGCGTCGGGATGGTCGGGATTGAGAATACCTTCGTGGTTGCCCGCGGGGGCGGCCGGTGCATCACGGGGAAGAATGCCGGGCTGGCTCCGGTGGAGTGAGGGGGGAGAACAGGGAGAACCGGTCGGGACGCCCCGTTAGCGCGTATCCGGGCCTTCGTGCCGTGAAAGAGGGCTGCACTGAAACCGGGCGGGTATAATACCGTCAACTCCCCAATGTTAATCGGTGGCGATGAATCGTATGAACGTTCTCAGGAAGGTGCTCATCGGGGCGGGCATCCTCGCGGTAATCCTCTTCATCGGCATAGCGCTGCTTGCAGCAAATCTTGGTCAATCCGCATCAGAGAGTTTCAGGTCGTCGTACCACTATGACCTGACAATATCCACATCGGGGCCACTCGAAGGTGCGGTCCTCCTGATCCCCCTCCCTTCCCGGTATGATCCGGACTCCGGAAAAAACGTGATCCCCATCAATATGTCGCTTGCGAGTTTCAGTAACTTCGATCGGGACAATATATCGGTAAGGATCGAGGATGTCGACGGCATCCCCGTGCTGAACATATCGGCCGACCGGATCGATCCGGTCTATACAAACAGGATCGTGCCGATCGGGATTATGCCGGGGCAGAACGAGTCGGAACTTCCAAAACCGACCCATGTTTACTCCGACAGGTATTCGGAAGAGACGCCCGTGCTCGTTGAGATGAAACTTCATCTGCCCGGCACCAGCCCCGATCACAAGATAGAGACCAGAACGCCGATAGGGGTCGAGCCCCTGTTCATGCCCTACCGGATTGTCGGGACCATCAACGAGTCTGGCGGACGCGTTGAAGACCACTACGTGAGCCCCGGGACTTCCGGGTACATCGTGGAGGTGCCGTTCACCCTCTCATTTGATGCCGACGACGACAACGTCCTTGCCATCTCATGCGGATTCCTGGGGATAAACCAGTGGTGGGTTCTCGGCTGGCAGTCAAATTCGTACTCCGAGAGTTTGCGTCACGAGTTCAGAGGCGCGTGCAACGGCACCTACCCGGTGAGGGGGGTTCTCCTGACGGGTAAGGGCGTGTACTGACCTGCGGAAATTTTCCTTTTCCATGGACGCGGTCCATGCGCCGGGACCGCTGATGCAGGCCGGGCGGCCCGGAAGCGGCAGTCCCGGTCAGGGCTCCCGCGGCGCAACCCTTCGCTTATATCGATCGACCTTTTTGTGCAGCAAGAACGGAGAAACCGGCCTGTGACTCAACCCCGGTCACGCAAAACCCGGTGCGTCCGAGGAGAACCAGAACCTCCCCCAATGAGTAGAACCGGGCGCGGGAGAGGAACCTGTGCTTCCCCTCCGCATGCAGGTATTGTTGGGCGACCGGCCCCTCGCGTTCGAGGAACCCGATCACAAGGGTCCCCTGCGGGGCAAGGATCCGATGGATCTCACGAAACGCCCTGACTGGGTCGTCCAGGAAACAGATGACCGTCACCAGGAGCACCGACGAGCCTGCCCCGTCCCTGATCGGGATCGCCTCCCCTCTGCCCTGGATGACCTCGATCCCCCGCTCCCGCGCCATCCGGCCGAGGGCCCGCGAGGGCTCGATCCCGAGCCTGATCCCGAGGGGGGCGGCAAACCGCCCGGACCTGACCCCCACCTCGACGGCACGGGAGTCCGGGCGGGGGAAGGGACGCCGGACCCGGGAGAGTTTCGCCCGGTACCCGGCGTTGTGCTCATCAAACCAGCGATCGTAATCCCGAGGAAACTGCTCGAAGACATCCCCGGGCAATCGCGCATCCCCCCTCGTTCACGGCCCGTACAGGCGTTCTCTCACCCGTCTCCCGACCGCCTGCTCTCGCTGCTTCGAGAGGGTGAGGTCCACCGCTCCCTCCCGGTACGCCGAGAAAAGGAGGTAGAGGAAATCTGCCGTCAGGTCCATCACCTCCTTCTTGAACCTGACCTCAACGGTGGTGTCACCGCTCAACCCCTTGATGGAGAACCAGTCGGCTTTCTCGAACTTATAGAACCCTTCACCGATGTTCTGGAGCGCTTCAACCTTCCCGAAGTTCCCGAGATACGCGAAGAACTCCGCGGTTACCGGGGCGTCGAGGAGGTACTCCTTCATGAAGGAGCCGTCGGCACAGGATTTATGACGAACAGACCGAAGAATCCGCATGGTGCGCAATCTCCCTTACTGCCCGGGCTGCAACCCGGCACTCTTCATCTGTCGTGAACCAGGAGAGGCTGAGCCGCACGGAGCCAATCCCGTCGTCGATCGCCCTGTGCACAAGAGGCGCACAGTGGAGCCCGGTGCGGGCAACGATCCCGTAGGCACGGGCGAGGATGAACCCCACGTCATCGTTCTCCATGCCGCGGATGTTGAACGAGACGATCGGCAGTGCGGGGTGTTCGTTGTAGACCGTTATGTTCGGCTCATTCTTCAACTCCTCGATAAGGAGCGCCGCCTGGCGCTCTGCTTTCTCTGAGATCTTCTCCACCCCGACGGATGCGATATAGTTCGCCCCGGCCGCGAGGGCCGCAAGGCCGGGGTAATTGTGGGTCCCGGACTCGAACCGCTCCGGCATCTCGCGGGGATGGAAGAGCGAGGAGGATTCCGTCCCGGTCCCCCCATACCGGACGGGGAGAACCGCTTCAGGGTCCCGCACGTAGAACCCGCCGGTGCCCGGGATACCGAAGAGGCCTTTATGGCCGGTGAAGACGTAGGCATCGACCGGGAGAGCCCGGAGGTCGACGGGTATATGGCCGGCGGTCTGCGCCCCGTCGACGATGAAGTAGATCCCGTGGTCGTGCAGGACCTCCCCGATGCGGGTGACGTCCTGCACCGACCCGAGCACGTTGCTCCCATGGGCCGTGACCATGAGCCGGGTATCGGGTGTTACGGCCGCTTTGACCGTATCAGGATGAACCGTACCGTCCTCGAAGGGGAGGACCGTCAGCCGGATGCGGCCCTGCCGTGCGAGCTCGTGAAGCGGCCTCAATACCGAGTTGTGGTCGAGTTCGGTCGTGAGGACACGGCAGTCGGCCTCAGATCCGGCGAGGAATCCCTGGATGAGGATGTTTAAGGAGTCGGTCGCGTTCGGGGTGAAGACCACGTGTTCCGGCGGGTCCGCGGCAAGGAGGCTTGCGAGTGCTTCCCGGGCGAGCGTGATATAGTCCTCTCCCTGGCTCCCGGTGGTCCTCCCCGACCCGAAGACCGGGAGGGCAAGGGACTGCCTGACGGCCTCGAGCACCTCCGGGGGTTTCGGCCAGGTCGTCGCGGCGTTGTTTAAATAGATGATCGGCGGGCGGTCAGCCATGAAACTCGTTTCCAGAGGGTCTGTCTCCTGCGGTCAAAAAGAGATCGTTTCCTCCACGCGATCCTTCGCCGCGTCCGAGAACTGCCTGATTTACCCGCCACTAATGCATCGATTCCAGATGAACAGACCCTATCTGGCCTTCGTCCCATCCCCCACAGAGCGCTCCCCTCCGTCCCCCCACCCCGCCCGCGCTTTACGCCGGTGGGTACCCGTATGTTCTTCTCCGGCATCCCACCCCGCCCGCGCTTCGCGCTCCTCCCCGCCCCCTCCACAGGAATAGTGCTGGCAGCGGTTTCCCGGGGGAGGAGAGGGCCAGAACCCGGTTTTCCAGGCTTGTCCCGGTACACTGGACCGTGGTGGGTATCGCCGCGGGGGGAGGGGACCGGGGAGGGGGAGACCCCCTCCCCGGGCAAAATGGTACCCAAAAGTTCCTCTCTGGCAACCCCCACCCCGCCCGCGCTTCGCAGGGGGATACCCGTACGCTTCTTCGGTAGCCCCCACCCCGCCCGGCCTTCGCAGGTGGCATACCCATACGCTTCACCGGCACCCCCCACCCCGCCCGGCCTTCGGCCTCCTCCCCCGCCCCGGGGGGCGGGGGCAGTCAGGGCGATACCCAGTGGAAAGCCGTGCCCGGGAGCGCCCCTCGCGCCGGTTTCCCGGGAGAGGGGAGTGTGAGCCCGGACCCGGTTCGATCCCGGGATCTCCCCATGGGGTGGACCGTGGGGGTATCGCCACGGGTGGTGGGGACCGGGGAGGGGATCTCCCCCTCCCCGCAGGTGGGTGCCCGTACATTCCTCCTCAAAGCCCCCGCCCCCCGGAGGGGGGCAGTACGTGGCGATACGGGGGAAAAGCCGTGCCCGGGATGCAAACCCCGGGATAGTATGAAAAAAGATCGATACTCTCCTCCGTTGGGAGTGCCGGTAATTGAGAATCGTTGCACTAATCTTCCAGCCCGGACCTCCCGGGGGACCTGCCGGGAAGTTTGAAGTTACGTTCAAAGAAGGATTGAACCGAAAAGAACAGAGCCTCAGGCGAGAATCGAACTCGCGACCTCGTCCTTACCAAGGACGCGCTCTACCGACTGAGCCACTGAGGCGCAACGCACCAATTATGTTGGAGGTTTTCCCTATAAAAGGTTACGGCTGATGCCGGGAGAACAGCATACCGGATCATCGCCCGGCCGGCCCTATCCACCCTGTCCCGCGGCATCGATCGCCGCGAGCGCGGCTATGCTCGCGGTCACCCCGTCGAGGGTCTCCACCTCGACGATGGGGATGACGTTGCTCCTCGCGACGGCATCCATAACGGCCACGAAATCGATCGTCCCGGCGCCGACCGGGGAGTGCGTATCCGCGGTGCCGTTGTTGTCGTGCAGGTGGAAGTGCGCCGCCGGGTGGGTGAGGAAACAGTCCAGGCACCCGTTCAGGTGCGCGTGGCCGACGTCGAGCGCAAGCCCGACCCCGTCGATGAGCGGCAGGTCCTCGCAGGAGCGCAGAAAGAAATACTCCCAGTTCCCCATGTTCTCGATGAAGAACGTGACCGAGAGGTCGGCGGCCGCCGCCGTAAGTTCGTCGAGCGACTGCCGGAACCTTCCCGCCGCCCGCTCCCGCTCCTGGCTCCACGCGTAGTAACCCGGGTGGATGACCACGTCCGCCCCCACCTCGGCGGCGATGGCGAACGTCTGCGTCAGGACCTCGACGCTCGCACGCCGGATGGGCTCAAGGATGCTTGCGATGTTGACCCCCCGGGACGGCGCGTGGATGAAGTAGAGATACGAGTAACTCTCAAGCGGTTCCGCACTCTCCAGGTAGTGCAGCCCCTCGTCCATCACCTCCACGCAGTCGGTTATGGGAACGAGTCTCTCGAGCGCGCGAGAGAGCGGCTCATGGTGAAGGCAGTAGGTGGAGACGCCAAACATACAGGATATTCCGGCCGGGACGATAAATAGATTCGGCATATGTGCCTGCCGGCACCAGTTCCGGAGCCGCGACCCGCCCCATATTCCCCCGCCGTGCCGGAGAAGACGGAGCACTTCGCTGATGCTGGCACCCGGCATCGAGCGGTGCGGTCTCGCGCGACGCCTTAATGCGGAGTTGACAGCACCCGGACACCGGGCTTCGCGGCAACGCGGCTCAACGCGCGAGGCTGAATCGCTATCCGCAACGGTTAACTCGGGCGTTGCCGCGAAGAGCGCGAAGGGAAGTCGATGGTTTGACCTCTAAGGGCGGGCTTTCTCAACCTTAGCGAAGTGCTGAGACAGCCCGTCGCTCCGGCATGCAGGGCCGCCGGGAGAGGCCCAACACCAGCGGCGCGGGTGGCCAATCCGCATGGTTTATGATAATCCCTTCCGATATGATTGAATATGGCTGATGGCTTCATCCCGGAGGTTGTCATCTCAAACCAGCTCGACAGATCGAAGGCCGAGATCTTCTCCTTCATCGAGTCCAACGCCGAAGCCATCGACGAGAACTTCCCCTCGTTCTTTGGAAAGATCGTCACGATCCTCGACCGGGCAGGAGTCCCCATCCCCGACGCCGCGCATGATGAGTTCATCGACGCGATCGTCTACCGGGTCTTCGACGCGAGCTCGCGGGCGGGAGACGTGAAGTTCGTCAACCGTGTCTGCGACATCGCCTGTGGTATGAAACGGAGGAAAGAGCGGAAGGCCGGCGTCCACCTTGCAGCCGCCGTCAAGCTGATGAAGATCGGGATGCCGCTTGCAGCGGCGGCCTACCTCCAGCCGTACCGGAAGCACGATGCCGTGGTGGGGTGCTGGCACGCCTACTGCTACTACGCTCTCTACAAGGAGGGGTCGGCCGAGCCCGGCTACTCGGCCGCGGAACGGTGGAACTACCTAAAACTCGCACGCCAGCACCTCGACGAACTCGGGCAGCTCCGGCCGGGGCTCCGGCGGCTGGTCAGGGGGGAACTCGAGCAGGACCCGTGGCTCGCCGAACCGTTCTGGGTGATGGTCTTCCTTGCGACTGAGTGGATGCCGGATAACCGCTGGTTCCTGGAGATCGGGCTCTCGCGGGCAAAACAGGACAACAACAACGTGGCGCTGGTGAAGATGCTCCAGATCGGCCTCGTCCGGTTCCCGGGCGACATACTCTTCTACCGGGAGGCCTACCACCTCAAGTTCGACCAGGGCGACCTCGCGGATGCCCTGGGCCTCATCCGCGACATGCTCCAGCGGTTCCCCGACGACGCCGAGCCCGTCTACTACGGTCTCCGGACCGCCCTCTACCTCCCCCGGGAAGGGGAGTTCAACGAGTTCCGGACGCTTGCGGAAGAGAAGAAACTGCCGGGCCACGTCCTCTGCCTTATCGACTACGCCTACGCCTTTCTCCGGGGAAGAAGGGGGCAGGCGGACCTCTGCCTCGACGAGTTCCGCAGGAGGTATCCTTCGCTGAACTACTACTCCGACCTGCTCCTGTTCGTCACCGCCGCCGATGCCCCTGCCCGCCCGGAAGGCGTCAACCAGGCGATCTTCACTTCGGTCGACCAGTTCTGTAAGAGGATGCTCAAGATCGGCGATACGTGAGAGCAGATCGCCCGCCGTTGCCCCGGGGTGAACGCTGATGAGCCCTCACTCCCAACCAGCCTGGTGATACCCTATGGCATACCGTTACCTCTTCGGCCCGGTCCCCTCCCGGCGCCTGGGCAGATCGCTCGGGATCGACCTGGTGCCGCCGAAGACCTGCCCCTTCGACTGCGTCTACTGCGAGTGCGGGCAAACAACCAACCTCACCTGCGAGCGGCGCGAGTACGTCCCGACGGACCGGGTCATCGTGGAGATCGATGACTGTCTCGCGAAGGCGCCGGACCTCGACTACGTCACGTTCGCCGGTTCCGGGGAACCGACGCTTCACACCGGGATCGGTGACATCATATCGTTCATCAAAGACCGCTACCCCCGCTACCGCGTCGCGGTCCTGACCAACAGCGCGCTTCTTGCGGACCCGGAGGTCCGGGCCGCCCTGATGCGGGCGGATCTTGTCGTTCCGTCGCTCGATGCGGTCTCCGAAGACGTCTTCCGCGAACTCAACCGCCCCTCCCCCGGCATCACCGCCGGGCAGGTCATCGCGGGGCTCACCGCCTTCACCCGGGAGTTTTCCGGGGCGATCTGGCTTGAGGCCTTCATCGTCCCGGGCCAGAACGACACGGAAGAGGAACTCCTCCGCCTGAGAGACGCCATCGCCGCCATCGGGCCCGACCGCGTCCAGGTGAACACCCTCGACCGGCCCGGCACCGATATCCGGGTAAGGCCGGCATCCCCCCGGACCCTTGCGCGGGTCGCAGCGGTCATCGGCGGGAACGCGGAGGTGATCGGGGCGGCGCCGGATGAACCGGCGATGGTGCCGGAGACTGGAGAGGTCGCCGATATCCTGCTTGCCACGCTCCGGCGCCGTCCCTGCACCGTCACCGACCTCTCCCGGCTCTCCGGCCTCCGGCCGGCCGAGGTGACGAAGTGCCTCCGCATCCTGGTGGAGAAGGGGGCGGTCAAGTCCGTACGGGAGCAGAGGGGCGTATTCTACCGGGCGGCCTGAACCCGGCCCGTTTCCGCTACCGGCACGAATATGCCGTACCGGCGAAAGATATGTATGAAGATCCATGGCGGTTGGTAAGGATATACTCACGACGCTCTCCACTCTCGTCGACCGGGACATAACGCTCATGCACATCTGCGGCACCCACGAGGCGGCGATCGCCCGCGCCGGGCTCCGGAGCGTCCTTCCGGAAGGCCTCAGGATCGTGATGGGGCCGGGCTGCCCGGTCTGCATTACGCCGCAGGGCGAGATCGACGCCGCGCTCGACCTTGTGGAGCGGGGTTGCACCGTCGCCACCTACGGCGACCTGCTGCGCGTCCCGGGGTCGACGGGATCGCTCGAATCGAGCGGCGGGGACGTCAGGGTGGTGCAGGGCGTCCACAAGGCGGTGGAGATCGCGAAGCGGGAGCCCGACCGGGAGGTCGTCTTCATATCGGTCGGGTTTGAGACCACCGCGCCGACGGTCGCCGCCACGATCCTCTCCCGTCCGCCGGAGAACTTCTCGATCCTCTCCTGCCACCGGCTCGTCCCGCCGGCGATGGCGTGGCTCCTCGCCCGGGGAGAGGCGGCGCTTGAGGGGTTCATCCTCCCGGGGCACGTCTGCGCCGTGATGGGCTACGAGGAGTACGAGCGGTTCGGAGTTCCGCAGGTCGTCGCGGGGTTCGAGCCGGAGGATATCCTCCTCGGCCTCCTCATGGCGGTGCGGCAGGTCCGCGAGGGGGCTTGCCGGGTGGAGAACGCCTACCCGCGCGCGGTCTCCCGGGAGGGGAACGTCAAGGCAAAACGCCTCATGTATGAGGTCTTCGAGCCGTTCGACGTCGAGTGGCGCGGCTTTCCCGTGATCCCGGCATCGGGCCTCCGCCTGAAACCGGAGTTCGAGGGCTACGATGCGCAGAAGAAATACGACGTCGCTATCCGGCACGTGGACAAGCACTCGGCCTGCATCTGCGACAAAGTGCTGCGTGGCGTCGCCCGACCGTCCGACTGCCGACTCTTCGGGAAGGCCTGCACCCCGCGCACCCCTGTCGGCCCCTGCATGGTCAGCCACGAGGGGGCGTGCAAGATATGGCATCTCTACGAGTCGCGGAGAGCGTCCAACCCTCCCCTCCGCTGACCTTTTATACCATACAGGACAACATCATATGGCAGTCTCGGTAGGGTAGTGGATATCCTGAAAGCCTCCGGAGCTTTCGACCCGGGTTCGAATCCCGGCCGGGGCGCTTCGATTTTTGATACAAGTTCACAAAGAGCGTGGTTGTCAGGGAGGGGACCCTGCGCACATGGGCCTGTCCCGGATAACCTCCCGGGGCGCGGCAACGCCGTCCCGTGCACCGGGGAACGCGGCGGGAGGCGGGACAGCAGGGCGATCACAGGTCTTCGTCGTCGTAGAGCCCCAGCGCGATCTCGTCCTCGATAGTATCGGTCTCCTTCCTCACGATCGTCTCCTCCCGCCGCCGGTAGAGGTCCCTGACGGCGTAGGGGGGCGGGCTGCCGCCCGAGAGTTCCGCGATCTCAAGGAGGGCCTCGCCGATGCGGTCGAGGTCGCCGGACTCGCCTATCTCGACACGAAATCGGCCGGGATACGGTCCTGTTATGTAGGCAAACCTCCCCGGGACCGAATGGACCATGAGTATCCGGTCAGCCTCCCCGGCCATACGGGGTTCAACTTCGATCTCCAGGACCGCGGGCGATATCTCGATCGTCTCGATATCGCCGGTCCCAAAATCCCGGACGAGGTGCAGTTCCATTCTCTCTCCCCTCCCATAACGGGGCTATACCATCAGCCTGCACGTATGCCCTTGCAGCGCTATTACTGTACCTCTCGCGGGTGCTCCGCTATCAAGCTGTGCCGCGCGGGGCGAACGTGTGGCGTCCCCCGGGGGGCAATGACCCCCCGCTTACGCGAGGGAGGCTCCTTGCCCGGCAGGTGGACCGAGAGCAGCGTGCCCCTGCAGGATAGAACCGCACAGAGCGGGGATCCGGCAAGGCTGTCTGTTGCTCCGGGTTTACGGTGCCGGTGCCGCGGGTTTCTGTGCCTTCAGGTCCTCAAGAAGTTCCGCGAGATGGTCCACGCCCTCGACCAGTTCTCCCTGCACCCCGGACTGGAGCACCGCATCGCGGTCCTCGACCGACTGGAAGACCATGCGGTATGTCATCTTTGTCCGGCCGCCGCTCAGGTCTTCGAAGGTATCCGTCTCGAGCATGATGTGGCCCGGCATACCTTCGAACTCGAAGGTGCCTACGATCCGCTCGGGCGGTGAAACCTCATGGTACACACCGTGGAACGCATACTCGTTGCCTTCGGCATCCCGCTGGACGATGCGCCACATACCGCCCGGCCTGACGTCCATCTCCTCGACGGAGGTCGTCAGACTCTTTGATCCCCACCATTGCGATATCAGCTCCGGGTCCGTGGACGCCTTCCATACGAGCTCGCGCGGAGCGTCGAGGACCTGTTCAACGACGATCTCCTGTTCTGATTGTCGCATCTCTGCCATAGGTTGCTCACCTCACGGGCGCCCTATGACGACCTATCAGATATTAATTTGCCGGGGGTGCCGCTCACGGTCACCGGGCCCGATCGATCCGGGTGAGGCCGTCGCAGGTATCGCCGGACACAGCCTGGACGGTCGGTTTCTGGCCAGACCGTGCGCTCCGACCGCTCGTAATCGTTCCCGGCGTCATCGACAGCAGATCCCGCCGCAGGCATCCCCCGCTCGAAGACGGCTGTCATGGCGGCCCTTGCAGAGGGATATCCGCCGTTACCGGGGCACGCATCCCGATCCGGGTCACACCCGGGGAGAGATCCGGCGACGGCGCTGCCTCCCCCCGTTCAGGGGGGAGAAAGAATAGAAGGTTTTAAATATAATCAAACCGCAGAAAAAGATTTAGGTACTCGATGATTGGTAACGGCAGAGAGTCCTACCGTTGCACGCACGTGCAGAACGCATTCTTCTTCATATTTAGGTAGGGAACCGGCCTTTTTGCTGAGTTCCCGTGTAATGTAACGGTTTTTCCCGTTACCGGCAGGTGATTTGTTATGTTTGGCATTCCTGATCCTGCGATCTGGATCGGATATCTGCTTGCGCTGGGCTTTACGCTCGGATGCATGGGGTACGGCCTGTTGAACTGGAACAACGGAGTGGGGGAAGAAGAGGATGGCAGTTGATACCGGGCTCTTCATCGCAATAACGCTGGTATATCTCGTCGCCGTCATCAGCCTCGGCTATCTCGGCTACCGCCGGACAAAAGGGGAAGACGACTATCTGGTCGCCGGCAGAAGGGTGCACCCCGTCGTTCTCGCCCTCTCCTACGGGGCGACCTTCATCAGCACGTCCGCCATCATCGGTTTCGGGGGGGTTGCGGCGCAGCTCGGCATGGGGATGATCTGGCTGACCGTCCTGAACATCGGCCTTGGCATTCTCATAGCATTCGTCGTCTTCGGAAAGAGAACCCGCAGGATCGGGAGTCAACTCCGTGCCGTGACCTTCCCGGACCTGATGGGGAAGTGCTACGGGTCGCCGTTCATGCAGTATACCGCAGGGCTCGTCATCGTCGTCGGGATGCCGCTGTATACGGCGGCGATCCTGATCGGCGGGGCCCAGTTCATCACGAGCACGCTCCAGGTCCCGTATACCACCTCGCTCATCGCGTTCGCCGCGATCGTCGCCCTCTACGTGGTGCTGGGCGGGCTCCTCGCCGTAATGTACACGGACGCGCTGCAGGGTGGGATCATGTTCGTCGGGATGACCATCCTTCTCGTGCTCACCTATGTCCAGCTCGGGGGCGTCATTGAGGCGAACACTGCCCTTGCAGCGATGTCGGACCTCGTTCCGCAGGCACTCGCCGCCGGGGGGATGACCGGGTGGGCGTCCATGCCGGCGTTCGGATCGCCCATCTGGCTCACCATGGTGACGACGCTCGTTCTCGGGGTGGGCATCGGGGTGCTGGCGCAGCCTCAACTTGTGGTCCGGTTCATGACCGTCAGGGACAGCAGAGCCCTGAACCGTGCGGTCCTTGTCGGCGGACCATTCATCCTGATGATGACCGGGGTCGCCTTCACGGTCGGCGCGCTCACGAACGTATACTTCTACCGGACCCGGGGCGTGATCGCTCTCGCGGCCGCCACCGACGGCAACGTCGACACGATCATACCGAACTTCATCAACGCGTCGATGCCGGACCTCTTCATCGTCATCTTCATGCTGGCACTCCTTGCCGCCGCGATGTCCACGCTCAGTTCCCTCTTCCACGTTATGGGAACGTCGCTCGGGTTTGACATGGTGCGGCGCACCGGCTCCGGGGGAGCGTCCATGAGGCGGATTCAGGCGGCGACCGTCGTCATGATCGTCGCGAGCATCATTCTTGCCTTCATCATGCCCGGCAGCATCATTGCGCGGGCGACGGCGATGTTCATGGGCCTCTGCGCATCGGCGTTCCTGCCGGCCTACGCCCACGCGATGTACAGCAACAGGCCGTCGCTTTACGCCGCAAAGATGAGCCTGGTCGCCGGAGCAGCCGCCTGGTTCCTGTGGACCGCTTTTGTCCACATCAAGGAGTCGGCAGCGCTCGGGATCTCCGCCTTCCTCTTCGGGGTGCCGGCGGTTCTTCCCGCGCCCTGGCAGGACGTGGACCCTCTCGTCATCGCGCTCCCCCTCTCGGCTCTTGTGCTGCTGGTCGGGTGGGCGCTTGACCGCCGCCGGGGGTCTGCGGAGGGGCCGGCCGGGGCTGCCTGACGGTTCCTCTCCCTCAGAATTTTTTGGCATCAGAACTGTGCCGTGAAGTCTCACGTCAGGACGGTCTTGAGCGGTGGCTCCTCTGGATATGAGGAGCAGTCGCCAGGGTGAGTTCGCTGCCGCGAGCGCCCTCATCTCCCGGATCCGAACGCAACGGAGATGAACCCCGTCGCTTCTCCACATCTTGACCGATGGCATTCACCCCAAAAAGGGTTCCTCCGCCGAGACCCGGACCGTGGGATACCTGTACCCGGTGACATCGAGGACCAGGAGCCGGCCCGACCCTTCATCGTATGCGGCAATCGGGGAGAAATGGTCCCCGCCTTCCTGCCCGCCAGCCATTCTGAGGTAGTTTACGATGATGAAATCGTCCTTCCGGGCCAGGTCCTCCGCAGCAGTCTCCGGAACTCGTCGATAATGCTCTCATCGGCATAGCGGACCGTCACGCTCACACGGTACCGTGCAAGGACCGCCCAGCCCCTCTCAGCGCCATACCATTTCTTATGTCTCATGACAGCGAAGACCTCTCCCGGGTATTCGTCGGTGGTGACGGCACGCTCTCCCATCACGTGGGGGTACGCCGCATCGACCAGCGTGCGGGCGTCACTCTGTGCCCCGTCGAGGTCGTACAGGTGCCCGGGAAGCGATCCGTACGACCCGAGCGTTCCGGCGATCTTGACCCCGAGCGACGTCATCATCATTCCGAGATTGTTCTGCACCTCAACAAGGCCGTATCCCGCTGCGGTCGCAACGGTTACGCCGGCTTTCCCGGCGAGCCGCATCATGTGGAGCCAGACCGCCAGGCGGTCGAAGAACGTCTTCATATGCCCGGAGACGTTGACCGCGTACACCGACGGCCCGAGGACGATGAACGATGTGTTCTCCATCCGCTCTTTGAGCATTGCCATATCGTCGTGCCCCAGGAGGGTTGCCTGACTAAAAGCCGCAAATCCCTCAATCTCCCCGGATAACAGTCGAGTAAAACAGAAAAGCTTATCGTCAATCCACATCTTCTCCCTTCTATGAATCACCGTTCAACTACCGCTCTTCTAGTCATCTCTACACTCCTGCTCCTCCTTGCGGCTGGATGCACTACCACACCACAGGATACGAAAACGCTCGATGCATCGGGTCCCTCGCCTGCCGACGAGGCTTATGCCCGGGGGGTGGCTGAATATGCGAACGCCAACTACCGGGTCGCCGAAGAACGATTTGCCGAGGCTTATACCCTCTACACCGGTGCCGGCGATACGGATAAGGCGCTGACGGCGAGGAACGCCATCTTCCGGGCGAACCGGACGGTCATGGAGTACCCGTTCGACCGTGCGGCCGCAGAGGCGGCGCTGCGGGAGAGGATCCCCGGGATCACCGATGCGGCGATAGCCGAATGGCTGGAGAACCGCGCCCAGACGATCGTCTCGGAGAACGAGACGCTCTACTACCTCGACGTCGCCGAGAACTACCTCTTCGCGCACCCCGACGAGAAGCAGAAGCAGACCGCGGGTGGTGTGGACTTCGACTACATCGGCCGGTATGCCTGGTCGGAGAACCGTCCGGAGCACGGACCGTACGTGAACCCGGTCCGCTACGCGGGTGTCGAACGGCTCGAGATCCCGCACGAGGCGCTCCCGTCGACGGGCATCCTGAAGATCTGGTTCCCGCTCCCGGTCGAGACGGACGCGCAGAGGAACGTCACCGTCACGAACCTCTCGGCTCCCGACTACATCGTCGCCGGCCCGTTCACCACGGGAAGTATCGGCTACGTCTACTATGAAGTCCCGGCCGGAGCGGTCAACGGCGACCTCATCATCACGGCGGATATCAGCTTTGTCTCCTACGAGCAGATATTCGAGGATATCGACCCTGCAAAGGTCCGGGAGTACAACACGAGCGACCCCGAATACCTGCTCTACACGAAGTCCGAGCGGAACATCGAACTCACGGACGCGGTCCGGGAGAAGGCGAGGGAGATCGTCGGAAACGAGACGAATCCGCACCTCCAGGCGCAGATGATCTACTACCACATCATCGAGACCTACCCCTACAGCCTCGTTCCGCACGGCTCGCTCGATGCCCGCGAGCCCAAGGTCGCCGAGTCGACCTATATGTTCGAGACCGGCCACGGCGACTGCGGCACCCAGAGCACACTCTTTGCCGCATTCTGCCGGTCGCTCGGGATCCCCGCCCGTGCCCTCGGTGGCTACCAGATGATCATGGCTGAGACGCCCGGCGGCCACTTCTGGGCGGAGTACTACCTGCCCGGCTACGGCTGGGTCCCAAACGACCCGACGGTTGCCGAAGCAGCCGACTGGGTCGTCCTCCCCGACGAGAAGCGGACCGCGTTCAAGGACTATTACGCCGCGAACCTCGATTCCGCACGCCTCGCCATCCAGAAGAACGTCGACGCCCCGATGGACCCGGCCCTGCCCGACGATGCTGTCTTCTTCAGGGTTGTCCGGCAGGTCCCGGCGATCGCCTCCGATACGGCAGACTACGACATCGATCTCTTCTGCATGGGGTGTTTCGGGATCAGTCTTACGGCTGCCGACCAATAATCTCCTTTTTTCCACCCGGAGCGGGCGCTGTCCCGGCCTCAGTGATTCGCTAAAGTTTCGAGGAAACCCCTCTGAAGGTCAAACCACCGGATTCCCTTCGCGTCCTTCGCGGCTTCGCGCGAGATGCATCTTCCGATGCCAGTTGCCAAAATGAGCGAAGTACTGGGGCGACATGTAATCCTACGCCCCTATTCGACAGGCCTGATATCGCGCAGAACTACTTCCAACCGAAGTACGGCCGTGCACGACGGTTGGGGACCGGATAGCCGGCTGCTACCGGGCATCCCCTGCTGCTGGCAGGAGGGCTGCCTGACCAAAAGCCGCAAATCCCTCAATCTCCCCGGATAACAGTCAAGTAAAACAGAAAAGTTCATCATCAATCCACATGCTCTCCTTTCTATGAACCACCGTTCAACTACTGCTCTTCTGGTCATCTCTGCACTCCTGCTCCTCCTTGCGGCTGGATGCACTACCACACCACAGGATACGAAAACGCTCGATGCATCGGGTCCCTCGCCTGCCGACGAGGCATATGCCCGGGGAGTAGCCGGATACGCGGACGCCAACTACCGGGTCGCCGAAGAACGATTTGCCGAGGCTTATACCCTCTACACCGGCGCCGGCGATCTCGATAAGGCACGGACGGCAAGAGATGCCATGTTCCGGGCAAACAGGACGTATATTGAGTACCCGTTCAACAGATCCGCTGCAGAGGCGGCGCTGCGGGAGGAGGTCCCCGGCATCACCGATGCGGCGATAGCCGACTGGCTGGATAACCGGGCCCAGAAGATCGTCTCGGAGGACGAGACGCTCTACTTCTATGACGTCGCCGGCAACTATCTCTACGCGCACTTCGACGATATGCGGAAGCAGAACGAGAGGAACCTCGACTTTGACTACGTCGCCCGGTACGCCTGGTCGGAGAACCGGTCGAAGGAGGCCGGGCCGTACGTGAACCCGGTGCACTACGCGGGTGTCGAGCGGCTCGAGATCCCGCACGAGACGCTCCCGTCGACGGGAGTCCTGAGGATCTGGTTCCCGCTCCCGGTCGAGACGGATTCGCAGCGAAACGTCACCGTCACGAACCTCTCATGCCCGGAGTATATCGTCGCCGGCCCGTTCACCACGGGAAGTATCGGCTACATCTACTATGAAGTCCCGGCCGGAGCGGTCAACGGGGACCTCATCATCACGGCGGATATCGCGTTCATCTCCTACGAGCAGATATTCGAGGATATCGACCAGGCGTTGGTCGGGGAGTACAACACGAGCGACCCCGAATACCTGCTCTATACGAGATCCGAGCGGAACATCGAACTCACGGACGCGGTCCGGGAGAAAGCGCGGGAGATCGTCGGAAACGAGACAAACCCGCACCTTCAGGCGCAGATGATCTACTACCACATCATCGAGACCTACCCCTACAGCCACGTCCCGCACTTCTCGATCGATGCCCGCGAACCGAAGATCGCTGAGTCCACCCACATGTTCGAGACCGGCCACGGCGACTGCGGCACCCAGAGCATGCTCTTTGCGGCGTTCTGCCGCTCGCTCGGGATCCCCGCCCGTGCCATCGGCGGCTACCAGATGATCATGGGTGAGATGCCCGGCGCCCACTTCTGGGCGGAGTACTACCTGCCCGGCTACGGCTGGGTCCCAAACGACCCGACGGCTGCCGAGGCGGCAGACTGGGTCGTCCTCCCCGAGGAGAAGCGGTCGGCGTTCAAGGACTACTACGCCGCGAACCTCGATCCGGCCCGTCTCGTCATCCAGAAGAACGTCGATGCTCCGATGAAGCCGGCCCTGCCGGAAGGTGCCGCCATATTCAGGATAGTCAGGCAGTACCCGGCGATCGTCTCCGATACGGCGGACTACGATATAGAGCTCTTCGGCATGATGGACTGCTTCACGATCGATCTTGCGGCTGTCGACCAATAATCTCCTTTATTTTCCGCCCGGAGCAGGCACCGCCCTGATCCATCGAACTTTTTTATAGGTGATCCGCCGGCCTGCCGTCCGGCAGCGTCGGGTATTATCTTCCTCTCCCGCACACACTCTACTCACGACGATTCCACACCGGGTACACCCCGGTACCGGCAGTCCGCGAAGTGAGGGATATGTTCAAGAAGGTCACCTGCACCCGCATCGGCGGCGGGCAACTCACCCGGGATACCGCTGAAGAGGCGCCGGTGGCGGTCTTTGTCAATGGCCGGCACATGGCGACCGTTGCCTTGAGCCCCGGCGGATTTCGAGACTTCATCACCGGCTACCTCTACACCGAAGAGATCGTCAGGAACGCAGGCGAGATCGAGTCGGTCAGGGTCGAGGAGAACCGGATCAGCGTCATCACGAAGAACATCTTCAAGAGGGTCAGTGCGAAGAAGACCATCCTCTCCGGGTGCGGGGGGGCCGTCTCCTACATCGATACAAAGAAACTGCCTGCGATCGACTCGGACCTTATGGTATCCGTCCCGGAGATCGAGGCCGCCGTCGCCGCTCTCCCCGCGCCCGGCATGCTCGATGCGGTCGCCCTCGCGGACGGCGGCCGGATCGTCGCCTGTTCCAGGGATATTGACCGGCACAACGCCCTCGACCGGGTCATAGGGCGGGGGTTGCGTGACGGCCTCGACTTCTCCCGGACGGTCGCCGTCGGCACCGGCTCCGTCACCTCCGAGATGGCCCGGAAATGCCTCGTGGCAAACATACCGGTGCTGATCGCCACCGGGGCCCCGACCGCCCTCGCAGTCGGGATCGCAGAAGAGACCGGGCTCTGCATCGTCGGGTCCGCGGGAACCCCGGAGATGGCGGTCTATACCCACGCAGAACGGATAGCGGGAATGGAGGCGTAAGCACTCCCTCCGGGTCTCCCGACCCCGTCCCTTGCGCCTGCGTTGCTCACAAACGCTTTCGCCCGCACTTCGCGTGAGCCAAAATGGTGCACGGGACAGGCAATACGGTCTCTCGCGTTGAGCACAAAACCGCGGAGGGGTGGTTGCACCTCCCGGGCCTTAACCCGCGGAAAACCTCACCGCCCCCGGCTGATCTCGTCGACGGCCGCGATGAGCAGGTCGATCTCCTGCTCGGTCGTGTAGGCCGCAACACTCGCCCGCACCGTCCCCTCCGGGAGGCCGAGGTGCTCCATGAGCGGTTGACAGCAGTGGTGCCCCGACCGGACGAGGATATCCGCCTCCTCGTCGAGGAGGTGAGCGACCTCCTGCGGGTGGACGCCGTCGATGGTGAACGAGACGACCCCGACCCGCGACTCAGGCCTCCGGCCGGCGTAGACCCTGACCCCGTCAAGAGCAGAGAGCCCCTCGATGAGCCGGGCGCACAATCGCTCCTCGTGCCGCTGTATCCTCTCCATACCGATCGCCGAGAGGTAGTCCACGGCGACGCCGAGGGCGATCCCGCCGCCGACGTTCGGCGTCCCCGCCTCGTAGCGCTGGTAGCCCTCCGCCGGCACAAATCCCTCCGCCGTCACGCTCTCGACCATGCCGCCGCCGAGGACCGGCGGCTCAAGGATCGCCTCCCGCATCCAGAGGACGCCGGTGCCGGTCGGCCCGAAGAGCTTGTGCCCCGAGAAACAGAGGAAATCGCAGCCGAGACGCGAGACGTCCACCGGCATGTGCGGCAGGGACTGTGCGCCGTCCACGAGGAGGAGCGCCCCGTGCTCCCGGCAGATCCGGGCGATCTCCGCGACCGGCGTCGTCACGCCGAGGACGTTCGAGGCATGGGTGACCGCGACGAGCCGAACACCCCCTCCGGCCACTGCCTTCTCAAGCGCGGCAAGGTCGAGCGCGTAGTCGGCGTCGATCCCGATCACGTCGAGCGCGACGCCCTGCTTCGCAAGCGCTCGCCACGGGAGGAGGTTTGAGTGATGCTCGAGGACAGTCGTCGCCACCCGGTCGCCCGGGTTCCAGGAGAGCCCCTGCGCGACCATGTTGATCGCCTCCGTGGCGTTCTTCGTAAAGACCGTGACCCCCGCCTCTCCGCCGATGAACCGGGCCACCTTCTCGTGGGCGTGCCAGTAGCGCTGCGTCGCCACCTGCGTCAGGCGGTGAACCCCCCGGCCGACGTTCGCCCGGTAGTGGTGCTCGAACTCGACAAGCGCCTCCACCACCGGCTCCGGCGAGAAACTCGTCGCTGCGTTGTCCAGGTAGATGATGTCGCCGAGGATCGGGAAGTCCTTCCGGATCTCCTCCGGGGCGAACTCTGCTCCTGCCGGCGGCGCCGGCTTACGGGATCGCATCGTCTTCATTGCTGCCACCTCCGCTCTCTCCTCTTTCGGGACTACCCGCAACGTAAAGTCATCGTTGAGGGCGATCCCCTCTTCCCTGCAGACCTCGCGCATCTTCGGGGGCAGCGCCCGCCAGCGCCAGAGCCCCCACCGGTGGTAGGCGTCCGGCATCCCCGTCTTCTCCGCCCACCGTGCGAGGAACGCGTCCCAGCGCTCCGTCAGGTCGGGGTGCATCTCCCGGAGGCCCTCGTACTCGCTCTCGAGCGCCGCCGGGCAGAGGTAACAGCCTATCCGCTCAAGCCCCTTCTCGTAGAGGGGGTTTACGGGGACCTCCTGCCACCAGAGGTAGAGGAAGACCTCAAGCGCCCGCCAGTTCCGGATCGGCGATATGTTCAACTGCAGGGGGTTTGCCGGGTTCTGGCTCGTCTCCTCAAGGTCGGCACGGTTCCAGGACTCGTACCAGCGGTTCCCCTGGATGGTGACGCAGGGGCCGGTCCCGGCGAGGTAGATCTTCAAGGGGTGGAGCTTCAAGAGTTTACAGCACCAGCGGTGGTCCTTCCCCGGCGGCCCCGCCTTCTCGACCGCCTGGAAGAAGTCGCCGCCTTTCCGGATGATCTCGACGCCCTGCGCCTCCACGAACTCCACCGTCTCGGGGAGCTCGATCCCGGTGTCGATGAAGAACGCCTTCTCCACCCCGGCCTTGCGGGCGAGGTGGAGGACGGCGGTGCTGTCCTTGCCGCCGGAGAACGAGACGTTCACGCACGGCCGGTCGTTTGCGTGCTTTTTGATCGTGCGGACTGCGTTGCGCTCGAGGTTCTTTAAGTGGTAGCGGTTCTTCTCGACCACCACGTCCCAGCCGGGATCGGGCCGGGCGCGGGGTGTGACGGGGGCGAGCTCCTTCACCCGGACCTGCCCGTCCCTGACGACGCCGGTGCCGAACCGGTTCTTGTAGGAGACGATGACCGTCCCGTCGGGTACGGGAGCCGACAGGGGGAACCGTTTCCCGCCGATACGCCCCTTGTGGGCGATCACGGCGGGCTCGGCCTCGAGGTCGACGATCCCGCGCGTTGCGTGCGGCAGTATGTGCGGCAGAGCTTCAGGGGCGATATCGAGGCTGAACTTTCGGGTGACCGGGTCGAACGAGAGCCAGCCGAACCGGTCGCCGTGCATGATCACGAGGTCGGCCCGGTCGGCGCCGCCGGTCTTGTTCAGGAGCACGACCTTCTGCAGGGGGACGTCGCCGAACTGTTCGGCAAGAAGGCTCCGGATGAGGGCCATATCCGCCGTGAGGGCCGGGCGGACGTCATAAGGTTGCAGGAGGGTTATCTCCCTGACTCCGGCCCCGCAGGCGCAGGTGCGCCCGATGAGGGGGACGTTGCATTGGTCGCACCAGTAGAGAACTTTTTTTACTGCCGGTTCGCGTATCACTTGGAGAATGGTTGGTTGCTGCAGGCATTAAGTGAACCTATGATACCGGCAGCCGGCTCCCGTGAGGGCAAGGCCCATCTCAGGGCGGACCGAAGGGAGGGAGAAGATCCGGGCAGCGGCCCGGCCCTTCCTCACGGCCGCCTCAGCATCAGGCAGAGGCCGGCCCCGAGGACGACCAGCAGGACCGCCGCAACCCAGGAGAAGACGGCATCGGCATGCCTCTGCATCCGGGCGCCGGGGAAATCCGGGCCGGGCTCCGTGACGTTGACCGGGACGCGGGCGTCGGCACCGGAGACCGGGTCGGTGACGACGAGGAGGAGCCTCCCCGCCGGCAGCTCCGAGGATGCGATCGTCCCGTGGAAATGCCGGGTGTCGCCGCCGGAGGTCGCGCGTTCGTCTCCCGGGAGCGTATACCCGGCGACAGGCGTACCTCCCGGGGCGCTGTAGATGCGCAGATCAACGCTCTCCGGCGGGCGATAGGAACTCGCGTCCCGGCTCCAGACGGCGGAGACGCTCAGGTCCTCTCCGGGAGAGAGGGTATCGGTCGACACTGAGACCGTGATATGGGGGAAGAGGGGGGGCGTCGCACCGAGGACAGGACAGGGCACGGCGAAGAGGGCGGCTACCGCCACCAGGAAGAAGAGGCGGAGCCCGGGCGGGCGACCCGGGGTCGTGGGGCGCTTCATGCTGGAGTATTCACCCGGTACGCAATAATCCTTCCCCCCTCCGGTACCGGGGCGGTGGGTGAAGATGGGTTCGCGCCTTCCCCGTTGCGCGTGCTGCCCGGGGCGCACCGGGCCGGCGATCGCCGCGCCCGCACCGCCGGAGCGGATCTGCGACCTTATCCGCGCCCGGACCCGGAGAGTCGGACGGCAGCACAAAGTTTATTCGTATAAGTGCGAACATTCTATGCAATGGCATCGCGGTGTGTAAACAACCTCGGCGGACAGGTCCTCCTCATGGATGTGACACCTGAACAGGTGAACGACTACGTGCGAAAGCACTGCAAAGAGTACTACGAGATGCCTCCGGGTTTCGTATTCAAGGACATCCGGATGCTCTTAAAATCGCCCATGCTCGTCGGCCTCCAGAACCGGAAGAAGAGGGTTCTGTTGCCGTTCACGAAACCCTGCCCCGGCTACGGGACGATGCTCTACGAGATCGCGGCAAAGGAGGCTGACCTTGATTTCATCAGGAGCAGCCTCGTGAAGGTTTCGGAGTGATACGGGTCGCCGTGCGGCGTTCGGCACGCTTCGGACAATCTTCAGGCCTGCTTCCGGGCGGACAGGACAGCGCCGTCCGGGAGCGGTCTGACCGATCGCTATATAGCCCCTGACAGAAAAACCTTATAGCGATCATTGTGGGCATTAAAGAGTGGGTAGTCCCTCAGGATAAGGTTTTTTTCGATCTCTTTGACAGGATGGCGCGGACCGTTGTTATCGCGGCCGATCTACTCGTCGAGTTCGTCGAGAACTTCGAGGACGTCAAAGAGCAGTGCTACCGGATGAAGCAGCTTGAGCACCAGGGAGACGATATCACACACCAGATCTACGAGCAGCTGAACCGGACGTTCATCACACCGCTCGAGCCGGAGGAGATCTCCCGTCTTGCGTCGGCACTGGACGATATCCTCGACTACATCGACGGGACCGTGCAGCAGATGTACGGCTACGGCATCACCGAGACCGATGACTCGATGGTCGAACTTGCCAAGTTGATCCAGCTCAGCGTCATCGAGATCGAGCAGGCCGTCAACAGCATACGGTCGATCAAGGACCCGGGGCTGATCGAGGAGCGCTGCATTGAAGTGAACCGCCTGGAGAACATCGCGGACAATGTCCTCGGTCACGCCATCATGGACCTCTTCAAGACAAAAGACGCGATCACCATCATCAAGCTCAAGGACATCTACGAAAACCTGGAGATAGCGACCGATAAGTGTGAAGATGTCGCGAACGTCCTGAGCGATATAGCCATCAGACACACCTGACCGCTATGGACCCGATCATCATCCTCGGCATCCTGCTCGCGTTACTCTTCAACTTCGCGAACGGTTTAAACGATGCCGCGAACTCGATCGCCACCATCATAGCGACCAAGGCCCTGACACCCCTGCAGGCGGTGCTCCTTGCAGGGGTCTTCAACCTTCTCGGCCCTCTTCTCTTCACCACGGCAATTGCGGCGACCATCGGGAGGGGGATCGTCGACCCCGTCTTCCTCACCCCGTCGATGATCCTCATGGCCATGGTCGGTGCGGTGCTCTGGGTCCTCGCAACCTCATACCTCGGGATCCCCGTATCCAGCAGCCACGCCCTGATCGGGGGGCTTCTCGGTGCCGGCATCGCAGCCGCCGGGATCGGGGCGGTCTTCTGGCCGCCCCTTGCGGTGATCGAGCAGGTCCTGCTCTATGGGATTGTCGGCGCAACCCTCGGTGCGATCGGCACGGGTGCTTTCACGCTCCGGAAGGGCGACTTTGAGCCGTGGAACCTCTTCGTCGGGGGGCTCATCGGGGTGACGCTGGTCATCCCGTCCGCCATCGCAATGGGACTTTTGAAGGTCAACGGCATCCTCGCGGTCCTGATCTTCATCGTCATCTCACCCATGCTCGGGCTGATATCCGCGTTTGCCTTCGGCACCCTCGTCACCTACGCCTTCCGCAACTACCCTCCGCGGCGCCTGACCAGCCTCTTTAGAAACCTCCAGATCTTCTCGGGATCGCTCCAGGCGGTGGGCCACGGCGGCAACGACGCCCAGAACGCGATGGGCATCATCACCGCCATGCTGCTTGCCGGCGGGCTGATCTCCGAGTTTGCCGTCCCGCTCTGGGTGATACTGGTCTCTTCGCTTGCGATATCCGTCGGGACGCTCCTCGGGGGGTGGCGGGTCGTCGATAAGATGGCCAACCGGATCACGAGGATCCGGCCCTACCAGGGGTTTGCTGCATCGACCGCCGCCGGAGGCGTCCTCTCGCTGATGAACGTCTTTGGGGTCCCGGTCTCGACGACCCACGCGATAACCGGTGCGATCATGGGCGTCGGCGCAACACGCGGCTACTCGGCGGTCAAGTGGGGCGTGGTCCGCGAGATCCTCATCGCGTGGATCCTGACCATACCGGCGGCGGCGGTCGTGGCAGGAGTCTGTTTCCTCACCGCCCGGGCGTTGTTCAGCGGGGTATTCTGACAGGAGGCCCTCCGGGCGCGGAATGGCCTTTCTGCCATCCCGGAGCTGCCCTTCTTCTCCCCGGGTATTCCGTGGCAGGCCTGATCAGGGCCATCATGGGGCCGGCCGGGCATTCCGGCCCATAGAGAGCCGCACTCTTAAAAACCGCCATGGGTTCAGCCCCGGCACTGCGCTAAAATGTTTGAGACAACCTCCAAGAAGTCAAATCATCGACTTCCTTTCGCGTGCTTCCTGCGAGGTAACGGGCAAAGATAGCAATACGGCCGCTCGCGCTGAGCGCGAAGCCCGGTGTCGGGGTGCTGCGGGTTCCGTTTTAGCGGACATTCATCCAAAAGTAAGGGCAAATGCACTTTACTCCCTGACCCAGATAAGAGATCCCGAGATTGCAAAGAAGTGCTCAAGGTTGCTCGACGATATCTCTCCCATTGTACAGCAAACCTCGGTCATAGTTCTCGGTGAACTGGGAAGTCCAGAAGCAACAGACCTGCTCTTTGAATACGTGAAACGGGCTGACGAGCAGGTGAAGGAATTTATCCTGCCGACTCTTGGCAGCACTGCCGACCAGCGGGCGTACGACATACTGATGCAATACCTTCAGAGTAGAAACGCAGATATTGTTGCAAGTGCCGCCGAAGGCCTGGGCTATCTCAAAGACGAGCACGCACGGGATGCAATCCTCATTCTGTGCGGCGATACAAGGGCAACCGTTTGTGCAGGCGCACTACGGGCCTTAGGCCTCATTGGAGATCCAAAGGATAGGGGATTCGTTGCAGGATACCTCCATAACGACTACATAACCGTCCGAGTAGCCGCTGTAGAAGCATTAGGTAATATTGGAGGCTCACAGATGTTGGAATATCTGGTCCCTGCCCTCAAGGATGAGGGTTCATCCGTAAGGCAGGCTGCTGTTGAGGCACTCGGGCAGCAGGGATACATTCTCGCCCTTGAACCGTTAAAACAGGCATTGAATGATGAAGACAGGTACGTTCGTGAAAGCGCAAAAGATGCGATACGGAAACTACGGCATAGAGAGTAAGCCCTTGTGCCGCGTATCAATTAATACAATGCTTGGATCCCTTTCACTTTTACTCAAAATACCTTGAGGAAAATTAGTGCCTTAGGGTATTTTGATGTCGCATTTAATCCGATAAATCGCTGGCCCACCGGTGGTACCACCTTGGATTACACGAGAGGGGGGTGTTTTGAAATTCCCGATGTGCAGGATCGTCCTGCGATCGTCTCCGCAGATGCAGCCTACAATGCACGGGAGATTCGTCAGTACAACCGGAAACGAGGAACCAAGAGCAACATCCCGGTCAACCGGAGATCCCAGAGATTCCAAAGCGAGGAAGATCATTCTGGTTTGACCCAGAACTCTACAAGAAGCGCAGTGCGGTAGAGCAGTTTTTCAGCTGGATTGAGGCGTTTAAGGAGATCGTTCCACGTTACGAGCGATATTAGCACTCATTCATGGGATTGATTCACCTAGCATGTTATGTCATGATCGGGAGAATATTGGGATGACCTCAATCATAAAGAATGGGATGTTGCCATCTACAAAGAACGTCATCTCATTGCGAAGATATGCTGGAGCGCAATCTGAGCGGGTGAGTCTGATGCTAACCACATGGGCGGGTTCAGATAGGTTTAAAGCAGATTTAGCGATTTGTCGAACCTCCCCATGTTAGATCGCTCATATCCTCGGCCAGTCTGGTGCGGGTAACTGAATTTTTCATCGGTAACTTTTGGTTTCTTTTCCGGAGTCCTGACCACGATCAATTCATTCATTAGTTGGGTGAAGGGGGACTACTTTAGCATCTTGTCCCTCCAGAAGAAGGTCTTACCAGGATTCCGTTCGTAATTTTTAAAAACGTTCGGGAAGACCTCTAGATATTTTACATCTGCTGTGGTGCTCAAACGTCTCACCGGCGAGGAGTATGAAATCCGCCCTTCTGCCATGCGAGTTCGACAATGCGGCCGGCCTTCTCGTACCTTTTTTGCCTGACGAATTTTGCTTTTCACCAGAATGAGCCGTTTTATGTCGATCTGTCACTCGGCGGCGTGCAGGAACCTGAACACTGGACCGCCTTTCGTATGAGGTTTTTATTCTTTTGTGCGTCTTGGATGGCGTGTTCAGGAAAACCTAAAAATCAAACTTGAAATTTAAAATCGATATGTTAAAATATTCTTGTTAATTAAAACCAGCATATTACATGATTTTAGGTGATATGATGGAGAGGACTCATTCTAGTCAAATAATTGATGTGGATCCGGAATTACTCTCTACGTTACTTCAAAATCCCTATATTTCACAACCTACTGATGAAATAGGGGAGATCGCGCTCATCAAATGGGTTGAACGCGAGTATAAATCTCGCACAGGTTCTACAATAAAGAGACAAGAGATACATGGCCTAATTACAAAGTTAATGTTGGAACAGGTACTCGTGGGAAAAAGATACGGGCAAAAATTGCTTCTGAAACCCACTCACAATTACTATCTATTGAGAGATGACCAACCTATGATTCAGAGGAAGAGGGCAAAAAACCAGGTATCACTCTTTGAAGATGACAGGGAGTGCTCGCTGATATGGAAAACTGCACCATCCGAGGTTAATGAAGCAAAGAAAGACCGTACTGATGTTGATGAGAGATCAATTCTAAGTCAACCCATATCAAATGATATCCTCTATAATCATCTTCTTGAGTATATGCGCCATTATGATGGACAAGATAGAGATTTGGTGAAATATTTTCCAGCCTTCTTTAGCCTTGCGTGCAATATATTAAATGACAAATATGCAGATTGGCACACCAAGATTCTCATCAGTTCGGCCCTAGGCTACTGTGTGCTGAGAGACGATGTCATATCAGACGATACAGAATTTGGTTATCTTGATGACTTGTATATTCTTTGTTACGTATTTAGGGAAATAGAGCGGCATGCTTCGCCAGCTCTTCTTGATGATAACTGGGAATACCCTGGCAATATCCATGAATTAGTCGCAGAAATATATCAGGATACATATATTGTTGTCCAAGATTACGCTTGTGAAATACTTCATAAAGTTGGTCTTAGGAAGTTCAACCAGTTAGAGTTGGAGGAGTATGCAGGAACTTATCCCCAGAAAGTTGCTAAGTTGGCTCAAGAAAAACGGGAATTGATGGCTTTAACAGCCCATCTTATAAAAATAATCTATCGCACTAATATGGATGGACGAAGCCTTAAGAAGATTAAGGATTTCCTCATGCAATATGGAGATTACACAGAGATTGCTCGACTTATTGAACTATCAAGTAGGGATTACAAAACAGAACCCTCTGACACGTCTGATAGCAATAGCATGGAATCCTTTGAGGAGAATCTCGAAAGGAAACTTCAGCAAACACATCTGAAAGCACTACTCGAAGATCAAGATACGGAATAGGGGTAAAATGTCTTTTCGTGATCTCGAACTCAAACACTCCTATACCTCTGAAAAAGATAATATCCTCGAAAATTTTTATGTTCCTGTGCTGAAAGAGGCGATCGATTATAAGCGGATTACAGGTTATTTCTCCTCAAGTTCATTTTTGACTGCCGCAACAGGTCTTAGCGATTTCATTAGAAATCACGGGCATCTACAATTTATTTTAAATGTTGTCCTCTCAGAAGGAGATTATGAGCAGATAGAAAGAGGGACCCGGAGTCCAGAGGAGATCATTGAGAGTAATTTGATCTGTGATCTAACTACCCTTGAGGATGAGTTTAAACGCAACCATATAAGGCTACTGGGATGGTTGATAGCATATGGCTATCTAGAAGTAAAAATTGGCTATATTAAAGAAAGATGGATCGGCAACGAGATACTTCATCAAAAAATTGGTATACTAGCGGATAAAGAGAACAACATCCTTTCTTTTAGTGGATCTAATAATGAAAGTGCATATGGATGGGCCTATAATTCTGAAAAATTCAAGGTATTCTTTAGTTGGGAAATGAATAATAATGAATTCATTGCCCAAGACATCGAAGATTTCAATGACCTATGGAATAACCAATCTATAAAGACAGAAGTCATTTCTTTCCCGGAAGCGGTCAAACAGCGAGTTATTTCCATCGCAGAGAGAGAGCCCATTGACATCGATATGCTCCTAAAGAACATTGCCAAATCCCAAATAAGGAGTGTACATAGATCTAATGACCGACAAAAGGCTTGGTTTCAGAGTAAAAATAATCAGGCCATTGAGGAGGCAGCAAAGACATATGTTGCAATTCGACTCCGCACCTATCAGTACGAAGCGATCGATGCTTGGTTCAAGAATGGTTGTCGGGGTATTTTTGAGATGGCAACAGGGACGGGAAAGACATATACTGCACTTGGGGCGCTCAAGCAACTTTTAGAGAGGGAGCAGAAACTCGTTACTATCATCAGTGTTCCTTTCCTTCATCTCGCTAATCAGTGGGAGCAGAGTTTACATAAGATGGGCATAAGTTTACCTATTATTCATGTAAGCAGTGCAAACCCGAAATGGAGAGAAAAACTAAGGACAAAAATTTTGGATAATAGACTAAATAAGGAAAAACAGTTTATTATCCTTACCACGCACGACTCCCTATCTTCTGAGTCATTCATCGAATTGATGCACGACATGAAGTCTCCAATCTTACTCGTAGGAGATGAGGTGCATGGTCTTGGTGCTATCACAAGACTTGAAGCACTACTGCCACTGTACACTTACAGACTAGGGCTAAGTGCGACGCCGGAACGATATTTCGACGAGTTAGGGACTCAGGAGCTCATGCAATATTTTGGTAGAGTTGTATACATCTTTGATCTTCACAGGGCCATAAACGAAATCAACCCAGATACTGGCGAGACGTACCTAACCCCATATGAATACTTCCCTATCTTTGTTGAACTGACATATGAGGATATGGATGCGTACTCAAAATTAAGCGGGCAAATAGCGATTCTCTGCAGTAAAACGAGTAGATCAAAATCAGAGCGGTTAAAGCTTGAACAAATGCTTCGCGAGCGTCAGGATATCTTAAAAAATACTTGTACTAAATATCCGGCATTCGCGAATCTCATTAACGCGTTAGCAGAAGACAAAGAAATCAAGCAGACCCTTATCTACTGTTCTCCTCAACAAATAGAATCGGTCCAACAGTTAATCCGAAAGCACCGAGGTATTGTCCAACATCGCTTTACGAGCAAAGAGGACGCAACTCGACGGCAGGAAAAATACTGTGGCTTGACCGAGAGAGAATATCTCCTAGACAAATTTTCAAAAGGAGATTATGATGTGCTGGTTGCAATCCGATGTCTGGATGAAGGTGTTGATGTTCCGGCAACACGGAGAGCTGTTCTTATGTGTAGTTCCGGAAACCCGAAAGAATACATCCAACGACGCGGGCGTGTCCTCAGACGTGCCCCTGGAAAAGAAAAGGCAATTATATATGATATTACGGCCGTACCAACCATAATAGATGGTCGTTACGCATCTATTGATACAAAAATGTTAGAATCTCAACTAAAACGATTAGGGGAGTTTGCCAAAGACGCCATGAATCAGGGATACATTGAGAGGGAGATATTTAAAATTCGACAAAAGTATTCTGCTTATGGAGGATAGAGAATGGCAAGTGGTCTTGAAATTAACCAACTAATTATGGAAACGATACATGAAAACTCTCCTAGTGAAACTGTGGTTCAATTAATTCTGGAGTCATTACAATATGAACTCGACATCTGGAACAGATATGTTTCTTGGAACGAGATTTCTGGGCAATATGAGTTAATGGTAGACAGAATCGTGCGGGAGATGTTAGATTGAGGTTTACCATCTCATCTATTACATTAACCAACTATCGACAGTTTCAGGGCACACAAACGCTCAATTTCTCCTTCGATAAGAAGAAAAATGTTGCCGTAATTCTAGGGAAGAATGGGGCTGGGAAGTCTAACATACTCAATGCTCTTACTTGGTGCTTTTATGGTATAGAAGTTCATAAGGACCCAAAAGCACAAGAGTCCGGTGGCATGCCCATAATAAATGTGACCGAACTCGCAGCATTGAAACCAAATCAGAGTACATATGCTGAAGTACTCGTCAATATCGAGACCGACATTGGCCCATGGACAATTAAAAGGTACATTGAGGGCGGGAAGACTTCTCTTGGCAAAATGTATCTCGATCCTCCAAAACTGACGGTGATTCATCCTGTTGGTGGGCAGGATAAAATTGTCGAAGGTGATGAGACTCAAAAATTAATCAATAACTTGCTGCCTGAAGCACTCCGCAATTTCTTCTTTATCGATGGTGAGCAACTGAGAGAATTCTTCAAGTTCAGCAGCCCTCAGGAGGTTGCCGAGGCAATTGACAACGTTTCTCAGTTAGATCTGATCATGAAGGCAACTGACAATCTACTGAAATACGAGAAACAGTTGCGAAAAAGCGTAAAATCAACAACACCTCAACTTGAAGCAGTACAACGCCAAATTGAGACGTTACAAAAGAAAATCGAAGATGAAAATGCATCATTACGCGATCTCCACGAAGAAATTGAGAAGGACAGCCGTGAGTTGGCACAGGTTGAAGATTACCTACGACAACACAACGATGCGTCTGTCGCTGCGTTGCAACGGGAACGGGACTCTCTGAAGATGGATGTACAGACCTTAAAGACACACCTCCAAGACGAAGAAACCAACAGGAACAGCTACCTAGTAGATATTACCCCATTTATTCTTCTCAAAGATGAAATCAGGACCACATACCAACTCATACAGTATAAAGTTGACAAAGGCGAACTACCCCCAAAGATAAAAGAAACGTTTGTTCGGGAGTTAATTGAGCGTGGTCGATGTATCTGCGGGAACGAACTCGTTGGCAACGCAAAATCAGAACTTGAGGCATACAGTAAGAAACTTGTTCTATCCGAGTTGAGTGAGGTCAGCATCAGTGGAAAAACAACGATCGAGGACATTTTTTCAGATATCAAGGATTTTCCGAATCGGATTGGTAAGTTCAATGAGAAAATTGATCTGTTTAAGGATCAGTTTGACCGGAAGATGTTGCGACTGGAGCATATTTCTGAAGAGATAAAAGGCCATAATATCGACGAAATTCGACGTTACGAAGAAAGACGGAACCAGTTGACGAGCATAATTAGTCGTAATAAGCAGCAGCAGTTAATGCGCAAGGCCGGGATCGGCACTTTAAACTCCGCACTAGAAGAGAAAATGGAGCAAGAAAAGATAGAACTCTCAAAAGATAAAAAGAACGCTCAACTCCGGATTAAACTTCAATTGGTTCAGGATGCCCGCACGACACTCGCGAATACAGAGTATGTTGTAAAGGCAAAGATTCGAAACCAGGTGGAGAAAAGCACTAAGGAAAACTTCCTAACTCTCATCCGAAAGAAAACAGCTTTTAAGGATGTACTAATTGATGAAGAGTTTAACGTAAAAATCATCCATTCACACGGTTACAATGCCATTAATGATCTCTCTGCTGGAGAGTATATGATCCTTGGCTTATCATTTATGAGTGCATTGATGACGATATCAGGATTCCACGCACCCGTTATCATTGATACCCCGCTGGGAAAGATCGACGACGAGCACAGGGAATATATCACCACAGAGTTACCTAAGTTTTTATCGGGAACTCAGTTAACTTTACTTGTAACTCCAACCGAATATGATACAAATGTCGAGCAAAACTTACAGGAATATCTGTTGACAGAGAACTTCTTTGAGATTATGGAAGATAAGTCAAAAATTACCTCACAGGTGAAATCGCATGTCTGTTAGGCATTTCAATGAACCAAGGGATCTAGCTTACGGCAAAGCGCATGCTGAATTGTTCCAAGGAAAAGAATCTTGGATCGACAAAGGATCCAGGAAGATATTTGCAGGGAAGGCCCAGAGAGATTTATTTATATTTGCCATGGCTTTAGGCAAGTTCCGCAACCAGAAATTCGATGTAAAAGATAGGCAGGCTAATATCCCCGTTCAAAATATGCCTGAACGACAAAAATGGGCCATTTTATCTATTGCCCTTGCCGAAAATAACGACCTAATGTGCTTGAAGGACGAGAATTCACTCTATAAAGAGGCAGAACGTTATGTAGAAGGAGGAATAAAGATATTACAGTCACATGTGGATAAATGGGGGGCAGACTATCCAAAATATCTCGAAGCTGAATTAAACCTTAACTCCCGAACTCTTTAGGCGTATGTCTATTCATCTACCGCCTTTCCTCGGGCATTCTCTGATTTAATTGTCTCCCCTTCTACTTTACCGGAAGATCTATATATTTAGTGCGCCTATAATG
>Ga0208041_1000124_pt1 | contig 98993 bp, 70 predicted proteins | sample AD_SCU002_MetaG_FD_184453 | JGI IMG/M metagenome (GOLD analysis project Ga0208041, IMG submission 184453) | Active sludge microbial communities of municipal wastewater-treating anaerobic digesters from China - AD_SCU002_MetaG (SPAdes) (version 2) | ecosystem: Engineered > Bioreactor > Anaerobic...
TCGCTATCATCGACTGGCATACGCGTTACATTGTTGCCTGGAAGCTATCCACTACCCTGGAAATCGACTTTTGTATCCAAGCCCTTCACGAGGCTTTACAGCAAGGTCAACCAGAGATCTTTAATAGTGACCAAGGGTCCCAATTTACGAGTCCCCAGTATACCCAGATCTTGAAAGAGAAAGCGATTCAAATCTCGATGGATGGCAAAGGAAGAGCTTTTGATAACATAATCGTGTTATCCCGAATAATATATTATCCCGCATCCATTTCGGTTTTTTGCCAACAAACCCTTCGAACCCGTTATTATCCTAAGTAAATTGCGGGATAATTATTTTATGTCAAGCCACATAATTTAGCTATCATTTCATCGTTATCCCTCCATAAAGGTTGAATAGGTTTTTCCCCTTTACTCTGTAATTTTTCCAGAGATGCTCGAATCATATCCACATCTGCAGAAGCATAGATATCCGTAGTTGATAAATGAGCGTGTCCAAGAAAGCGTGAAATGACTGGCAAAGGTATTCCAGATCGATATAGATGAGAGGCCCGACTGTGTCGAAACAGGTGAGGATAGACTCGATCAGGAACTTGTGCACATTGTTTTTGAGCTTTGTGACCGTATTTTTGTACCAGTCGTTCTACAGTATCTGGACACATTTGATGTTGAGCTCCCTTGATTGTGGTATAAAAAAGAAAAGCCTCTGAATTACTGTCGTTGGGATGAAACAATTCAATGTAAGATTTAAGAAGTCGCACGGTTTTATCCATCAAAGGAACGATGCGTTGTTTATTGCCTTTTCCATGTAACCAAACATAAGGTTCTGTTGTAATTAGATCCAGATCTTTTCTTTTTAAAAGAAGTATCTCTGAGAGTCGTGCTCCCGTGTCATAAAGCATAATCATCAACATGCGATCTCTAATTCCCCTGGAACTTTGGTCAGGTTGTTTCAGGATAGCATGAATAGCGACTTCAGGTATCCATTGAACACGAAACTTGGGTGCTTTCATGGAAGGTATTTTTTGAATCATCAGATAGGTTGAAACAAAGCCAAGGTCTTTATCCGATGCAAATTTTAAAAAACTTTTCAGACTGGCAAGTCGTTGATTTCTAGTGCTTGGACTGCAGCCCTTCTTCTCAATAAGCCAATGAAGATAAGCTAACACTACTTCCCGAGTAATCATTGATAGAGCTAGTTGGGACAAGCGTTGCCCATGCTCTTTTTCCATGTATCGGCGAAACTGATTGAGACCTTGCTGGTAGGATCGAATAGTGTGGGGACTGCAAGCAATTTGCTTGGGAAGGTAAATGTGAAGGTACTCGGTAACATGTTCATAAAATAATGAAGGGGTAAGTTTAGTTTTTGTCATAAAGCGCCTCAGGAAGCAAACGGTCAAAGTTTTTGACCATGGCTTTAAATACAGGAAAAAGGGTTTCTACCAAATGCACATAGTATTGGGTATGAGAAAGACAGGTATGCCCCATAAATAGGCTAAGGTATTTCAACTGTTGTTCCGTGCAGGTTCCTTCGGTCATCCACTGGTTCAAGCGATGCACTGCAAACGAATGTCGAAAGGAATGAGTACTGGGTTTAATGGGGCTGGTATGGGAATAGTTGGTTTGATTCCACAATTCATTGAAAATACGGCATATCGATGTTTTTTCATAAGGACGATCCTGTCTGCTAACAAAAAACCATTTCCGCTGGGGGAGCAATCGATCCAGGTAAGCATCTAGGCAAAGGCATAAGTGAAGCACATCTTCTGCTGGATAAACCAAACGATCACGATATCCTTTTGAGTGTAAAATGCGAATTTCTCCCCTTTGAAAACAGAATTCGTCTCGCTTTAAGTAACAGGCTTCCGATAAACGAAGACCGCAAGCATAGATCAAGCGGAACATGGTGGGTACTACCAGATGCCTCAAGTGAGAGCAGGCCTGATAGGGCATTCGATCCGTTACCTCAAAAAAAGTCTTAAGTTCTTCAGAAGTAAAGATATGCGGCATAGGAGGAGGGTCTTTGCTTAGTTTGGGGGCAAAATAAGCTTCTATTCCAAGACTCTGCATATGTTTGGCCAATTGGCGAACGATTTGAACGCGATTATTCCGACTGTTTTTGCTTTCTGTGTCCGTTTGTTCCGCCCAATGCATTACAACTTTTCTGGAAAGCTTGGTAGCCTGTGGATAATGTTCTAAACAGAAACGATCAAATCTAAGTAGCAACTGTTCCTGTAAACGATAGGAAAAGCCAGCTCTACGCTTTTCCATGATCAGGTTTTGCATGTAAGATTGAAATGAACTTTGAAAAGTATTCTTCATGGGATACGCTCCAAGATCGCGGATAGGTCTCCCATGGGTAAAGCACATGATCGTAAGCGCAGACTATCAATCGCCAGATAGGGATCGATGGATTGTAATTGGGTATGGCCCAGAAAGCTTGTAATCAGCGAGGGAGGCGACCCGGACTCCAGCAATTGGGATGCTCGGGTTCTTCGCAGGATATGAAATCCAAAGGGTTTATTTTCAGTATTGTTTTTACCTTTTTCTCTCCACAGCTGATAGGTAGTTGCTTGATAGCAACTACTTTTTGTCAATCGAGTATAAGGAGCAGAACTTCGCAGAAAAACATAGGGACTGGAGCTCTGGGGGCGATGATGAAGAATATACTCAGCTAAAGCGTTGCCAACTTCAGGCAATAGAGGAAGATCCAGGAATTTTTGAGTTTTTTGTTGAACCATAGATATTTTTTCCTGTTTCCAATGAATATGGTGCAAACACAGGTGAATAATATCAGAAGAGCGCAAGCCTAAATGAAGAGCTAACAAAAGCATGGCATAGTTTCTTTTTCTCAGGGATGGGGGCGTATGATTCATCGCTAACAATCGGGACATATCCTTTTGGGATAAACAGGAAATGATCCCCGTACATCCAGGATAGGAAGTAGATACAGTCATAGCAAAATGAGGAGCAATGACTCCCTTGTCGACTAAGAAGCGTAAAAAAAGTCTTAATCGATAAGCATAAGCTTGAAGACCTTTGGGTTTTCGATGCTTCATCTTGTCCAGGAAAAAGAATTGCTTCACTATGAGAGGAGTCAATGATCGAAAAGAAAGACAAGATATCTGTTCCAGATATTCCATAAACAAGACAATGACTCTTTTGGAAAAAGCAAGGGTAGCTTCTGCTCTTCCCTCTTTTTTTAACTCATCCAGATAAAGCAATAGATAGGACTTATCATGAAAGTGCTTTAACTGATTGTTGGCGAGCATTCGATAGGATTTCCACACCCTGAAATCCTTCGGATCGTCGTCCAGCAATATGCCCAGACAACGCTGATAGGATCGATACTTTCGTTGTTCTGTTGCGGTACCCTGATGCAGAGCATCATAAGTAGCAAGCCACTGGTAACCCGTGAGCGATGAAAAAGGTTGGTTTAATCTTTGGCAGTAGCTTAAGAGGTTTTTACTCGACCTCTTAAAATCGAACATAGCACTTCGTTTGAGCTTAAACGTGGAAAACAACATCCGTGTTTTTTCATCAATCAATTTTTGCAGTTCATCTGAACTTAATGCATTTTGTCTCATAAGTCTCACCTCGATGAAATGTCATAACCTCAAGATTATGCGATTTCATTATGATGAGATTTGGTATTAGGCAAAGAGTTATCCCGACTTTTTTTTAAAAGGAAGGTACTTATAGAATGAAGAAATCGTAATTTTATTTAAAACTCTGGATAATATATTATTCGGGATAACACAATTTATCCTGATTTCAGGATAAATTGTGGAGAGGCTTTGGCGTACGATAAAGTACGAAGAAGTGTATTTACATGGATATGAAACGGTGCGAGAAGCAGAGGCAAGTATCCGAAAGTATATCCACTTCTACAATCATGAACGCTTACATTCGTCCTTGGGTTATCGTACACCCTATAGCTTGTATCAAGAAAAAAAAGTAGTAAAATAAATGTGTAGAAGGAGGAAGAAGGTTATCACTTTAAATAGAGTTAACTTTCATCCAGTGTATGGGGTACAGTTTAGTTGGGCTATCATCCTTTTTTTATCCTTTACTTTGCTCTTCTCTTTTTCATTAAGGTACCCTTATGGTTGATTTTGTTACAGAACAATATATACCTGCAACGAGTTTACAACTCATGCTCAAGAGATTGTGAACTTTTCCGACCAAACTAGTCCGCTAAAATTGGAGCAATCATGGAACAAAAAAATCATAGAATAAATGAAAGGCAGTTGAGCCAGATTAAAGCTGAAATTGAGAGAGCTCGAATAAAATCCATTTTTGTTTTATGTGCTGGGATTAGTCTTGGAGTTGTATGCTTTTTTGGTTGGGTAAGTGCAGAAGGATCTCCTGAGTTTTTATTGCCTTTCCTACTTTTTTTTCCTCCATGGATCAATTCATGTGTCAGTGAATCAGCTTTATATAACGCTATCAGTCAGCTCAAGGCTCAATTAAGAGATGAAAAATACATTGCCTTTATCAAGAGGTTTTTTTCAAACTACAAACCCTCTTATATGTTTATCTCGAGAGAGAAGTTTCTGGATCTTGTTTTGTTGCATGCTTCATTCCATAATAAACATAATGATAAAGAAGAGGTTGTTGGTTTAATGAGCTTTCAAACTGTTTTTGCAAAAAAACACCCTATTCTATTAATTACCTTTGCCTTATTCTTTACCGTTTTTTTGGTTGTTGTGATGGTCTTTTTCAATACCTACTATTTGTTTCTTGTTCTTTTTCTTTGCTTGATGTATGTTTACTCAATGGTCAAAACTCTTTTTTCTACTCTTCAGAATACAAAGAATTCATTATCTGGAGCTTATAATGAAGCACTCAACGCTACAATAGAGAATGAAATACCGTAACCTATTGGTTCTTTTTATCTCAAACCTTTGTAGTTGGTTTATGAGAACCCCACCCCAATCTTACTGATCAACCAACCACAGGGGGCCTTTTCCCGAGAAGACAAACTCACTACCGAAGATTTTGAGATGCTGGTAATTGCGGAGAAATAAAAAGAATACCAACTTCTTAATCCGAATACTCAAGAGTGTTTGCTGAAATGGGCAAGACCGATATACTTTTCTTAATTAATAAAGAGCTAATACAATTGAGAAAAAGGATAAAAGATGGCTTATGATACCTTGAATATTAGCACGGATATTCTTGTGGGAGATAGCGCGGAAGTATTAAAATACATAGACTCGGAGTCTGTTGATTTGATTGTTACTTCGCCACCTTATGCTGATCAACGATCAAGCACTTATGGGGGAATATCCCCAAAAAAATATGTTGACTGGTTTTTGCCAATATCTGCTGAACTGCTAAGAGTATTAAAACCTGAGGGAACCTTTATTCTTAACATAAAAGAAAAAGTAGTGAATGGCGAACGAAGCACCTATGTTCTTGAACTTATACTCGAAATGCGCAAACAAGGGTGGCTTTGGACAGAAGAATTTATCTGGCATAAGAAGAACTGCTATCCAGGAAAATGGCCCAACAGATTCCGAGACTCCTGGGAAAGACTTCTCCAATTCAACAAGAATAAACACTTTAAAATGTATCAGGAAGCAGTGATGATACCCATGGGGAAATGGTCCAAAACCCGATTAAAAAACCTGAGCACCAAGGATAAAATTAGGGATAATTCTCAAGTGGGAAGTGGTTTTGGCAAGAATATTTCCAACTGGCTGGATCGCACTATGGCCTATCCAAGCAATGTACTCCATCTGGCCACAGAATGTAGCAATAAAAATCATAGCGCAGCTTTCCCCGAAGAATTACCTGAATGGTTTATCAAGCTTTTTACCCAGGAATCTGATCTGGTGCTGGACCCTTTTATGGGTTCAGGTACCACTTTAATTGTTGCCAATCGTATGCGTCGAAACTCTATCGGTATTGATCTTGTTCCCGAGTATTGTGAAATGGCTCGTAAACAAGTAAACCCAGTAGAAGTCTTTCTATATGAAAAAAAGGAGAGCTATGAAAAAGCTAAAAATAAGCGACGTAAATAACTATGTTGAGGAACATATTGGCATTTTTCATCAAAAAAGAATTCAAAGCCTTGAAAACTTAAAATTAAGCCAGGTGTTAAAACGGAAAAATCCGTATTTATTCAAAGCAAAATATGTCCTGACATCGGAACAGATTATAAAAAGTTTGATTGACGCTCATTTATCTTCAAGCGAAGAGGGTATCTTTGGTGACTGGCTGGAGGGTTTGGCTATCTATATCAACTCTCTTACATATGGAGGAGAAAAATCTGGAATACCAAACATAGACTTGGAGTTTACTGCAAATGGTCAAAGATACATTGTTAATATTAAATCAGGTCCCAATTGGGGCAATAGTTCGCAAATAAAAAAGATGATAGCAGATTTTAAAACTGCAAAGAAAACACTCAGAACAAGTAACTCCCAACTATTAGTGACCGCTGTAAATGGTTGTTGTTATGGAAGAGATGCAAATCCGGATAAAGGGGAGTATTTTAAATATTGCGGTCAGAAGTTTTGGGAATTTATCTCTGGAAACACTGATCTTTACACCGATATCATCGAACCTTTAGGTTTCAAGGCAAAAGAAAAGAATGAAGAATACGAACAAGCCTATGTTCAAATTATCAACCGTTTTACCCGAGAGTTTAACAATACTTTCTGTTGTGAATCCGGAGCAATCAATTGGAAACAGCTTGTAGAGTTTAACTCTTCAATGAAATAATAATTGCTTAGTTCCCCTCCCCTTTTTTGCTTGACAAGCTTAGTTTTTTATTGATAACATTAAGTCATACACCTGTAGGAGGAAGAGTTTGCATCGTTTTCAGCGGGGAAGTGAAGCTTGAATTTTGTTGATTTTTCGATTATTCTGATTTGTCTTTCAGCTTCATTGGATTTGATGTTGAACTGGAAGAAGTATTCCAAAGAGTTGTGGATGGGTAGCAAGTTTGAAAAACATTATATTTACCTGACGCTGATAGTTTTCTACCTTCTTGTGACTCTTTATTGGAGTTTTTTTAATAAGCAATTCACAGCACATGCAGGAGTAATTTTGATCTCCCTTGGATTATTTAACATGGAATTCGGAATGACCTCTACTCCTCCCTCAAACCTTCATCGCATACAACTTCCTTCACTAAACCTGTGGTATGGTCTCCTTTTAGCTCTAACGGTATTATGGTTTTGGTTTTTTACGAATACCATGTACACTAATTTGCTTTTTTTGATCCATATAGTTTCGCGGGGGATGCTTTGGACATGGAAAATTCATACCAAATCTATCAGAAACGATATTAAACTATGATACTCTCGATTGCAAATCTTCTCATAATGAGCTCATCAGGAGCTCTTATCCTATATCCCCATATTCAGGCTACTCGAAAAGTCAGAGATCATGAATTTTTCATGTTTCATTGCTTTCTGCCTTTGCTTTTAATGATTGTTGTTTTGATTCTTTATGTTTTGGAAATTGGTAAATATCCCCTCAATTTCGTGAATATTGGTACCTTGAGTTTGGTATTTTATTCTATTGAACTCATGCTCTCTGATATGCAGTTTCTTCAAAACTCCCCCTTATCACGGCTTCTATCTAAAAAAATGGCTTTTCCCTTATTTCAAAATCAAAACTTGCTTGACGCTGGCAATGAAAAGAAATATCAATACCTTCGAACGATAGAAGGATTTTGTTTTGTGCTTGCTATTTTTTGGTGGGCCCTTTCAGCCTTTATAGGTGGCTGGTGCTTTCCAATGTTTCCACTCTTACTTATTAACGGAGCACGAATTATGCTCTGGATATGGCGGATAAGAATTTTAAAAACCATTCATTCGGTGAACAGGATTTAACAGATTAATCAATAAAACACAAATTAAACCTACAGGGCTTTTTCCAAGAAGATTAACTCACTACCAAAGCTTTTGAGATGCTGGTGTTTGCCCAAAAGTAAGAAAAATACCTCCCCACTCTCCCTTTTTTTACTTGACAAGCTAGTTATCATACTGCTAATATATAGTCATACGTAAATTGGTTTCATGGAGTGGCAATGAATAAGTGCAGCAAACTTATGAATGGCGTGCTTTCCAGTTCTTTTCCTTTGGGTGCTATGGGGATTCCCCCTTATCTATATTTGTGCTCGAAAGGAGAATTTGTATGGTTTTGAAGCGTTCTTTTGTTCCGTCAAGAGAGAGAGAGAGAGAGCAATAGCTAAATCGGCTTTTTCTTCTTGTCTTGCCAGTTTTCTGATCCTGGTGATGGTGTTTCTGATAGGCATTCCTGCCTCCTTTGCTCAAATGCTGGCTTCTCCCAGCTATCGCAGTAGTCGTTTTTATCCCCCGACCCTGCTGGATGAAGGAGACCCTTTAGCGGGGATGCACGGCAATGCAGGAAGCATGGCCTTTATGCCCGCTTCCCAGTGGAGTTCCCTGGCAGTGAATATGACCACCGGCAACAGCATGATGCTGGTTCAAGTCGTGAATTTGCCTGGCACTCCTCTGCCTTTGAGCTTGTCTCTGATTTACAATCATCGCAACAGCGAAGTAAATGTAGGACTGGGAGAAGGCTGGATGAGCTCGCTTCATACTGCTGTAGCAATCGATAATCAAACCCAGGATCTGCTGTGGCTGAGCCCTACGGGGGAGCAAGCGCTCTTTGAATGGGACAGCTTAAACTCCAGCTATCTCAATCCCTATGGTTTTGCTGGAAAAGCAGAAGTGCTGGGAACCGGGGATATAGCTATCACTCCTCTGGGGCAGGGTAGCATCCTCTATGCTTCGGATGGCAAACTTCAGCGCATCGAAGACAAAACCAGCAGCGGAGCCTTGGAAGTTACTTACGACAATGGGCGTCCTGTGGCTCTGGAAGATAGCCTCAGTGGTCGAAGCATTACTTTAGAATGGAATCTCTCGGGGCAACTCGTGGAGATTGAAGATCCTGCAGGATATGTATGGGAGATGTCTTATGATCAATTGGGAGAAAAACTCCTTTCCATTACTCCTCCCTCCAGTGAAGCTACTCCCCCTTCCTTCTCCTTTGGCTATGATGCCACTAGCGGTTTTCTAAACAGCCACGACGATTTGATGGGAAATACTTACGAGCTTTCCTATTACAGCAGTGGAAGCTTTACAGACTGGATGGAAAGCTGGACGGATCCTGCCAATGTCAGCAGTTCTTTTTCTTATGACACTTCCGTGCAGGGTTTCAGCATGGTCACCACCTTTACGGATGGAGAAAATCAAGACCTTGTGTTTGGTTTTAACTCCGAAGGCTATTTGCTGAAGCAATGGCAGGAGGTAGGCCTGGAGCTGAGTTCCCAGCAATTGGGCTATAGCACGGAAGGTTGGCTCACGAGCGTGAAAGATGCCTACCAGAAAGAAACGACCCTGAGTTATGACAGTGTTGGGCATCTCACCAGTATCCTGGGACCTGTTCCTTACCAGGGAGGAACTCCTTATCAAAAAGATTGGACCTACACCCCCAGCAACAGCCTGAATGGCTTGTTGACTGAGGAAAGCGAACGAGTTACTGCTGCGGTGTGGGTGGATACCACGCTTGCCTACAACGATCAAAATCACCCCATGTCCCCCACCCATATTACCAATGGCTTAAGTCAAACCACTGTCATAGCCTATCAAAGCGAGGGCTTTGTCTCCAGCGTCACTGTTCCTACCACCGGGGGCACAAAAAGTGCCAGCTACAGCTATAGTGCCCTGACTAAAGCCTTGAGCGGAAGTATCGATTTTGGAGGCAACGAAACCCTGTACAGCTACAAAAGCTCAGGTCTGCCCGATCAAATCTCTTCCTACGAAGGTTTAACTCTTCAGGGAAGATTGGTAAGTCAAGTGACCCATAGCTACAACATGCTTCATGCCCTGACCAGCACTTACAACAGCGTGGATCAGACCACCAGCAGCCAAAGCTACAATGCCAATGGCGCTCCGCTTAGCTCGGTCAGTGCGGGAGGATGTTCTTCCAGTCAGAGCTATGATCCTTCCACGAATCCAGCCTTGATTCATTTTGGATCCCCGGGCTATCAAGCGTTGGCAGCGAGTAGCACCAATAGTCAAAGCCAGACTACTAGCTATGCCTATGATGCTTCGGGAAAGCTGAGTGAAGTCAGTGATTATCTGAATCGAGATACCGTCATGACTTATGATGGCTTTGGTCGTTTGGAAAGCCAGACCAATCCTTTTGGAAAGACTACTTCTTTCAGCTACAATCTCAACCATCAGTTGGTCGAACGAGAAGATGAAGGACAGGGCGTCACCAGCTTCACTTACGATGATGCGGGACGAATGACGGAAATGGATCATCCCGTACAGGGCATCGTGGAATACAGCTACAATGTCCGAGGAGATCTGCTCTCCGATGAGCTGGGAAATTATACCTATGATCTCCTGGGGCGAGTCACTTCCCATCCCACCGAAGGAAGTATCAGTTATACCCCTGACGGTTTGATTCAAAGCCATAACAGTAACGATTATACCTACAATGCTGCAGGTAACATGACTTCCTGGGAAGGAAGCGCTGGAACGGTGAGTCTGGGCTATAGTGGTCAACAAGGCTATACTTCCCTGGGTCTTCCTTCCACGGCTTCGGGCAGTGGAGGCTACTTAAGCTCGTATGCCTTCAGCTACAATAATCGCTTCTGGCTGAGTCAACTGCAAGTCAGCTCCAAAGGCAATCAAAGCTTCAGCTATGCCTGGAGCAGTGCGGGAGAATTGCAAAGCATCACCAATCCCAACAATACCACCCTGAGCCAGCAATGGAGCAACAAAAAAGTCAGTAGTTTGACGGTAAAGAATTCGATCACTCAAGTGCAATGGTTGGGATCCACTCCCAGCTATAACGGCAATCAACAACTCGAAAGCTATGATACCGTGGTGTATGCAGGGCAAAATCCTCCCCTGAGTGAGAGCTTTGATTTGACCTATGATGCTTTGAATCGAGTCAGTACGGTCACTCGTGACAGTGACAATCAGGTCGTAACTTATAGCTACGATGCTTCCACGGGAAGACCCAGCAGTGTAAATCTTTCCGATGAGGGTACTTTTAGTTTCAGCTACCTGAGCAATGGAAAACTGGAGAGCGTGACCTATCCCGGGCAACAGGGTACCGAAGATTACAGCTATGACAGCGAGGGAAGACTGCAAAGCATTGAGTTGCCCGATAGCAGTGTCTTGAGTTTTTCACGTAATAGTCGCAAGGATTTGGCAAGTGCTCAATTTACCGATACTCAGAATACCGTGTATCGCTATGATTTTACCTATGACGATCAAGCCAACTTGATTTCTTCACTTTACAGTATCGATGGCTTGCAGATGGAAAGCTGGAGCTATTACTGGGGGCCCCAGGGCTTGGAATATGCCAGTCGCAGTGGAGGCCAGGCCATCACTCAAAATTTCAGCACCGACCCCAGTGGAAGAATCCTCTCCATGACCTATGGCAGTGCCAGCTATTCGGGAGAGCTTTATTACCATTATGATGCCCTGGGCAACACTACCCTTCTGACCGATGCCGGGGGCAATCCCAAAGCCTCCTTTATCTACGATCTGCATACGGGGAAAATGATGGATAGCTGGAATCCCGACAATTTGGTGGTGATTAACCTGGAGCAGGGTATTTCAGGTAATCTGGGGTATGAATTACCTGAGGGGATAAAGGTATTAGTGCCACCTTGGAAATACAGACTGCTAACCCCCTTTGAGCTGTATCTGTTCTTTCAAAACATACGCTATCCGGACGAAGAAGGCATGCTTATGCCGAGAGATCCAACCAGTCCTGCTTTCTTTGATGAAAGCGAGATCTCAATTAGTGGTGGCATGCTACTTTCCTGGTGGAATATGTGGTTGGTGGCAGATGGTGTGAGTCATCAGAACACCAATAAGCCTTCTGAATTCGAGTTTTACGATCCGAATAGGGTTTATATGGATAAAAAAAACGATCCATGGAGAGATTATAGAGTTGAACAGTATAAAAAAGCTCATGCAGCGTGTTTAAATCAATATGCAACCTGTCTATCCTCTTGTACAAAACTCGGAAAATCAATTTTGGGAGGAATTAAGGATTTGTTGGCTGAAATTGTAGTTATTGGCACAGGGCTAGAAATACTTTCAAGAACTGCACTAGCTGCTCTATCAAAAGCTGCTATGTGGCTTGCGATTGCGATATATGCGATTAGTTTTTTCTGTGCTTTAGCTTGTCAAAGCGATTTTACTGATTGTGCTTGGGAAGCTTGGGATAGGTGGAATCCTCTTGGACGATAATTTCATGATTATTTCTATATATGTTTTTTGTATTCTATTTCTTTTTGTTTCGGCTTTTCTTTCTTTGCATATATTTAAACTACATGCTATCCAAAACTTATTTCAACAGCCTTCAAATCTCATACCTCTTAACAAAAAGAACTTTTCTGAAATCTTCCTATTGCTAATATTTTTGTTTTTCATTTGGCTGGGTGATGTTTTAACAAGTATTTTTTCTAATTCTTTCATACTCGGTGATAATTTTTTCTTACCTACTTTAATAATTTTATTACTACTCCATTTTGGATTTAACTATTGCGAAAAGAGTGCTTACTTAATCACTATTCAAAAGCAGGATTTCGAGGATTCTCGCTACAATAAGGGTTTTACCATCGACCATGCCAATTATATAGTTTTGATTTTTTGTGCTCTTATCAATCGTTTTTTACCACACCCATGGAAATCATGCTTCCTGCTACTCGGGATCCTCTATCACTGCGGTATTCGCATTTTCTATTGGATAGGCATAATGCGAACAATGAAGCAAACTCAAAATCATTCCTGTCACACAGACAAATACTGAGAACCCCAACCCCCAACTTGCTGATCAATCCCCCAGACACCAGGGAGCTTTCACCCTCCCTGGTGTTTGGGTTTGCGAAGTTTGATTTTTCTTTGTATACTGGTGGTGATTGAAAATTTAGTATTGCAGGGGAGCTGCTGACAGCGGCTGAGAGGGAGAGGTCTCCGACCCGTTTACCTGATCTGGATAATACCAGCGGAGGGAAGTGAACCATTTTTTTTGTAATAGGAAAGCGCATCAAATTGCCCGTAGGTCCTACGGTTGTGATCATTTCATTGCTATTGTTGGAGCTGATGGTATGGATTTTTCAGGTTCCCAAATGGCTTCTGCCTCCGCCATCCCGAGTGATCCATACTCTCTATCTGGACCGAAGCTTGCTCCTGGGGCATACTTTTACCACTTTGGTCGAAACTCTGAGCGGATATTCTCTGGCTTTGATTTTAGCTGTGTTGATTGCTTTGCTCATGGACGCTTCCAGTTTTATACGCAAAACCTTTTATCCTCTTATGATTGTCAGCCAAACTATTCCTATCATCACTATCGCCCCTCTTTTAGTGCTTTGGCTGGGTTTTGGGATGGGTCCGAAAATTGCTATTGTGGTCCTGATATGCTTCTTCCCTGTTTGCATGGCTCTTTTACATGGTTTGTCCCAGATGGATGGAGATTTTATGGATCTAATGAAAACCATGGGAGCCTCTCGCAGAGATCTTTTCTTCCATTTAAAGCTCCCCTCCATACTCCCTTCTTTCTTTTCCGGGCTCAAGATTTCAGCCACCTACAGCGTGATGGGAGCAGTGATTGCTGAGTGGTTGGGAGCTAAAGCAGGCTTGGGAGAATACATGCGTCGCACCCTGCATACTTTTTCCATCGAAAGAACTTTTGCTGCCATTGTGATTGTCATTACCCTCAGCCTGCTCATGGTAGGGCTCATTCACCGCATAGCCTATCATACCATGCCATGGCTGATACACTCAAAAACACGTGAGGGAAGTTTTAAGGAGGAAGAACTGTGAAAGGAAAAATTATTGGCTTTTTGGTGCTTTGTCTTTGTTTTGCTTCTATAAGTTGTACGGGTGGTAAAAAACAGCCCCTGGAGAAAATTACCCTTTTATTGGACTGGACCCCTAATACCAACCATACTGGTCTCTATTGCGCCAAAAACCTGGGCTACTTCGAGGAAGAAGGTTTGGAAGTGGATATTCTCCTGGCTCAGGAAGGAGGGACCTCTGCCCTGGTTTCGAGTGGAAAGGCTCCCTTTGGGGTGAGTTATCAGGAGGAAGTGACCTATGCACGCTCAGAAAAGCTCCCGGTGGTAGCTATTGCAGCTATGGTGCAACACAACACTTCTGGCTTTGCAGCTCCAAGTGATCGAGGAGTTAAAACTCCCGCAGACTTTGAAGGAAAAAGATATGGAGGTTGGGGCTCTCCAGTGGAAACTGCCTTATTGAAAACCCTCGTTGGCAAATATGGAGGAGACTTTTCCAAGGTGGAAATGCTAAGCTCAGGGGCTGCAAGCTTTGTGGCCGCAGTGGAAAAAAACATGTTTGACTTTGCCTGGATCTACTATGGCTGGGATGGCATCCTGGCAGAACTTAGAGAAATCCCTTTGACCTTTTTTCTCTTGCAGGACGAAGACCCCCGTCTGGATTTCTATACCCCGGTGATCATCACAAGCGAAAAAACCATTTCCGAACGACCAGAGTTTGTAAAAAGCTTTTTAAAAGCCGTCAGCCGTGGATATGATTATGCTATACAAAACCCCGATAAAGCTGCTGAAATCCTGTTGAAGGAAGTGCCTGAGCTGGATAAAGAGCTCATCTTTGCCAGTCAGCGTTATTTGTCACCCAGATATCAGGACGATGCACCTTACTGGGGATATATGAAGGAAGCAGTCTGGAACAATTATATGGAATGGTTGATTGAAAACGACTTATTGTCTGAAGCTATTGATATCAAGCAAGCCTATACCATCGAATTCCTGGCACATGACTAAACTCTTCGCCGAAAAGCTGTCCAAAACGCTGGATGGTCTGGAGATTTTACAAAATATCTCGCTGGAGGTTGAGACTGGCTCTGTGACAAGTATCATCGGCCCCAGTGGATGCGGAAAAAGCACCTTCCTGCACCTTCTGGCAGGGTTGATCTCTCCAGATCAAGGCAGGGTGCTGATTGACGGGCAGGATTATACGGGCAAAACAGGTCGTATGGGCTACCTTCAGCAAAAGGATTGCCTGTTCCCCTGGAAAACCCTTTTGGCAAACGTCATTTTGCCCCTACAAATAAAAAAATGGCCCTTAGTTGAAGCCAGAGCCAAAGCGATGGATTATTTGAGTAAATTCAAGTTGGAAGGTTTTGAAAACTACTACCCCTCAGAGCTGTCTGGGGGGATGCGCCAACGGGCAGCCCTTTTGCGCACCTACCTATATCAAAGCGATATCCTGCTTTTGGACGAACCCTTTGCCCAATTGGATGCCATCAGCCGAAAAAGGATGCAGGAATGGCTTCTTGCCATGAAAGAGGACTTGGATTTGACCATTGTGATGATCACGCACGATATCGACGAGGCAGTCTTTCTTTCGGATCAGGTGGTGGTTTTTTCACCTTTGCCTGCCAGAATGGTGCTCAGTTTAAAGCTTCATCCCCCATCGATGCGAAAGCTAAGCTATGTAAGCTCTCCAGAGTTTGTGGAAAACAAAAGCAAAATCATGGATGCGCTTTATCATGAAGACACAGTAAACAAGGCTTAAGCTTGAGTTAAAAAATCTCTTTCCAGATCATGTAAAAACCAGCGATAAGTACTAAAATTCCACAGATGATTTTTAAGATGGTGGCTCCCTTGGATTTTTCTGTCCAGTTCAAATATGTTTGAACTGCTCCTGTAAAAGTTCCTGCTAATACAATGACTCCTACATGTCCGATAGTAAAGAAAGAAAGAATCAGGATGGCATGAACGAGATTTGAACCAGCTACTTGAAAAGCTATCCCTAGTATGGGTGCCATAAAGGCAAAGGTGCAGGACCCTAAACCTGCGCCAACAATAAAACCAAGAACAAAAGTAGCCCAGGGATTGGTAGTTTTTTTCATTCCTTTTGCAGGAAGACCTCCACCCCAGTCGAGTTTTACCAGTCCCATTAGATAGAGTCCGAAAAAAATAAATACTGCAGCAACTACATAGTTAGTGATGGGACCTAAATCACCAGCAAGTCTTCCAAGAGATAGCGTGATAGCGCCAAGAATAATGATAGAAGCAAGAATACCAAGGGAGAGTAAGAGAGAAGAAATAAAGGCTTTTTTAGTGGTTTGATCCTTTTGCGAGCTGATATAGCCAATGACAAGGGGAATTGCTGCAAGGTGACAGGGACTGAGAATAATGCTGAGAATACCCCAGACAAAACTCCCGAAAGAAGCAACTAGCAGCGATCCAGCCAGCCACTGATTTAAGGTTGTAAATACCTGCCCCACGCTAAAACTCCAGGCCGTGATCGGTAAAGGTCTTTAAAATATCTTCCTTGGAGAAAAAGCCAATATGGCGGAAAAACTCCTTGCCTTCTTCGTCGAAGAAAATTTGGGTGGGAATCACATTTATACCATATTCTCTTGATTTATCTTGATTCTTTGTCACATCGATAAACTCAATCAAGAGTCGATCTTTGTATTCAATTTGGAGTTCTTCCAGAATAGGTTCCATTTCTTTGCATGGGATGCACATAGTGGATCCAAGGTCGATCATGCGGGGAATACCCAGAGCCTCTTCCTGGATGGGCTGGGAGTTTTTGTTTAAACTACAGGCACTGAGATGAAACATCAGCCCCATCATCACTGATAAAACTACAAAAGATAAGACTCGCTGAATACAAGTTTTGTTTTTCATTTTTTCACCTGTTTATTCTTCCACTTTGGATAACAAATCTTTGATCTGCTGAGTAGTCAACACTTTCCCAGCGGATAAGACCTTACCGTTGACTGCAAAGCCGGGGGTGGACATGATGCCAAAGGATACAATTTCTTGTATTTCTGTGACTTTTTCGATCTCCACTTTAAGTCCAAGCTCTTGAACTACTGCTTCTACGTTGGCAAGAAGCGTTTTGCATTTGGGGCATCCCACCCCCAGGATTTGAATCTTCATCACAACCTCCATAAATTTAGGGCAAAGCTCCATATATTAAACCTGCCAGCATGGAAAAAGTTACCACCAATGTCACATAGGTCAAGGTTTTTTTGAAGCCAAGTACTCGATTGATTACCAACATGGCTGGAAAGCTCAGGGATGGACCAGAAAGCAATAGTGCTAATGCAGGACCTTTATGCATTCCTTTGGCTATAAGCCCTTGCATGATAGGAATCTCGGTCATGGTGGAAAAATACATAAAAGCACCAAAAATGGAGGCAATAAAGTTTCCGAGAAGGGAATTGCTACCTACCAGGCCCTGGATGAGGGTTTCAGGCAAAAAGGGCATCACAAAACCTGCCAGCATGACTCCTATCAATAGGGTTGGAAACAGAATCTTGGTAAAAGTCCAGGTTTCATTTAACCATTCCTTGGCGAGGCTTCGTTTAAACTTGAATATAGCAAGCAAGGTAACTGCAAGAGCCATGCCCATCATCACAGCATACTTATAGACAACATAGCCTGGATCGACTTTAAAACCATTGATGACGAGAATGCCTACTAAAAAAATAAAAAAGAAACTCAGGGTGCTTTTAGAGGTATCGTGATCTTCGCTGTCTCCCACAAACAATCCCCCACCCTCTACTTTTTCAGGATGAATCCAGTGCATGGTCAAGCCAATCAGGATGGATATCAACACTGCGAAGAGGATTCTTGCCAGACCAATGGAGTATCCGAGGACCGATATGGTCAAAAACATGGCAGCGATATTGATGGCAGGACCAGAAAAGAGGAAGGTGCTTGCAGGACCAAGGCCGGCTCCACGTTTACGTATTCCTGCAAATAAGGGTAAAATCGTGCAGGAGCATACCGCCAGAATGGCTCCGGAAACTGCAGCTATGGAATAAGCTATCCATTTTTTACTTTTAGGACCCAGGTAAGACAAAATGACATCTTTTTTTATAAAAACTCCAATAGCACCCGCAATGAAAAAAGCTGGAACCAAACAAGTAAGAACATGAGCCCTGGCATAATCGTTGAGCCAATAGAGGGAGGAAAAGATTGCATCCTTAAAAAGCTGAGACCCCAGGGGCATGAAAAATGCAAATAGAAAGAATCCTAATAGCCATAAAAAGGTCTTTTGTTCTTTATTCATCATATCACCTGCACTCATAAAATATATAACAAAATTATTATATAAGGTTTTCGTTATATATCAAGAATTCAAGCCTATTAATTGTAGTCGTTCCTTAATGATTTGCGCCAGAGCTTGTCTGAGCTGTATGCTATCTTTGGTGATCAGCCAAAGATCGTGATGTTGCTCTATCTTGTCCAGCTCCATTCCCAGGGTATGTGTGACAAAATCTTCCTCCATGACTCCATATTGCAAGAGCAGGGGTTTGTTTTCAAGATATTCGCTATTGACTGCACGATAGGTGATCATTCCACGTTCAAGCTCAAGAGAATACTCCTTGTTGAGGATATCCAACACTGCTTCGCCTATCAGGAAGCATTCCTCGCATTCCTCGGTATGATGAAAACGCACCAAATCCAAACGGGTGGAAGGTAAGTCGAGTTCTTGATAATTGGGAGGATAATAGCGAATGGTTTGTATTTCTTTGCGTTCGTTTTTCTTGCTTTCTATGCTACACGCATTAAGTGAGATTGAAATAAGCAGGATGCATGTCATAAGCATGGAAAGAGAAGCCTTGTAAGCCATTTTACGGCTCCAATCCAAGTTTGGCAAAAAACTCTCGTATCTCAGTTTTATACCAGACTCCTTCTTTTCGATATAGTTCTCTACCCAAACCGTCCATCACAAGAATGGTTGGAACTGCGCTTATATTATACTGGCTTTCAAGCTGAGGGAACTCTGCTAAATCAACAATTTCAAAACTCACGCTATCCCTAAATTCTTTTTTCATTTCAAGCATTATTTCATTCATTTGTGCACATGAAACACAATCATCTCGACCAATATCCAATACACGAATTTTGCCCAGCTTCTCGACGTCCCACTTCCAGGAAGGTTCCTCGACAGGCTCCTGCTTCACTTTTGTTTCTGTTTTTTGAGCGCTCTTGTTGACCACTGCTCCAGACTTGCTTAGCACGTTAATGGCTATGCTAATGCCAGCAACAATCACGAGCAGAAAAAGGATGGGACCGATAACACTCAGATCAATTCTCTTTTTTGACATGGCTTGGATTCCTTTCACCCTGAAATGAATTATGCTTTCTTTGCCCCAAGATTCTCATCGAATTTAGGACTGCCAGGAGGGTAACTCCAACATCAGCGAAAACTGCCTCCCACATGCTGGCAAAACCAAAAGCTCCTAAGAGCAAAACTGAGATCTTCACTGAAAGGGCAAAAACAATATTTTGTACGATAATCTGTCGGGTTTTTCGAGCAATTTGAAAAGCTCGAGGAAGCTTGCGTAAATCTTGATGCATCAGCACAATATCTGAAGCCTCAATGGCAGCATCAGAGCCCCAGGCACCCATAGCTACGCCGATATCAGCCTGGGCAAGCACTGGAGCATCGTTGATGCCATCACCCACAAACATCAGTTTTTCTTTTTTACTCATTTTTGATCGCAAAGAAGCCATGATGGTAGCCTTGTCTTGAGGCATGAGTTCGGCATGTATCATATCTAAATTTAGGCTTTGAGCTATTTTGTTGGCAACACTTTTCCTATCACCACTAAGTAAGCCTAAATGTTTGATCTTCCAGGTTCTTAGCCAAGCCATGACTCCATGTGTTTCAGGCTTAAGCTCATCTTCCAAAGCAATAAAGCCTGCCAAATGGCCATTAAAAGCAACATAGGCACCGCTGGTGCCTTCCTGTAAGGTGTCGTCAATTTCAATATGATGCTCTTTCAATAGTTTTATATTCCCCACAAGTATCTCTTCATTTTGATTAAGCTTTAGGATAATTCCTCTGCCTGCTATTTCCTGGTATTCCAAGGGAAGTATCTCGGGTAGATCATTTTGATATGCTTGCAATATCGGATAGGCGAAGGGATGCAGAGAATATTTTTCAGCCAAAGCAGCGTAATAAAGCACCTCAGAGGCTTGGAACCTAGCAGTGGGTAAAATCTTGCTTACCTTGAACTGCCCATGAGTAAGGGTTCCTGTTTTATCAAACAAAATGGTTGAAACTGAGTTTAATGCTTCCAGGTAGTTTCCTCCTTTGATGAGAATCCCTTCGCGTGAGGCAGCACCCAGCCCACTAAAAAAACTAAGAGGAATGGATATGACCAAAGCACAGGGGCAAGAAACTACCAAAAACACAAAGGACCTATAAAGCCATATGTTCCAGGGAATAGAAGGAAAAACCCATGGACAGACGAGAGCCAAAAAGAGCGCAGCAAGCACCACCAGAGGGGTGTAAACTCTGGCAAGTCGGGTAATGAGTTGCTCGCTTTGGGCTTTTTTTTCAGAAGCCGATTCAACAAGTTGCATGATACGTTGCATGGTGGATTCTTGAAAGACTTTGCTGGCTTGCACATGAATAAGACCTCTCAAATTGATGGACCCGGACAGTACCTGCTGACCTTTGACTGCGATGGAGGGCTCTGATTCTCCAGTTAGGGCTGATAAATCGAGATGTGAGGAGCCTTCTACTATGATACCATCGATAGCCACTCTATCGCCAGCTTTTAGGACAAAAACATCACCAATCTTTACTTTTTCTGCATCCAAAGAGATCAGCTTACCCTCTTGAAGCACATTTACTTTATCGGGTCGAAGCTTTACCAAGGATTGAATGGACTGACGAGACTGGTGAACTGCAAACTGCTGAAATTGATCGCCCAACCAGAAAAAAAGCATCACCGCAACTGCTTCAGGGTATTCTTTTATAGCAAAAGCACCTAAAGTTGCGATACTCATCAAAAAGTATTCATCAAAGATGTCCCCACGTCTGATATTCTTAATAGATCTTAGCAGTACCTGCCAGCCAAAAATGAGATAAGCAATGAAATAAAAACCTGCAGAGAGAGGAATAGATTTTACAAACAAAGCTAAAACAAAAAAGCTTAAACCCAGTGATAATCGAAGTACTTTGGTGATGGTGATAAAAGTCCAGGGGGACTCAAGGCCTGTGAAGGATCTTTGGACTTTAACTTCGGGCTCCAGGTCATGGACGATCGTTTCAATTTTCTTGAGTAGTAGCTCAGAGTTTTTTTTCTCTGAAATTGTAATGGAAAGTTTTTTGCTTGCGATGTTTAATTGTGCGGAGGCTACCCCCGGAATCTTAGCTACCTGTTTTTCAATTTTGGCGGCACAGACTGCACAGTGCAGACCCTCTAATTGGAGAGAAAAAGCATGGCCAGGGGATTCTTTTTTTTGTTCAATCCTGCACTGACATGGATTTTGGCCTATCCAACTCCGTACTTCCTTTAGTGTTTCCTGAGCTAATCTTGATGAATCGATTTGAAGGGATAACACCTGGTTTTCTTTGTCAAAGTTTAGCCCATGAACACCTGGGATTAGGCTCAAAGCATGGATTGTTTTTTTGATACAAGCCTGGCATTTAAGATCTGATAAATCAAGAACTGTTTTGATCACCTTATATTACCTTGCTCATCCAATTTTTTTTCTTGAACACCAGAGCAATAAGGTATAAATTGACTAATGAAGTGATAACAAAGGAAATCCAAAGCCCATTTTGTCCAAAATATTTTCCTAGTAAATACATGCCAGGTAGCTGGAAAATCCAAGTAGTGATCAGAGATACATACAGGCTGACCTTGAGATAGCCTGTCCCAAGAAGAGGAGCGCCAAATATCCCAGCAAGTGCGCCTGTAATTTGAAGGAAAGCAAATAAGGGTAAGAGAGAGCTAAATTGCTTGAGTAAATTTGGATCAGAGGTAAAAATCTTCAATACTGGAGCAGGAAAAAGCGAAAAGATGATAAAAAACGCACTAGTAATGACTGCAGCAATCCATGCAGCAGTGATGGTAGCTTGATAGGATCGATCCGGGCGATTGGCTCCCATGTTTTGCCCCACAATGGCTGAGGTAGCAAATGAAAGCCCTGAAATCAACATTCCAGAAAGACTGGCAGCTCGAGTAACAACAATGTATCCTGCAACTACTTGCATGCCATACATAGCAATAATACGCACCATGATCGAATTTGCCAAACCTCCCACCAAACCCTGAAAACCTGTGGGAAGACCAATGGAAAAGATTTTTTTCATGGTCGGAAAGTGAGGAATAAACAATTGATATAGAGAAAACTGGATCGTCTTTTTTCCACTGGTATATACCCAGAGACCTGCAAAAAGAAGGTAGATTTGTGCTAAGGCGGTTGAGTAGGCTACTCCAAGGATTCCAAGCTTGGGAAATGGCCCAACACCAAGGATGAATAACACATTGAAAGCCAGATTGATCAACAAGGTGCTAAGCATCAAATACATGGGAGTCAAGGAGTCGCCGGAAGCTCGTAGGGCAGTATTAAATGTAAAACCAGTATTGTGGAGAGGGAAAACTAATAGCAGGATACGACCATACTGAACCGCCATTTCCAATGCCTCCCCCTGAGCTCCAAACAAAACCATTAAAGGGCGAAGAAAGATGATAAAAGGAAGGGCAAGGAGCAATGAACCAAATAGTTTCATGATGATGGTCTGAACGGTTGCGACACCTGCTTCCTTGATTTTACCAGCTCCATAATATTGAGCAATAACACATACTGAACCATTGCCAACAATCGAATTGTAGGCGGATAAATAGCCAGTCAAGACCCCATAAAACCCCAGGGCTGCCTGCGCATTGGGGTTGTTGATTTTGCCAAGAAAATACACATCACTCACACTACTCATGGACTGAAAAACCATCGCAATCATGGCTGGCCATGCGAGTGTAAGTAAGGACCAGGTCAGGTTTTTTTCTGATATGCTGTTTTTGGGTTTATCCGGGGGTAAATTCAAATTCGCAGTATTTGCATTTGAGAATAACGGGCTCTTTTGATTGAACGTCATATTCGGGGGTGTATCCTTCCGTGTTGCTAATGCATCTGGAGTTGACGCAGGCAATAGTTCCTTTGATTTCGAAGGGAATTTCTGGATTGATTTTTTTGACTACCTGGGAATCTTTGATGATGTTGATGGTGATATGGGGAGCTAATAGGGACAAGTAGGTTGAGGTAGCTTCATCAAGGTAAAAATCCTGGATTTTAATCATGTCTTTCTTTTGTTGTTGGCTGGAAGGAACATTAATAAAGACTATCAAGGTTTCGTTTCCTTGAAGGTGCTTTTTTAAAATCTCCAGGCAATGAAGACCCATGCCTTCGGGTAAATGATCAATCACAGTTCCATTGACTAACATTTGAGTTTTCATAAGTTAAATCACCCCCAATAAAGTAGCTATCAGAGCCATACGCACTGGAACTCCATTATAGGCTTGTTTGAAATATAGAGCTCGGGGATCTTTGTCGACATCTCGAGCTATTTCATTGACTCTGGGTAAAGGATGAAGCACGATGGCATCCTTTTTGGCTGATCTAAGCATTTCTTCTGAAACCACGTAGGCATCACGATATTTCAGGTATTCCATTTCACCCAAACGCTCCCGTTGAACACGAGTGACGTAAATCACGTCCACATCATTGATAAAATCTCGAATGTTGTTTGCTACTTTGGGAACTACTTGAAACTCGGAGCTTAATGTACGCATGATATAGTCTGGCATTTCCAGTCCTGGAGGAGAAGCAAAACACATTTTAACTCCGAACCTTGCGAGAGAAATAGCCAGAGAATGAGTGGTACGACCAAACTTTAAATCGCCCGAGATGAGCACGCTCAGATTAGCAAAAGATCCTTTTTCTTTGAGAATGGTATAAAGATCGAGTAGGGTCTGGGTAGGATGTTGGTGCCCTCCATCTCCCCCATTGATGATAGGGACATTGGAAAACTGAGAAGCTACTCGCGCTGATCCCTCATTGGGATGACGGATAGCAATTACGTCAGAATAACTTGCTACCGTTCGGATAGTGTCAGCCAGGGATTCTCCTTTTGAAACTGAACTGCCTTCAGTGCTTGAAAAACCAAGAACTGAGCCTCCGAGACGAAACATGGCTGATTCAAAGGATAGTCTTGTGCGGGTGGAGGCCTCGTAAAACAAAGTTGCCAGAATTTTACCTTTGCACAAATCGAGTTTTTGTTTGTTTTGGATGGCGTGATTCATTTCGTCGGCAGCAACAAAGAGCTTCATGATTTCTTCGTTGGACAGATCTTTAATGTTTACCAGATCTTTTTTCATACTTCTCCCCTTTTTTAAGGATTGCTCATTTAGCTTTTTTTTTACATACCTATTATATTTATATATTGGAAATATTTTATAGGATTTTTGAATTCCATTCAGATTTTGAATATAGTTTTAGCATAGAAGATGGAGGTTGCTTATGAAAATCAATGGCTTTGAGTATCGCGAAGGTAGATTTTACACCAAGAAACATCTATGGGTTTTGGTAAAAGGCAAACAGGCCCGAATTGGTTTGGATGCTTTTTTTATCTCCCATTTAGGAGACATCTCCGATATTGAGCTTAGCTATATTGACAATGAATGTGAAAAAGACGATGCTATTGCCACCATCTATTCTGATGCAGACAATCTGGATATCCTGCCTCCATTTCCTGGAAAAATAATCAACGTCAACGAAGAGCTGGAAGATGATCCCAGTCCTCTTATGGAAGATCCATATGGCAAAGGATGGTTAGTGGACATGATCATCAGCGACGAAGCAGATTTGGAACAGCTATTTAAAGGAGATGAAGCAGAAAGTTGGTATCGAACTGAAACTGAAAAAGACTAAGCCATTTTCATGAAAAAGAACGAGAAAATCAAACCAAAAGCTATTGCCATATCTCACTCTTATGCTGATTTCGATGCCATAGCTTCCACTATCGCAGTTTCCAAGCTTTATCCAGATATGCTTCCTGTGTTGAACTATTCATGTGAAGAAGAAGTTCAACGATTTTTATCCATATACAAAGACTATCTTAGATTGACTCCTATCAACAACGTATCCTTCGAGGCGGTTGAGTTAGTGGTGATTACAGATTTTCAAGACATCTCAAGGATCAAACCCCTAATAGCCGAAATGAAGAAACGCAAAATCACGATCAAGATCTATGATCATCATCCTACTGAAGCCCATATCAAAGGAACTCATCGATACCTTAAAAGCTATGGGAGTACTATGACCATTCTTTATGAAAAACTTAAACATCGCAAAATAGCATTTTCTGCTATTGAAGCCACCTTGTTTCTGATAGGTATCTATGAAGATACAGGATCTCTGAGTTTTACCTCCACCACAGTCAGGGACATGGAAGCTGCTGCGTTCTTTTTAAAAAATGGTGCAAAACTAAACGTTATATCGGATTTCGTATTCCCTCCCATTTCTGAATCACAAAAATCCCTTTATACTCAACTATTCGCTGCACTTCACATTCTTGAAATTAAAGGAGTTCAAATTGGAATCTGTGCAGTAGAATCAAAAAAGTATGTCGAAGGGGTTTCATTTCTTGCTCATCGAATTCTAGAGGCTACTGCAGTGGACGCTCTTTTTGTATTGGTAAAGTTTAAACAGGATTTATTGATCGTAGGAAGATCAACCGATGAGAAAATACTCCATATACACCGCATTATGGAGTATTATGGGGGCGGAGGCCATACTCAGGCAGGATCGGCCTTCATAAAAGACAAACACATGGATCTCAACCTGCTTGCTATCAATGTCCTAAGAAAGATAAAAAAGCATATTCGCATGAGTCGTCAGGTAAAAGACTTCATGAGCAGTCCTGTTAAAGTGGTCAGTTCTGACACCTCAGCAGAAGAAACATTGAAAATTATGCTTCGATATGGACATTCTGGCCTTCCGGTGGTAGATGGAGAAAGAGTCATAGGAATCATATCACGTAAAGACATAGAACGAATGAACGAAGAAAAGCTTCGTATGCGTCCAGTGAAGTTTTACATGTCTCGTACCCCAGTGGTGATTAGCCCTGAAAGCTCTCTCAAAGAAGCTGAAAACCTTATGGTGGATCGTGATATTGGGCGCCTTCCTGTGATATCGGAGGGTAAAATCATGGGAATTCTTACCCGATCTGACTTACTACGAGCCTTGTATGGCATACACAAAAACCAGGGCCGAAGAAATCATAGATCTGAAGAACCCCCTGATCCAGTGGAGATAAAGTTGTTGATGGAAGCATTCATTTCTCAACAATGTCTTAATGTGATTCAGACTATTGCAAAGATAGCAGATCAATTGATCTTGCCTTTATACATAGTGGGAGGTTGTGTGCGAGATTTGTTGTTAGGTCTTCCCGCAAAAGATATTGATTTATTAGTGGATGGAAATGCTCTGGACATCGCTCAACAATATAAAAAACGTTATCCAGAAAGCAAAGTAATCTGCAATGCCAAATTTAACACAGCAAAAATAATCATCAAAGATGATCTTTCATTTGACCTGACCAGCGCAAGAACAGAGTATTATGAACACCCTGCAGACCTACCCAAAGTGAGTTCTGGCTCCCTTAGAGAAGATCTATACCGTAGAGATTTTACCATCAATACTCTGTCAATTTGTCTCAATCAGGAGCGCTATGGGCAACTCATCAACGATTATCACGGCTACGAAGACTTGAAGGCAAAAAAGATCAGAGTCCTTCACAATCTAAGCTTTATTGAGGACCCATCACGAATTTTCCGAGCCATTAGCTACCTACTAAAGTTTAAATTTTCGTGGGAAAGTAAAACCAAAGAACTTGCATTGAATGCCATGAAATCAGGTATTTTTGAGCGCACTTCACGTTTTCGAATATTAAATGAGTTTATCAGCATGTTGAAAGAGCCGATTTCAATATCCAAAGCCCTTAGCAAACTAAATGATATTGAGGCTATTCCCATGCTCTCATCCAACATAGTGATCAACAAAAATATGCTCCAAACCATTTTTAAAGCAGAGAAACTTACTCCTTTTCTCGCCGAGGAAGATCGGTGGATATTATACCTTCTTCTGCTGACCTTATCGATCAGCAACGATGAACTTGAGGACATCATGGAGCGTTTGAAGTTAAACAAAAAAAAGAAAAGCTGGATTTACCATTTCAGGAAGCATTATCAGGCTACACTGGAACAATTGAACGGAATGCCCTTGGAAAAAGCTTCAATCCTGGTAGATTTACTGGAAACTTATCGAAGCGAGGAATTGGCAGCCCTGGCAAGTATTTGTAATAATTCTCAAAGAAAAGCTATCGAACATTACTTTTTCAAGTTACGTTTGATCAAGCTTGAGGCTTCGGGGGAGCAGATCAAGAAGTGGACAGAACTTGAAGGAAAAGAACTTGGACAGGTGCTAAGGCAACTAAAGATCATGAAAATCGATGGACAACTGGAAACTTTGGAAGAAGAAAAAAACATGGCTATATTGCTTTCTCAAGGAGTTACTCATGAAAATACCTAAATTATCTTATGATCAAATTATCTTTTTTCTTGCTTTCACTGGACTTGTTTACTTTAAAAACATCAATGAAGCTCAAACCAATACTTCAGATTGGTTGACTGGCATCCTGGTAACTATCTTTTGTGCATTGATCGCTTTACATCTAAGATCCAATACTCAGCTCTATGTAGCTCATCTATTGGGAGATATCAACATCAAGATCCAAAAGCAACTCAAACTTTTTTCATTTGATTTTATCGATTGGATAGGATTAATCCCACTGATCGGTCTTCAGATGGGCTGGGGAAGACCCATCAACTCAGACAAAGCGATGAAAGGATCAAAACGACTCAACCGATGCATCATCCTGCTCTCAGGTTCGATTATTAATCTGTTGTTAGCCATACTGCTAAAGCTATGTGTTAGCCCCTTGGAAGCTATATCATTAAACCTTGCAGCCATTACTGAGCTCTGGTCGAGAGTTCACCTTCATTTTGGACTCATCAATTTGCTTCCCTTGCCCCCCTTTGACGGATGGTATGTAGTGGGCGCTTTGTTCAAACGAAATATGAAACAAAATGACAATCGTAATTATGGCCTCATACTTTCATTGATCCTTTTCTATTTTGATATCATTCAAGATCTGATATTGGCAGTAAGTAGTCAGATCATGAGTTTATTCTAATTTTTGGCCATACTCTTTCATGAGGATGCTGCTATCTTCCTCATTGATCCAGCGATCTTGGTTGATATCACAAAGAAGGTGTAAAGAATTGGTGGAATCGACTCGTTGACCAAGATATCTTGAAATCAATCTTAGATCAAAGAAATCAACCTTGGCATCCTGATTTAGATCTCCGAGTAAAAATGAACGCCGACTCAGGGTCATTTCTGGAAGCGAGGGATAAACTCGTATAAGCTGTTTAGCTTTGTCTTTGATTGAGCATCTTGCGGTCCAGGAGACGCTTCCAAGACCTTTGGTGGCAAAACGCAACTTAGCCAACTGGTATCGCTGATTCTTCATTCCTTCATTCCATTTGCCTTCCCATTCGAGCTTCATCGATGTCTTGCGAATCACAGGTTTTTTGGCTTCCATCGGAAATTCAGCCAACTCAACTTCAAGATCGAGCATTTTACGATCGTCAATGTTCAGATATATTTCGAGTTGTTCTATTTCCTGCTCAAAAAAGTCCCAGTAAAGGGTAAGTTCAGCCTTATCTCCAGACATAAGCAACTTCGGAGAAGCCAAAACAGGTTCTGAATAGACTTTGGAGTTTTCGTCAGAGAAAACAAACCTGGATGAAAAAGCTTCATCTCCTTGTTTGGCAGAGGATTCGAAACGTAGCATATATTCCCCGTTTGGTATATGCTCACCACTTTCCAAAGAACCATTCCATGAAAAACTATAGTATCCTGCGGGAACAGTGTTTAGCTCAAAAACGGGCTTACGACTCCAATCCAAACCATATTTATCACAAAGATAGACTTTCACAGTTCCGTAATTTGAATTTGAAGTTTGATCTTCAAATGTTTGCTCGCTCCCAGTATTTAAGGAAAACACCACATGCATGGATTCTGGAGATACTTGGGCTTCTTTAAGCATATGCAGTTTTGACATTTGAATGTCTGAAACTCCCTTTTGAATTGCTAAGCTATTCTCTTTTTCCACGCTTTCTCGGTACAGTAGAAAGGGTAAATGCAGACTACCTATACGAATTAAGCCCTCATAGCGAGTTCTAATAAAGGTATTGTTTAAGGCTTCCCTTGGTTTAATGCTTATTTTAAGTGAGGATGTCTGAGCCTTTTTTATCATAATGCTGGAGGAGTCCAATTCTATAGCAAAAGGAAGCTCTTCACCTTGTTCGGTAAAAATTTCGACCTGTGCTGTATAAGTTGCATCAGTGTTTCCTTTGATGCTGATTGTTTTTTGGTAACCACTCTCCCAGTTTTCTATAACTAAAGCTCTTGGCTCTAAGAATGCTGGAGTTTTAAGTGCTTTGACAATATTGGCTTGACCTGCACCCTGAAGAGTGTAGGTGACGGGAAGCTTGTTGGCGGGATTGATAATCAGGTCAGCAGTGTTCATCAAGGATGATTTGATCTGATCCCCTGTCCACTCAGGTCTGACTTCTTTTATTAGAGCTACAATTCCTGTTATTACGGGTGATGCCATGGAAGTGCCACTCATCCCAGCATATGATCCATATTTTCGTGGAAGGGTTGAATGTATATCAACGCCTGGTGCAGATATTTCTGGTTTAAAGCAAGCATCAGGGGTGATACCCATGGAAGTGAATGAAGAGATCTTTGGGGTGTTTCCATCGCGATCATTGGATGCAGCCACTGAAAAAGCATCTTCAGTGATGGCGGGGGCTCCAGCTACCCAGGGCATATTTTTGCTTCTTGAGCCTGAGTTTCCAATCGCGGCCACTACAAATACTCCTGCATTTGAAGCATTTTTTACTGAACGATGCATCAAGGTGTCCCCTTTGGCAACAAAACCGTTCCCCACATGGCCCAGAGATAAGTTGATCACCTGGCATTTATCTTTTACCGATTGATCGATAGCTTTGTATATGTTTTCTGAAGGTATCCCTGGTTGTCTGCTTGAATTTACTTTATAAACCATTAAATCAGCATCAAAGGCCATCCCTTTGGAATTATTGTTTTGACCCAGACCTGCGGCTATTCCTGCCACATGTGTGCCATGGAAATTGGCATCAATGCCATAATTGCCTTCGCCAGAAAAATCAAGTCCTCCCTTGATTTTGTCTTTAAATTCAGGATGTTGAGCATCTATACCGGAATCAATGATTCCTACCAAAATCTTTTTTCCGCTGGCTTTTGTATCGTCATTGGCAGTCCAAATTTTGGTGACACCAGTAGATTCAGAAGCCTGTCGTCGAAAACTGCTAAACTCGAGTCGAATATCATTTACATAGTAAACAGAGGGATGCAGAGCGATAGATGTCAAATCTTTGCCAGGAACGCGAATAGCAAAACCATGAATAACTTCAGAAAAATCATTACTGAATTCAATAGTTGGATTTTTTCTTTGTAGATGTTTGAATAGTGCTTGCTGTTTTTTGCCAAGTTGTTCACGATACAATTGAGCAAGGTTTTCTTCTTGTTCAAGGCTCAAATCGAGTCCAAGTTTTTTTTGTTGAGTCTGGTAACGAAGAATATATTTAGATACGGGATCATCCCTTAGCTCAACAATCACAGGCACTTTAAGAGATGAGGTGCTTAGCTCCTGTACCAGTGCCTGGTCTATTTTTTGAATATTACTTTCTATTGTCCACGCTGGATGCGTAAAAAAGACAAAAAGCAAGGAAAGCAATATTGATATGATTTTTTTCATAGTGAAAGATCCTCCCGTATACTGCAGTATGTTAAAGTTTATATCCGATATCCCTTAGAAAAGATTTTCGTTGTTTTTTTTGGTCTTCATTTTCAATGCCCTGGGGTGAAAAGCCATCAATAACCCCAAGGATGCCTTTGCCTTGATCGCTTTGTGCTATTATGACCTGTAGCGGATTGGCAGTGGCACAATAGATACGACAAACTTCAGGTATCGCCTTGATAGCATTGAGCACCTGGATGGGAAAAGCTTTATCAAGGAATATGATAAAGCTGTGCCCCGCGGATAATAGTTGAGCGTTTTCCTCTGCAAGATCGATTAATTCCTGCTTGTTTCCAGAAGATCGTATAAGGCATGGTCCAGAGGCTTCACAAAAACTCAAACCAAACTCAATCCCGCTGGAGGATTGCACCAAAGCTTCGTGCAAATCCTCGACGGTTTTAATAAAATGAGCTTGTCCAAGAATTAGATTGTATGCATTGGGATTGTGGATAGGTATTAGCTCAAATTTCATGTGTCCCCCCTGGCGTAAATGTCATATTAAATCATCTTGCCCATTTCACGGGTGATGATCATCAAATCAGACATATCCACTCGTAGATCCTGGTTGAAATCACAACTTGCGTTAAAAGCTGCATCCCCCCTGTTAGTGCCATAAGCTTCATTGAAGATGGCATAATCATAGCGATCTACAATTTTGTCGTTGTTGATGTCTGCAAGGAGATAGTCACGATTCTGGATGCGGATACTTGGCATCATAGGCTTGACTCTCTGGCTTTCTCCTGTATCTAGTATGATTCTAAAGCCTTTGCTAGAAAAGCGGACTCTGCCTGCGCCAATGGTCCTGAAAACGAGGGTAAAACTCTTTTGGTCAAGGAAAGTACTGAGGGGCATTTGATCAAAGTAGAACTTGACCTTGATAATACCATTGTTGTCGTCTTCATCTATGTCAAAATCAAATTCGTCTTCGATATCTTTCATAAAACCATTGAGCCGGAAACTACGATACATTAATCTTGCGGGATCATAATTTAACTCAAATTCGATGGAAGAGACTGCTTTTGCATTTTGTTCCAGCGATAAAAGAGAACCGAAGTTAAGGTCCAGGGGAAACTCTTCATACTCGCGAAAAATTGCAAGTGAGGAGAAAACTGCAGTAATGGGATCTGGAACATCAGAACTTATTACCTGGAAAGCTTGCTTTTTTTCAACGTAGTTGGTGGTTTTATATGCTTTTTCTTTGCTATCATAATAAAGTTTGGTCATGCTGACAGAAATGAAATAGGAACCTTTAGGGAGGAAATAGCGATTTTCTCGATTTTTTCCATTCCAGGGTATTGAGTATTCTCCAACCATAACATTGCTAAGGGATAAAATACTGTCCCACTCTTCTCCTTCATTGTCAACAATGGCTATCTTGACGTTGCCATAATTTCTTCCAATGTTCATAGTGGAATTTCCACTTGGAACAGTTACTACGGTGCCAGCATTCATAGAAAAATTGATCAAAACGGAATCGGTAAGCTCTGCCGATTGAGTAGAGAACTGGAGCTGTGCAGTGGAAAGACGTATGTCAGATATGGGCTCAGGCAGGTTGGATACATTATCTCTACAAATAACAAAGGGAATGTGGAGATCTGAGCCAAGTTTGACAATTCCTTCGTATCTCCCTCTAAGAAAACGTTCTTTGTCTACTTTAAATTTGACTGTAAACTGGGCATCTTTTGAAGGTTCAAGGGAAAGATTTGTTGAATCAAAGCTAAGCTCGATTGGCGAAACTTCGCCATCCAGTAAAAATACTTGATAATTTAAGTCAAAGCTTTGTTTTTCGGCTTTTGCATTACTTACTGTAAAAACCTGTTCAAACTCTTGGGAAGCGTTTGAAAACACAAGTGCTCTTGGCTCTATAAAGGCAGGGGTAAAGATTGCTCTATCAATTCTGGCAGATCCGGCACCTTGTAGAAAAAAAGTGATGGGCATACGGTTTGCGGGGTTGATAAGAAGCTCTGCAGTGTTCATAAATGCGGATTTAATCTGATTAAAATCCCATTTGGGTCGTGCTTCTTTTAGCAGAGTAGCCAAACCTGCCATGGAGGGGCTTGCCATGGAAGTACCGCTGGCATAGCCATACTTACCTCCGGGGAAAGTAGATAGAATATTGTCTCCGGGAGTTGAAATTTCTGGTTTGAATGCAGCGTCAGGGGTGGGACCCATGGAAGAAAAATCAGCAATCACTTTCAAGTTTTGGTACAAAACTTCGAGTGAATAGGTCTTCTGGCTTTCTGCTTTTAAAAGAAGTCCATCCTCAAGACTGAGCATGAGAGTTGGAGGAAGGTAAGCCACTTGTGCGGCAGTTTCGTTTCTTGCTGCATCCAAAATACCAGGATTGATATAGTCCCCAGAAGTATGATTATAAAGGATGACTCCTACAGCCCCTTTGGCATAAGCATTTTCCAACTTTTCACGAAAGGTGATGCCAGTGGGGAGAGGTCCTCTTTGAATGAGAGCAATTTTATCTTTTATGTCAAGATCTTTCAGTTCACCCACCGAGCCAAATCCAGCAGGCACAATAGCTTTTTCAAGGAGTTGATTGGTGAATTGGGGAGTGGGGGAAACTTGAACTGCAGGCATGACTACCTTGGAAGCTTCCTGAGGAGTTAGAATAAGACTTGCCTCGATAGTACGGTCGTTGGAAGCTGCTACAGAAAAAGCTTCTTCCACAATCGCAGGGGATCCTGCAGTCCAGGGTAAATCTGATCTTCGGGAGCCATCATTACCAATGGCAACCACCACCAAAACTCCTGCCTTGGAGGCATTGGCTATGGAACGGTGATAAGCACTGCTACCTTTTGAATTTTCGCCTCCCGCAAAGCCAAGAGACATATTGATAACATCGCATTTATCAGCAACTGAGCGATCGATGGCAGCGATGACATTTCTTGCACCTTGTTGTTCTGGGGTAAACACTCGATATGCCATAAGGTCGGCTTCGTAAGCCATTCCTCGATATTTGTCTGTTTTTCCTTGACCGGCTGAAATGCCTGCTACGTGGGTTCCGTGGCCTTCTTCATCTCTGTAGTCACCGTTTCCTTTGACAAAATTGTAGCCTCCACGAACTTTCTTGGGACGGTTGAACTCTGAATGATCCTTGTCAAGACCAGTATCTATGATACCAATAAGTTTGTTTCTGCCTGTAAGTCGGGAGATACCTTGCTCAGAAAATCCATTCCAGGCTTCACTTGAACCGGTAGTGCCAGCCATAATTTCACGCACTGGCTGAAATTTGGGACGGTCATCGTGTATAAACAAGATTCTTTGATCGTTAAGAAGTTTTGACAGGTCTCTGCCTTGAATCTCAGCACTCATGGCATTGAGCACAAGAGTGATATGCTCCTGAGGAATGAGCTTGATATTTCGTTGACTAAGGGAGCTTAAGAAATCTTCCTGTTTGGACATTAATATGTTTTGATATTCACTTGTTTCGTTTAAAATAGCGTTTTGTTTTATCTTAACATCTTCAAAAACTTGATCCTGCTTTGTTTTTGACCAAAACTCCACTCCAGGATCATCTTTGAATTCAATCAATATCTGGACCCATTCCTGACTCTCGCCATATTCATTTAGAAAGACAGGGTCAATTTTGGGAGCTGATTTTTCGTGAGCTGAGGAAATATTCAGCGAAAACAACATAAAAAATAAGACAAAAAAAGCCATACATTTATTAAACATTAAAAACTCCTCCAAAAACAAACAAAATCAATGGCAATATAAAAGCTGTTTTGCCTGAATCATCCATGTATCCACATTACTTTTTTGGTTGATTCGGGTTAAACGCAAATCAATCTCAAGCTGAATCAGCTTTTCCTGCGCAAGCAATAATCGTTCCATAGCAGTTGGACTGCTAATTAAATTCAAAAGTTGCTGGTCCATATCTATTATACTACTTTTGTAGCTTGAAAGTTTCATGTAATAACACTCTTTGATGAGAATTTTAAAAATATCAAGACAGTTTTGAGTATCATTCTTGGAAATCGAAGGAAAAACACTTCTGGGATTTATGATAAAGTCGATAAGTTTTTGGATCCATTGCATATGCTCGTTGTATTTTTCTTCATTCATGAGTTCATGAGCTTTTTTCATATTGCCTTGCGACAAGAGGACAATCAAATCAATATGTGCTGGATTGCAGGCATTTTTGTTGAGTAGTATTTTTATTTGATCTAACGATAGTCGGTGGAAGGGTAGGCTTACGGTTCGAGAAAGAATAGTGGCAGGAATGGAATCAAGCTGAGAAGTGGTCATGAGATATATGGTTGAGGCATTGGGCTCTTCAAGACTTTTAAGCATGGAATTAAAGGCATCCATGGTTAAAAAATGAATATCATCTATGTGGATAACTTTTCTGGGGGCATAAGCTGGCTTCCAAGAGGAAAACTCTTGAATTTTACGAGCGGTATCGATTCCAATGGAAGCTCCATCCTGGGATGAAAAATAATAATAATCGGGATGGGCACCAGATAAGTGCATTCTGCATGATTTGCATTCTCCGCATGCAAATCCGTGTTTGCTTTGAATGCAAAGTAAGTCTTGTGCCAGATGCTGAGCGAAAAAAGTCTTTCCGCTTCCTGAAGGACCCGCAAACAAGAGGGAATGTGGAATTTTGTTGCGCGATAAAAAACAGGACAAGATTTCATGAACCTGTTTTTGGGTATCGAATAAAGCGGAAATGCTCATTTAGTATTTTATATACTTTTCGATGTCTATGATAAAAACCTGAGCACCTCCGACAGTAACTTTAACTGGGAGACTAAAACCTGAAATTCCTTCGATCAAATTAAAGGGAAGGGTTTCTACATAACGCTCTCGACTGTGAGCATGCTCTTGAATAATGCTTAAGACTTCGTCTAATTTTTCGTTTTCTACGGCAATAAGCAACACGATATTTGAAACTTCAAGAAAACCACCAATACTTTTTAGTTTGGTCACTTTGAAACCTTTTGACAACAAGTGATCCAGCAATTCGCGCATATCTTCTTGTTGAACGATGGAAATGATTAGCTTCATTGCTTAAACCTCCTTAAGGCTCATTTTTATTGAAACATCTGCCATCGATGCACTTGATGGCTTCGCTTTCCACTTTATCGGGGCTTTGATTTCCATCGATAAGAACTATGCGATCACTGTTTAGTCGGGCTAAATCCAAATATCTACTTCGAATGTCTTTTAGCAATTCCATTTGTTCAAAATATTCCTTTTCCCTGTCATCTATTCGATGCAAGGACCTTTCCGGATCTACATCAAGCAAAATAGTCAAATCCGGTGTCAACATATCCAACAATATCTGAGATATAGTATAAACTGTTTTTAAATTTTTTTCATCTTTTCCCTGGTAGGCTATAGTAGAATCAACGTAACGATCGCATAGCACCCAATAAGCTTGGGAAAGATAGGTCTTGAGCTGCTCAACATGAAGAGCTCTGTCAGCAGAAAACAAGAATAACTCAGCAAGGAAATTAGATTGATATGCTTTTTCTGGTGAGAGATAAGTTCTAATAAACTTACCTATAATGGAGGAAGTGGGTTCTGAGGTTAAATAAACTTGTTTTTGTCGCTGAATTAGGTATTTTTCGAGTTTCGTAATTAAAGTACTTTTACCCGAACCGTCTATCCCTTCGATGGTAATGAAAAAAGATTTAGACATCTTGATCATTGGAACACATAATAATTGAGAATTTTATTACCAATAATATCTCCTGAAGAAGATCGCAAAATTGCTTGCAACAGGTTTACCCCAGGTATATCGGGTACATAATAGTATCGATAAGGATAGTCTGTTAAAATGGCAACCAATTGACCATTCAGATAGAGTTCGATTGAGTTGCCTCGAGGATCAAATATATTGAATCCGATTTCGGTGGGAGATCCGATACGTAAATTGGCTGAGCCAAAATATACGCTAAAATCACCCGTATCAACACTAGGAGGAGTATAAAGTGATTGGTCAGGCTCTTCTTTTTTGGGAGGAGGAGGGGGGGGAGGGGTCTCGTCTTTTGGAGGTGGTACGCTACTCTCGGGAGCTTTTCCTGCCTCGGGATCCTGATTTTTTTCTTTTTCGGATGAGTTGTCCTCTTTGTTGTCCGTCTTTTCTTTGGGATTCTTTTCAGTTGGAGGCGGAAGAGTATGCTTCTTTGGGCAAATGCCAAGAATTGAACTCTCTACTCTGGTTTCAGTTATCGCAGGACATGATGAATTTGCTCTCAAACCGGTTTCTCTGCATATACGAACCTGAACGAGCCCTTGAGGTTCTTTCCAATCCTGATCTATGAAAAATTTCTGTTGATAAAGTGTTTGTACAATTTGCTTGAAGATTTGACCTGCAAAGACTGAACCATAATTTTGCACTGCTGATAAGTCGATATCTTTACTATCTGATCCTACATAAACTGCCAATACCACAGAAGGAGTAAAACCTACAAACCAGCCATCTCTGAAATTTTCAGTCGTACCAGTCTTTCCCGCCATTGGAACTCCAGGGATATCAAGTGATGAAGCAGTTCCTGATGATTTGAAAGGTTCTTTAAGCAGTTCTGTCATCAGGTAGGCTGCCTGGGGAGATATCACTTGTTGGTATTCTTTGGAAGCTTGAAATAGTTTTTGGCCTGTCTTTCTGCGTTCAATCAAGCTTATGGCTGAAGGTTTGCAATGTTTTCCACCATTTGCAATAACTGCATTGGCTATCGCCATATCAAGGGGTTTGACTTCAAGACTTCCCAATGCCATCGAAGGCACAGGAAGCATTGGGGTAGTAAGTCCCATTTTTACTGCGTACGCAGCTGTTTGTTCGAGTCCTACACGAAGTGCTACTTTCACTGATGCGATATTGGAGGAGATTCCAATGGCTCTTCGGGCTGTCATAGCACCAAAATAGCCTGAAGTCCATTCTTTGGGTCTCCAGCCGTCGATGTTCATTGCTTCACTGACCAAAATACTTTCAGGGCCTAACAGCCCCTGATCAATGGCAGCAACATATGGAAAGACTTTAAAACTCGATCCGGATTGACGCTCAGCTAAAGACCGATTGAATTTCGTGTTGGTGTAGTCGCGACCACCTACCATGGCAAATATATCACCAGTTTTTGCCGATACTGCGACTACTGCCCCCTGGGGTTGCTTCACCCCTGCTTGATCCTGGACTGAAGATGGCAATTTCCCATCCTTTTCTGCTTGAGCCAGCACTTCATTAAATTTGCGAAAACAAAGACCTTGAATGGAAGGATGTAAATTGGTGTGTATTCGCAAGCCACCTTTGTATAGCTCCTGAGCAGACAATTTACTGACTACCTCCTCTTTGACATAGTCGATGTAATAATCCAATCCATCAGGCAGGATGGTCTCATTGTCTGAGAATGCTTTTTGATTGGAGATTTTTACTTCCATGAGATAAGCCTTATCAGCTTGATCCTGGGTGATATAATGATTATCAACCATTTTATTGAGTACGTTTTTTTGATAGTCTTTGATCTGCTGAGAGGGAGAAAACAATGAAAGAGCTGAAGGAGCTGGAAGAATTGATATCAACAGGGAAGCTTCTTCAAGATTTAATTCTTTTGCATGTTTTCCAAAATACTTCCGAGCAGCAGTTTCAACCCCATAACATCCCTCGCCAAAATAAGCTTGGTTGAGATACAACTCAAGGATCTCAGTCTTTGTAAAACGTTGCTCAATACGAAGAGACATGATGATTTCTCTGACCTTGCGAGTAATGGTTTTTTCCTTGCTAAGAAACACATTTCGTGCAAGCTGTTGAGTAATAGTGCTTCCACCCTCAGCATAATCCCTGCTTATAATGTTGGAGGCAATTGCTCGAAGAACTGCTTTCATATCAACGCCAATATGTTTGTAAAAACGCTCATCCTCGGATGCAACAACAGCATCAATCACAAAGGGTGAAATGTCTGTCAAAGAAACATAGATTCTGCGTTCAGTTAAATAGAGAATTTTGAGGACCCTGCCATCTCGATCCAATACTTCAGAAGATTCTTCGCCAGCAATAACAATTGCTTTAGTTTCTGGTAAATCTTTTGAAAAAAAGATCCATATCTGCAAAACAAAGACACTACTGAAAAAAACCAGACTCACCAATAAAATCAGCAAAAGGTTGCCGATTAAACGATACGGCTTTTTCTTTCGAAGCAGAGAGCTGGAAGTGTTAAGAGGATATATCAACATCAGTGCTGATCATCGTAATATATTCTTCATCATGGCGTAATACTGCCATAATTTTGATCGGTCCAGCTTCTTCAGGAATCCACTCAAAGGAGTATATACCATGTTCAAGAAGAATCACTCGTCGATTGTTGATAAAAACTTCAACTTTATCAGCTTTAGGATGTTTAACTTCAAAAGCAATTTTAACTGCTTGCCCCACTTTCCATGGTCCTGCTGGGAGGGAAAAAGCTATGGGATTGCCATGTAGGGTGCATTTCTTTTTTGGCTCCATACCTTCGAGGAAGCCTTTTTCTTCAATATGGGGGCAATACTCTGTAGCCAACTCACCAGACTCAGAACAAATCTTGAGAAATACAAATTCTTTGCCATGAGAAGTGCAATACTTACTCGGAGAAAAACCTTTCAAATAGATGCTTGATACTCGTAAATTTTCGGGACAATCATCTGTTGCGCGAAGACCACTGTCGCGACATAAATATGCTGATTCCACATTTTCCGCTTTAGTTTTGAAAGCTACCTTTTCGAGCTTGGGAGAAAGCTTTAGTAGAAATCTTTTCACCATAGGAGCAGCAAATGAGGATCCCCATAGTTTTGCATGGGGTAGCTCCACCTCACGAGAATCACGTCCTACCCAGGCGCAGGCTACAACTTCCGGAGTATATCCAACAAACCATCCACTCAGAAAATCCTCCGATGTTCCCGTTTTACCACCCGCATCAAATCCTACAGATCCGTTAACGTTTGCAAATACGCTTTGAAACAAGTCATTCATCAAGATAGCTGTCTCTTCTTTGATGACTCTGACAGGTTTTTGATTGAATTCAAAGAGAAGCTTATCATCTTTGGTGCTCACTTTGGTGATTGCCATGGGATCAACTCGCATCCCATCGTTGGCAAGAACCCCAAAAGCAGTTGCCATTTCGAGGGGAGATACCTCAAGACTGCCAATTGCCATACTTGGCACCGGCAACACACTTCGTTTTATGCCCATTTTTTCTGCAAAGTAGGCTAAGCGCTCCCATCCAACACGTTGAGCAACTTTGATTGCACAAATGTTGGAAGATTTAACCAAGGCTTCCCTTACCGTAAGCTTTCCGAAGAATTGTTTTTCGCCGATCCACTCCTCGGGTATCCAGACGTTTTCTTGGTCTGGCATAGACATTGCTTCACTCTCAATCAGGGTGCCAGTACCAATGACTCCAGATTCCAAGCCTGCAGTATAATCAAATATTTTAAACAAAGATCCTGGCTGTCTTTTGGCTATACTGCGATTAAACTGAGTCTTGCTAAAATCTCGCCCTCCAACCATCGCAAGGATTTCCCCAGTCTTTGGAGACAGCACCAAAATCTGCCCTTGGGGCTGAATAACTCCGAAGTGATCGAGATAGTCTGTCTTGAAATACTTATCTTTTTCAGCCTTATCAAAAGTTTCACTTAAGGAATCAAAAGCCATGTCCTGGATAGTTAAATCCAAGGTGGTGTAAATCTTAAGACCTTGTTTGAGCAAAGCTTCTTCTGGAAACAGGTCTAAAACAAGATTTTTTATATAATCTACAAAGTAATATTTTGATTCAAATTGAGTTTTATCTTCGAGAGTTTTAAAAACCATTTCTTCTTTGAGTGCGGCTTCATACTCCTCTTGAGAAATGAATCGATTACGCAGCATTTTTGCAAGAACCAGATCTCTTTGACGAAGGGAAGCTTCTCTGTCAACCCAGGGAGAATGAAGGGAGGGAGCATTGAGCGTCCCTGTGATTAAAGCTGCTTCAGCGATACTAATATCAGAAACCGTTTTTCCAAAAAAGTTACGTGAAGCTGCTTCAATGCCGTATGATCTTCCTGCTGGACTCGGACCAAAATAAACATAGTTCAAATAGTATTCCAAAATTTCGTCTTTAGTGTACTTTTGTTCGAGGTTGATGGCTAAAAACACTTCTCTTATCTTTCGATCATAGGTTCTTTCGGTGCTTAAAAACAAGCCTCGAGCCAATTGCTGGGAGATGGTACTACCTCCCTCCACTCGATTTTTGTTGAGAAGGTTGTTTCGAGCTGCTCTTAAAATACCAATCAAATCATACCCTTTGTGTCGGTAAAAACGTTCATCTTCAGACGCAACAATAGCGTAACGAACATGCATTGGAATAGCACTCATGGGGGTAGCTATACGGTATTCATCCAGTTCAACGCTGGCAATAAACTCCCCGTTCCGATCGAATATTTGCGAAGAAACTGGCGGATTTTCAGCTATATCTTTGATTTCAGGCAAGGAAACCACTATAGAGTTTTTCCATCGTATCAGCACTATTCCAAAGATGATGACAAAAACCAAACAGATGGAAGCAATGATGAGTAGAATTTTATGTATTTTTTTCATTTTCACACCCATTTCTTTAAAAATAGCTGGTATCTACGCTTAATTTCATCCCTACCAATCAAAACAAGTGTCTCAAAAAGTGAGGGAGAAAGCAAGCGACCAGTAGCACAAAATCGTACTATCCTTACTGCATCTTTTTTTGATACTTGCTGCTTAAGCAATACTTCATCGAAGAGCTTCTCTGCGTAGTCTAACTCAAGTTTCGAGGCTTCCAGAAGCTTAAGCAGGTACTCATTTAAAAATGATATGTTTTGGCTTGTGATAAGGCTTGCTTGCTCCTTGGGATCGATTTCTTGGATTGAATACTCACTGAAAGGAAGCAAGAGATCATAAAAATCATGAATGGATTTTGCCTGGTGTTTGCTTAGAGAAATAATTTGCAGAATTTTCTCCTCACTCAGATCTATGGTCTTTATCGAGTTTTGAATGAGAGGGTAAAGTTCGCTACTGGACGATTCTTGAATAACTTTTCGGTTGGTCCAGTTTAACTTGTGAAGATCAAATATAGATGGAGAAGAAGAAACGCGAGATAAATCAAACTGATCAATCATGTCTTGAAGACTGGGAAGTTCATTGGAGTTTGTGACTGGGTAGCCTAAATGAAATAGGTAGACTACCAATGCTCGGGGTAATATTCCCAAAGCCTTAAACTCTTCAATTGAAGTTTCTCCATGTCTTTTGCTGAGTTTTGCCTTGTCTGGACCAAGAATAAGTGGAAGATGAGCAAATTGAGGAATAGGAAAACCCAAAGCATGGTAAAGAGCTATTTGTTTGGGAGTGTTGCTTAGATGATCTTCGCCTCTAATCACATGGCTTATTTTCATCATAGCATCATCAACCACAACAGCTAAATGATAGGTGGGAGTGTTGTCTTGACGAAACAAAACAAAATCCCCTATTCCCTCTGTTTTGAAAACAAGCTCTCCTTTGATAAGATCATTGAATTTGATCGTATTGGCATCAGATAGCTTGAGGCGAATCGTATGCGGAAAGCCCTGGGATATCTTTTCCATGGCCTCATGATAAGGGATATTTCTGCAGGTTCCGGGGTAGCTTGTATCCAGACCCTGGTTTTTTTGATTTTCTTTTTGTTGCTCACACTCATATCGAGAGCAAAAACATGGATATGCTTTTCCACTTTCAAGGAGCTTATTTTTGATCTCTTGATAGAATTCATGACGTTGAGATTGGTAGTAGGGACCCTCATTCCAGCTTATGCCAAGCCATTCAAGCATTTGAAGTATTGCGTTCGAGTGAATTTCGTTGGAACGTTGGGTGTCGGTGTCCTCGATGCGTAATATCAGTATGCCATGATGATGATTCGCATATAGGAAGTTAAGCAAGGCTGTTCGAGCACTCCCCAAATGCAAGCTCCCGCTCGGGGACGGAGCAAAGCGAACACGAATCGATTCTTTACTCATCATAATCATTTAAAACTACTAAATTCTTCATCTATTTTAAGATATATTGTACTGATTCCTTGTGTTTTTTAAAAATAAAAAAAGCCCGACCGTTGGACTGTCGGGCTTGATAGACAGATTCTGTTTACTTTTTTGGAGCTATAGCGTATTTGTTGCGTGAGAACATAAAGTTTAAGAAGCTGGGTCTCACCAATTGAGCAGCTTTGAAAGGACATCGATCGACACATTCGAGACAAGCAATACAATGAGAAGTAGCGCCATGCTCGTATAGTTTGATATCCATGGGACATACCTTCCAGCAAACATTGCATTTTTCGCCTTTACACTTTACTTTGTCAACCACCACGCGAACAGCGGAGAAGTAGTTAAAGCCAGAGTAGATAAAGCCTATTGGACAGGCAAATTTACAAAACACTCTTTTGGAAAGCATGGTGACCCATAATAACAATATAAGGGTAGAGATTTTTAAGCCAAACATGACTTGTCCCATACCTCTGATATCTTGATAGGAAGCCATACCATAGGGAATGAAGGGGGAATTTCTGGCAAGACCAAAGAGAGGAAACATGTCTTTTGGTAGTGCATTGATGAGGAATTGGGGAATTGCTGCAAAAGTGGTTCCTGAAGGGCATACCTTGCAAAACCACGGGCCACCAGTATTTAAAACTGGATCCACTACAAATAGAGGGAAGATAAGAAAAGGAAAGAGAAAGAAGAAGAAACGACCCCAATTGGAAAGCTTAACACTGATAGTGAATTTTTTAAACTTAAGGAAAAACAACACAAATATTGCTCCAAAGATACCGAGGTATCGTCCTACCCAGGCAAGCATACCTATTATATCTTTGCTTTTGATCATGTTTCTGAGAGACATGGGAGCAAACATCGGTGAGGTCCAAACCAGATAGACTACTAAAAAAGCAAAAAGCGTAACAATAATCCATTTTGTGATGCTACGCATACGATAGACTATATCTTGAAGATAGCCAAAAGGACAGAGCCATCCACAGACCATTCGACCAAACAATGCGCCAATAAGAAGGAAAATACCCAGTACAAAGAAGGGGAAGTGACCTGTATTGAAAAAATGCTGGAAGGTTCCAGCAGGACAAGCGCCTGGGGCAAAAGGATCAGACCAGCATACCAACCAGGGCATAGGGATTCGTTTGAGAATAATAGGGGGAAGGGTGGCTAAAAAATAAAAAATACCTGTCCCAAATAAAAAACCAAAAAGCTGTACTTTGTTTTTTAATGCGCGATTGAGGTATTTATTGTTTTGTGACATTTCTTACCTCCAAAAGCTTATAAACTGCTAAAAATACTGCTAAATATATGGAAAGATCGAGCAAAGTCCCAAATTTGATTTTTCCAAGACCTATACACGAAAGACATAAGGCCATAGCAGTGGAGAAAATGGATTGTAATTGACTCTCGTAGGTGTGACCCAAGAGAGATTCAAACAAACCAGCTCCAACCAGAACAAAAATAATTCCGAGCAAAAATACAATCACGTAAAGAAATCCGGATTTTTTTTCTTGCAAGACAGGTGGGCTTGTCTTTTTGTCCTGCCCTTGTACTTTTTTGTCAAGCTCTGGCATAGTTTTATCCTTTCCGAAAATTATAAACTTACATAATCCTGCTTTTCTGTTATGCTTTTTATAGCAGTCTTTTTGACAGTTTCAAGAGAAAAAGTATAATTTCGTTCACAAGTTGTATGGAGGTTTTTGCATGATTACTGCGAATGAATTGCGAAATGGTAAAGCTTTCGAATTAGATGGAGAACTCTTTGTAGTTACTTCGTTTCAACATATTAAGCCAGGCAAGGGTTCTCCCTTTGTCCGAATAAAAATGCGTGGCATCAAAAGCAACTCCACTATAGAGCGCACCTTTAGACCTGACGAAAAGATACAAGATGCCTATCTTGAAAACAAAAAAATGCAATATTTATACAAAGATGGTGACCATTACGTTTTTATGGATACTGAAAGCTACGAGCAGCTCTCATTGTCAGAAAAAGAGCTTGAAGAAGAATCCTCCTACCTTATTGAAAACAACTTTGTTGACATATTGTTTTACAACGATCAAGCCATCGGAGTAGAGCTACCTACCAGTATCAACCTTCGAGTCACTCGCACCGAACCTGGCTACCGCGGCGACACTGCTCAAGGTGGAAGCAAGCCAGCCACTCTTGAAACCGGTCTCGAAATTCAAGTTCCGCTTTTTATTGAAGAGGGTGATCTATTGAAAGTCGATACCCGTAGTGGAGAGTATATTGAACGGGTCAATAGCTAACAAGCTCCAATATGTCCGACTTTTCAAATGCCATCAACCAAGAATTGCATGACAGAGTCTTTGTACTGCTATACCAAAGCGAATTTCGAAATGATCCCATTGACATACTCAATGAAATGACTTTCTCTGATGATTTTGTGATGTTGCCTATCAACGCTCCTGTAATCCGTCTTGTTCAGGAAATCCTTGAGAAAAAGTTTGAGCTTGACGCTATCATCGAGAAATTTCTTGTCAACTGGACGATGGACCGTATCACCACCAGCGATAAAGAGGTGCTAAGAATAGGCATTTACCAGCTTTTATTCCGCCCCGAGCAAGATCCAAGAATTGTGATTGACCGATCAGTTCGAATTGCAAAAAAATATGGTGACAAAGATTCTGGCAAATTTGTCAATGGCTTACTCGGAGCAATCTATCGAAAACATGTGCAAGAACAAAATCATCCAGACCCTGATACCTAATTCCTTTTAAATATTAAAAAAAGGAGCTTGTTATGTTTGATTTAAATGAGATGGATGCTTTTTTTCATGAAAAACGGCAAAAAGTGGAGCAATCTCTTCAAGTTTGCATGGACGAACTCAAAGAAAAAACAGTCCTTTATGCTTCGATTTCCTATAGTTTGTTTTCCAGCGGAAAAAGAATCAGACCCCTTCTGCTAATATCTGCCTACGAAACCCTATCTTCAGGGAAGGATATTCAAAAAGCCATGATTCCTGCTTGTGCTATTGAGCTTATTCATACCTACTCCCTGATTCATGATGATTTGCCCTGTATGGACAATAGCGATACGCGAAGAGGCAAACCAAGCAACCACATCCTGTATGGAGAAGATGTTGCTTTGCTGGCAGGAGACGCACTTCTCACCCATGCTTTTACGCTTTTATCGAGCGCAGATACCCAAAGCACTCTAAATCCAAGTCAAGTGGTCGAGTTGATTCAATGTCTTTCACAACATAGTGGAATAGCTGGCATGGTGGAGGGTCAAGCTTTCGAGTTGATGCAACAAGACATGAAAATAGAAAGCTTGCATTACATCGACGAGCACAAGACAGCTGCGTTGTTTTCGTCTGCTCTCATTATGGGAGCCATTCTCGCTGAAGCTCCCACAAACATTAAAGACACTATGGGCAAATTAGGTCGATCCTTCGGTCATGCCTTCCAAATAGCTGATGATCTGGCAGATTACCAAGAAGGCGATACTGCACCCAATATCGTAAAACTGATAGGCAAAGAAAAAAGCCTCGACTTATACCATCACTACCTTAAAGAAGTCAATTCCTATCTCGACCATCTTCGACCTATATATCCCTATGCATCTCTCTACAACATCATGCTCCTGATGCAGGAAAAAGCAAAGTTCTAAAAAAATGAAAAAAGAAGCTCTTGATTTTATTAGAAAAGCCACTGAAATTGAGCTTTATCAGCTTTGTGATGAGCTAAGAAATCTGATTATCCAAACGGTATCAAAGCATGGGGGTCATTTGTCTTCCAATCTTGGAGTCATTGAGCTTACAGTTGCCTTGTTAAAGTGTTTTGATCCCCTGATAGACGATATCTTGTTTGATGTTGGCCATCAATCGTATGCCTACAAAATTTTATGTGATCGATGGGACCAGTTTTCTGGATTAAGGCAGGAGGGTGGTATCAGTGGTTTTCCCGACCCCCGTGAAAGCCCTTTTGATAAATTTATCTCTGGGCATTCCAGCACTGCTCTGGCTATAGCTTCGGGTTTTGCCATTCAAAAAAAGCTAGAACAAAGGTCCTCTCATACCATTGCTATCTTTGGAGATGGCTCCATTACTGGGGGAGAAGCTTTCGAATCCCTCAACAATATAGGTCATCACCAACTTCCCTTAATCGCCATCTTAAACGACAATGAAATGTCGATATCACAAAATGTAGGGGCTATGGCAAAAGCTTTTTCACGTTTTCGAAGCAGTCAAACCTACTATAAGCTCCGAAAAAGTTATAAACAACACCTTCGACAATGGGGAGGTTTTGGTAGCTTTCTCGAACAAGTTGGAGAAAAAGCCAAATCAATGATCAAACAAGCCTTATTCCCAGAAATGTTTTTTGAAGAGTTTGGTTTTTTCTATATTGGTCCAGTCGATGGTCACAATATCAGCGAAATGTGTGAAATGTTTCAACGAGCAAAAAGTATCAACAAACCAGTCTTGATCCATACCTATACCCGCAAGGGCAAGGGTTTTCATTATGCAGAAAGCAATCCAATACTATTTCACAGTTCTCCTTCATTTATCATCGAAAATGAATGTTGCAAAACCAAGCCCAGTGGTGAAACATTTTCTCAAATTTTCGGGAGCACTCTGCTGGAGATAGCCAACGAAAACTCAAAAGTCATAGGCCTTACTGCAGCTATGTCGGAGGGCCTTTGCATGTGTGAGTTTGCAAAACATCATCCTGATCGTTTTTTTGATTGTGGGATCGCTGAACAGCACATGGTATCCTCTGCCTGTGGAATGGCTCACAAGGGTTTACGCCCTATAGTCGGTATCTATGCTACCTTTTTACAAAGAGCGTATGATCAGATCATTCACGATTGCTGTATACTTAAAGAAACTGTGATATTCGCTGTTGATCGAGCTGGAGCAGTTTCTGATGATGGCCCAACACATCAGGGTATCTTTGATTTATGCAGTCTGATTCCAATACCAAATACTATTCTCCTTGCTCCATCCAATGCAGATGAATTAAAAAAAATGATGCAATGGTCGCTTGCTCAAGATCAGGGCCCCATCTTCATCCGCTACCCCAAGGAGACTGCCCCCCAGGATATAGATCCCTTACCCATCCAACTGGGACAAGCATCCTGCCTTAAAGAGGGAAGTGATTTAAGTATCGTTTTCCTGGGTCCCTTTAAAGATTTAAGCTTTGAGGTAGCTCAAAAGCTTGAAAAAAATCATATTTATCCTCGAATTGTTAATGCTCGTTTCGCAAAACCCTTTGATCAGAGAATGATCTTGAAGTGTGCTCAAGAAACACGTTTGATGGTTACAATTGAAGATGGGATATTGGAGGGAGGCTTTGGTCATCAAATCAGCACTTTCCTTTCCCATCACCACCCCATACCTCATATCCATTTTGCTTTAGGATCTGTTTTTCCCACCACAATGAAAAGAAAAAAAATATTAGAGCTTTCCGGAATTTCTGTAGATAATATATACCAAAGCATTCTTAAAATAATGGAAAGTTGAGGCTTTGGTTTGAGAATTGGGATTTATTTTCGAAAACGGATTGATCATTTAATACGTATCGCACACAACATCGCCAGCTTTGTTACTTCAAAAGGTTCTGAAGTGCTTGTCGCCCCAGAGATACAGGATATATTTCCTCAACATCCCATTTATAAAAATCAAGACTCCGGGCAGAAACCTGACCTTTTACTCAGCCTTGGAGGTGATGGCACTTTCCTCCATGCCGCTCAATATGCTCTTATGGAAGATCTTCCCATCATAGGTATCAACTTTGGATTTACCGGTTTTTTGACCAATATCGAAAAAGAGGAAATATTCCAGTCCCTGGAACTAATTCTCGAAGGTAAATTTGCAATCGAATCCAGCTCCTCTCTCAAATCCAGCATCCAACGCAATGGAGAGCTGGTTAAAACCTACGCCTGCCTTAATGATTTTGTTCTCCAAAAAGATCCCATCGAAAAAATACTATCCATTGAAGTCTATCTGGGTTCGCAGAAAATTGCTTCTTTCAGAGGCGATGGCATCATTATCTCCACTCCTTCAGGATCTACTGCATATTCTCTTTCAGCGGGGGGTCCCGTAGTTGATCCCACCTGTAAAGTGTATGTCCTTACTCCTCTTTGTTCTCATAAGCTTAGCGGAAGGTCATTGATTGTTCCTGAAAAAGAAAAAATCTTCATCAATGTTTTTACCAAAGGAGACAAAACCCGCTTTATACGAGATGGAACTTCTGAATTTATCCTCAAAGATCTTGATAGAATTTCCATTCAGCGTCATCATCGTTCATTAAAAATGATTGTGCTCCAGGAAAAGAATTTTTATCACACATTAAACCAAAAGTTTCAATGGGGTTTTTGAGTCTTGATTAAAGAAATTCACATCCATCGTTTTATTTTGAGCCGCGACATACTCCTCATACCTGGAGAAGGTCTAAACGTATTCAGCGGGGAAACAGGGGCAGGTAAAACCCTTATTCTCAACGCTATCCGCTTTGGTCTGGGTGATTCTACCAACAAAGAACAAATTTACCATCCCAGCGAAAGCCCCCATGTCCAGATTACCTTTGCCATTCCTCGTGAAATGCATCACAATGAAGACGAATTCCCCTATACTGAATCTGAATGGGTTTGCGAACGTTACCTTAGCTCCTCGGGAAAAAACAGAACCAAAATCAATGGGGTGATGGTTCCTATAAAAGAGTACAAGCGGATTCTGAAAAAATTGATATCCATACATGGTCAGCATGATACCAGCCACTTGTTTTCCAAAAAAAACCAACTTCAGCTGTTTGATCGATTTTTTGGCAAAGAGTTTTCAGAACATTTAAGTTTCATTCAAAAAAACAGAAACCTTTATCTCCATAGCAAGGAAGAGCTCCTCGCTTGGCAAGAATCAGAAAAAGAGCGCATAAACGAAATAGATTTTATCACTTATCAGATTAATGAAATTGAAGCTGCCAAGCTAAACCAAAGTGAAGAAGAGAGTCTCATGGCAGAAAGAGATATTCTTGCCAATTCACAGCGAATTATCGAAACTTTATCCAAAATTCAACAACTTTTTAACGAAGCCAATCGGCAGGGTTTTTCTATTGAACAAACTTTTCACCGGTGCATCCAGCTTTTATCAAGTATCTCAGACTATACTCCCAACTTAAAACAAAGTTTTGAATCGCTCCAAACCTGCTCTTCCATCCTCAAAGACCTATTGCACGACTGGAGCAGGGAGCGAGAGCTTATTGAAAGCAACTATAATCTTCAACGCTTGGATCAAGTGCTTAGCCGTATTGACCTGATTCAAAACCTTAAGCGAAAATACGGGAATTCGATTGCTGAAATATCTTCAACGCAAATGCATCTTAAAGACAAACTTCAAAACCTGGAACAAGCTCAAAACAAACGTGATCATTTGAGCCATCTGCTTAATGACTTAGAACAGAGTTTAAGCTTTCATGCTTCAGAACTGAGTTTCAAACGAAAATCTTTAAAATCGAAATTTGAAGAAGAAGTAAGTAAAGAATTAGCTGATCTCGGAATGGACAAGATACGTTTCGAAGTCTCCCTCGACATGGAGTTACGTGACAGTGTTAGCTCCCTTCCCATTGACCAACAAAATGTTTTCTTGCATGATAATGGAATAGACAGCTTGAGTTTCCTTATTTCAACCAATCCTGGGCAGGCTTTGTTGCCTCTCGCCAAAATTGCTTCTGGCGGTGAACTCTCCCGCATTATGCTCGCTATTCAAAGCATGCTTGGGAAAGTCGATCAAACTCCCAGTCTCGTTTTTGATGAAATAGACACAGGCATAGGAGGACAAATAGCACATAGCATCGGAGATAAACTTCAATCATTAGCCACCAACCATCAGCTTATTTGTATTACCCACCTTCCCCAGATTGCAGCTAAAGCTCATGTACATTTCAATATTAGCAAAAACACAACAAAAGATCACACTTTCATTCAGTTAAACCGCTTAAACGAAGAGGAACGAATCAAAGAAATCAGCCGAATGATTGGTGGAAATGAAGATTCCGAGATATCCTATATGCATGCAAAAGAAATGTTAAACAGAGGAAAACATGAATAAACCAAAACAAACTGCAATCATTGTAGGGGACCGCAATACTCCCCAAACCACCAACGAGATGGAGCTATTGCTAAAAACTTTAAACATTGAAAGTGAAGTCATTTTTCCAGTGGATTTAAGTAAGATCCATCCTGCTACCTTTATCACCAAAGGCAAACTGGAAGAGCTCAAAAACCTTGCTTTAGCCCTTAAAATTGACCTGATTGTATTCGACGATGAGCTTTCCTATACACAAATACGCAACTTAAGCAGAACGACCAATGTGCTCATTGTGGATCGACCAAGAATTATTTTAGATATCTTTGCTTCCCGAGCCACCACCAAAGAAGGTAAAATTCAAGTTGAATTAGCTATTCTCCGAAAACGACTTCCTGAAATTGTCCATCAAAACAAAGCTTTCGATCAACAAGTCGGTTTTATCGGTGGAAAAGGACCTGGAGAACGCAAGGCAGAAATTACTCGACGCTCTATCTATCAAAAGATACATCAACACAAGATTCAACTCAAAACCCTCGAAAAACAACGAAAAACTAAACGTGACAAACGTATTGATTCCGATCTGCTTCTCATATCCATTGTTGGCTATACCAATGCCGGGAAATCCACCCTATTTAATGCTTTAACTCGAGATCAAACACCTACCGATGATTTGTTGTTTCACACCCTCGAGACCAAAACCCGTCAAGGCTATCTCAATAAAAGCATTGGAAACGTGCTTTTTAGTGATACCGTTGGCTTCATAAGAAAACTACCTCACGAATTGGTTGAAGCTTTCAAAGGAACGCTTGAGGAAATACAATTCGCAGATCTGATTATGATTGTGCTTGATGTATCAGACCCTGACTTTCCCATACATTTAAATACCGTTTATCAGACTCTAAAGGACTTGAAAGCCGATCACATTGATCAGTTATTGATTTATAATAAAGCAGATTTGTATCCTGAAAAAACCAACTTCAACTCTCTCGTCAAACAATACGGAGACGGAATCTTGATTTCAGCTTTATCCAAAGAAGGTCTGCCTGAGTTAAAACAAAAAATCACCCAAAAGATAGAAGATAGAATTAACAAAAAGACTAATGAAGCTTGATCCCTTTCCCTCCCTTCAGTTTTTTTCAGACCATATTCTGCTCCTGGATCAGCGCTTGCTACCCTTTCAAGAAAAATACATCCATCTTACCCAGCTTACAGAATTAATTGATGCCATAAAAAACCTCGCAATTCGAGGGGCTCCATTATTGGGCTTTGCAGGTTTGTGTGGTTTGTACCTTGCTAGTTTGCGGTGCAAAAACAGAGCTGATATGGATAGCATGGTTTTAAAACTGTCCACAGCAAGACCAACTGCAATTCAGCTATCCTCTTGTGTTGATTCATCCTATGCCAAACATCGTCATTTAAGCCTTGAGGAACAAAGTTTAGTTTATTTTACTGAGGCTAAAGAATATGAACTACAAATGTTTGAAGACTCAGAAAACATCGCAAAGAATGGACAGGAACTTGTAGCTGACACTTGTAGTATCCTTACCCATTGCAACACGGGATCTCTGGCAATGCACGGCTGGGGAACAGCTCTGGGGGTGATTCTATATGGTTCGAGTGTTTTGGGTAAAGATTTACAAGTTTACTATACCGAAACTCGTCCCTTACAACAGGGGCTTCGTTTAACCAGCTTTGAATTACATCGTCATCATATAAAAGCTACTTGTATCACAGATAGCTCTGCAGCTTATTTGATGCAAGAACGCAAAATTGATCTTGTGATCACGGGTGCAGATCGAATTGCACTCAATGGAGACACAGCCAACAAAATCGGAACCTATATGCTTGCCTTGAGCGCATACTACCACCAGATCCCATTTTACATCGCTGCTCCCACCTCCACTATCGATTTTAGTGCCACCAGTGGAAAAGATTTCGAGATCGAACTTCGGGAAGCCTACGAGTTTTTCCAATGTGCTTCAGGAAAGCAAAACCCCCCGGAATACTTCAAGGCTCTTAATCCAGCCTTTGATGTATGTCCAGGGGATCTTATCAGCGCTTTTATTACTGAAAAGGGGCTTTTGCAAGCCCCTTTTTAATCCTCAAAAGTAGTTAACTTTTTATTGTAATCTCCCGAAGCTCTGCATTCCAGTCTAATTTTGCTCCAAAGGTTTCACTGATAAAACGTAAAGGCACAAAAGTGCGTCCTGACGTGATTTCTGGGGGAGCGTCGAGTTTTTGTTGAGTTTCTCCCATTTTACCTTCTTCACGAATAAAGACATCAACTGAGCCAATCACCATACGAATAACAAAACGATCTTTCTGAATGGTGATTTGTCTAAGATTGCCATCCCAGTCGACCTTGGCTCCGAGTGCTTCACTAATAAAGCGAATAGGAACCATGGTACGTCCATTTTTGATATAGGGTGGAGCATCAAGCGTCTTGTCTTGATGGTTGACTTGTGCAAGATTGGAGCCAATACGGAGTTTTATCAGAGTAATAAGACTGACTTCCAGGTAAATGGCAGTGGTGTTACTTGCTTTATCGATCGCAATGACTTCTATTGAGTTGAAGCCATGGAGAAGCTCATACTCGTAAGAGAATTTACCTTCTTCATCAATTACAACATCTTGAGTATCAATAGTCAAGACAGCACCAGCTTCAGTTTTTCCTTCAATTAAAACAAGTTTTTGAGTTACCTCTTCGGGGATGGGTTTGATATCAAGTTTTGGTGCCAGTGTGTCTAGCGTAACCAAGCGCATGATTTCAGTTTCGAGACCTTTACGATTGGTAGCTTTGAGTTGAATCAGGTTTTGCCCTTCCTCTAAGACCATCGGAAACACAAAAGAACCATTCTTTTCAACAGTGATCGGTTTGTCGTTTATAATCAAGCTAGCAGTAGGATCGGTAATGCCCGAAACTTCCAACTCTTTTTTGTTGGTGAGAAAGTTATCTGGAGGATAAGCAAGTTCAAGCTGAGGAGGAAGAGCATCAGGATTACGCTTGACTCCAAAAACCAAACGCTGGCTATGACTTAGCTTAGCTCCTGCAGCGATCAATTCAATAGAAATATCTTTATCCTGGGTTTCAGGTTTAACCGAAATCGTAAGGATGGAATCAAAAGGAACCTTGCCACTGGAAGGCTGAAAATCAGCACTAGCAATATCTGAAGGCAAATCTTTGATACTGAGTTTGACATCTTCCTCAAAATAGGGATCGGGAGTAAGAGAAATTTTATAAGATATGCTTTCGCCAGCCATGATTTCCTGCTCAGCTAAAGCTTCGACAGATAGGTTGAAATTGGGAGGACGAGATTCAACAATTTCAATACGACTCGATAGGCTTTGTGAAATTCTGGATCGAACTGAAAACGCGGTAATGGTAAAAAGTTGTTCGGATTTTGGCTCTGCGTTGGCAGGAATATTGGTTTTAATATCTATTTTAGCGGATTCATAGGGTTTCAAGGTAAATTTGCCATTCCCAGAGGCATCATTTTCTTTTCCATTGACGAAAACTTTAAACAACCATTTATCTTGAGATTTGTTTAACACGCTAATATCAAACACTTCTGAGCGAGTACCCGTATTGACCAGGTAACTACTTACAGTAGATTCTTCGCCTTTGGTCCGTTTTTGGTTTAAGCTATGATCAGAAATTAGATTAAAAGACGCATTGTTGATGATTTTAACAGGTACTTCAGCAGTTTGAAGCACAGTTTTGGTAACATTGTCCTGTACAAAAACAACCAAACTCATGCGTGAAAGATTATAGATATCCAGGATGGTATAATCAACTTCAAGGGTGTAAACGTCCCCTTTTCTTCCAAAATTCTCTCCATTGGTCAACTTCATTGGAGTTCCCAAATAGTCATGTTTGTCGTCATTTGTAGGCGTCAACATATCTCTAACTACAAAATGGTGTAGTTTATCTCCGTTGATTGCATCAAAGGGAATGTCGGTTTCTGTAAGAGCAAAATAAATACGAGGATCACGAAAAGGAACATTATCTAAAGCAGTTATTGTGGCCGAAGCTCTTCCGTTTTTGGCAGATGAATCGTAAAAGTTTTGCACCCCAATGCTTATAATAGAGGGTTGTTTAAGTTTTTCCATTACTTTGGTTCGATAGGCATTGTACATTGTTCGAGCTTTACCTTCTTCTGTGCGTGTATCATCGCTATTGGGTAAACCTTTAAGATAGTCAGTGCCATCAAAATATATAGTAGGGAGACCTTGATCAGACTGATACCACTTCATACGAGCTTCACTATCAATAGAAGTAAGTCTTGGAGAGGGTTCATCCTTGCCTTGAGATTGAACATAGTACTCTAGCCAAACAACCTTTTCTGAACCTAACTCATAATGAAGACGATTCATAGCAGTATGGGAATGAACACAATTGATACACCAAATTGCAGTAAAGAGCTCTCCTAAGACAGTATGAGGCACCAAATCAAGTTTTTGCTTGTAAATAAAAGTGGAGCTTGCTCGTCTTTTTTGGCCCCCACTGGCTGCCTGAGTCTCGATTTCGATTTCATAGCTTCCTGCTTCAATCATACGAGAGGTGGGATTTAATTTTAAAAAGGTGGTGTTGCGTTCGGAGAGATTGATGGAAGGGGGATCAAAAGTGGGGGTGGTGTTGCGTGGAAGACCAAGCGCAACAAAAGAAACAACACCATTGAAGCCGTTCTGTGGAACCACTTTGACAGGGATGAGAAATTCTTCATCAGCAGAAGCTACAAACAAGGGTTGGAGCTCAGTGTAAAAGTCTGGAGCAGAATCAGCTCTGAATTGAAGTGATATTTGCTGGGAAACACTGGTATCGCTTCCTGTTTCTACTTCAACGGTAACTTGTGCGCTGTAATCTTTACCTTGTTCGAGTTTTTCGCCATGAATGGTTACTTTAACTTCCTGAGAGGGAGCATGGAAGCTGGTTGGTTCGATGCTAACAGAAGGATTATCAGCTTTTATGGTACCTTTGAGCATATTACCACTTTGATTGTGGATAAGAAAGGATCTTTCGACTTTAGTGTCAGACTTGACTGATCCAAAATCAAGATAAGAGGGAGTCAGGTGCAACATTTGGGTACCAAAGATATCTGTCATTGGAACAGACAGTACTCTTCGATTGAAGGTATCAGTCACAATCACGCTATGTTTAAAAACGGTAATATCTTGAGGATAAAGAAATGAGCTTTTCAAAAGTTTCGGATTGTAGTCAAAAATCTCATTTCCTCTAATAATACTGGATTCTTTAACTTGGGTTAAAGAACCAAACTTGCCAAAAACCTGGGTTTGCTGAGTCATCATATCAGTAACTTGAATACGATTATTGAGCGTGTCTGCAACATAGACCTTGTTGGAAGCGTCTACATACAAGCCTTTAGGCCCGTAGTAGCTACCGATTTCAAGGCCACGTTTCCCTATTTTGTAAAGAAACTTGCCTTCGTAATCAAACATTTGTATTCGATTGTTTCCAGAGTCGGTAACATATATGACTTGGTTTCGTACTGATATGCTGGATAAAACCATAAACTGACCATCATTGGAGCCAAGGGTACCAAAATGGTGAACGTATTTGCCTTCCATGTCCAAAATTTGGATACGTGAATTGCCTGCATCTGCAACAAATATTTTGTTGTCAGCAATGGCAAGATCGACAGGAATGGTCATCTCTCCAGGCTCACTGCCAGGTTTGCCAAATTTCTTCTCGAAACGACCTTCAGTACTAAAAACTGCAATAAATGAGCTCTCAGAATCGAGTGCATATAGCTTTGAATTGGCATACTCAATGGCTTGTATTTGCTTAAAATTTGCTTTTGCCATTTCTTCGGAAGGAAAAACACTGGCAAAGGCGCCACCATCTTTAAATGATTGAATGTTTTGTTGGACTGCATCCAAAACATAGATTCGATCTTCTGAAGCAGTAACGGAAACAGGCTTTACAAAACGACCGTTAGTCTCTTCTTCTACACCAAAATAACCATAAAAACGCCCATTTTTTTCAAATACAAAGACTCTATTGGCTAGCTGGTCGGAGACGATAATCCTGTTTTCGAGGCTGGTTACATCATAGGGGCTTTTTAGTCCGTCGTAGGTGATTTGCCCTTGATAAACTCCAGCAGTACTAAAGGTTTGAATTCTGCGGTTGAGAGAGTCTACTACGTAGAGAGTAGCATCATCAATCATAAGGCCCTTGGGTTGATTAAAAGCCTTTTCTTCTGTACCAAACCAGCCAAAATTGGAGAGATAATTGCCATCGTGATCAAAAATCTGGATTCGATGATTTCTTGTGTCGGAAACAAAAACTCTATCTTCAGAAACGGCCAGCCCAAGAGGATGATTGAATTCGCCATCCCCTTTGCCAGAGCGACCAAAGGTGGATAGATACTTTCCATTCAAATCAAACATTTGGACACGGTTGTTGCCAGTATCGAGTACAAAAAGCTTTTGTCCAAAGAGAGCGATGTCGGTAGGGAATACCAATTCGCCTTCCTTGCTTCCGAAAGAACCAAATTGCGACTTGAAGTCGCCTTGAGAGCTTATGATCTGAACTCGGGAGTTGGCTGAATCGACAATATAAAGGTTTTGGGGAGTAGAACAAACACCAGCAATACCATCAAACTCTTTTTCGTTTTGGCCGTATCCACCGAAAGCAAGCTGGAAGACATTGCCTCTAATGAAAGCTTGTAAACGATTGTTTTTGCTGTCAGCTACATAAACTCGTTGTTGTTCTACATTGAGATAGGTGGGTTGACTGAAAACACCTTTTTGGAAACCACCAAGACCTATCATTGAGGTTTTAGCGGTATAGTCTACTTCTTCAATTGAAGAGCCCCCCGATGCAATGACAAAGGGTCTGTTGAGCATAAAAACACTGCCCACAAGACAAAGGCTAAGCAAAACTGAAACCCACTTAAATTGTCTATTTTTCATTGTTCAACTCCTAACCAGACCAGGGGGTCTGAAATTAAAATCGGCTTACTTTTTGTTGTTTTCACTTGGGAAATCAACACTCACAGTTTGAGAAGAGGCTTCCCATCCAACTTTAGCTCCTAAAAACTCGGACACATAACGAACTGGGACAAAAGTGCGTCCCTGGACAATTACTGGGGCTACATCGAGAGGTATAGTCTTGGTATATTTTGGTCCAATATTGATCCTGGCTTCTTTTTTGTCTACCCAGAAATAAAGCGTCATATCGCCCAAAATGTAGCTTACACGTCGGGTAGCATTATCCCAAGCAATCTGGGCATTTAGTGCTTCGCCAATAAAACGGAGTGGAACCATAGTGCGTCCACTGGTGATAAAGGGAGGAACATCGAGGGGAACATTTTTGGTTTCTTTGCTTCCAGCAACGGAGGCTTGCTTGGAATTAATCTGCATTTTAACCAATTTCTTTTCAACCACTATCGAATAGACACTAACAGTTTCTTTGAGTTTGGTGTCTGAAGTGGGCCAGATTTCGATTGTAACTTTTGCTTTATCGCCTATTTTTGCAGTATCCATGGGATGCATGGTAATGTGCATTTCTTCATTACGATTGGGTTGAACTCTATTTGGTGATTCCCCTTCGTCCAAAAAACAGATATTTGAATAGCAAAATTGAGTAAACCAATCTGCATCTTGAGGACCCTTAGGAAACTTTTTTTCTGTGATTTTAGCAAATAGAGTAGACACTCTGCGAGTATTATTTGTGAAATAAAAATAAGCTGCGCCAGCTATACCAGGGGTAACGGGCAGAAAAAAATCAGATTCACTAGCTGCACTTTGATTGGACAAACCCTGGGTAGAGCTAAACAAAGTCGCAGATACCATGAGTAAGCAAACTAAAAACAAACTAAAAAATTTACGCATTTCCATTCACACTCCTCAACTAAAATTCTGAATGAATCTAATTTATATGCACTAACCCATCGGTTAAACCTTGATCAAGGTTTAACCGATGGGTCCTCGTCACTACGAAGCTATACACAAAATACAAGGCAAGGCAAGACTTGGTTCAAGTATTTTACTTAACCCGTAAAATAATTTCACCCTTTTTAAACCTTCCGTTGGAATCCTTGGCTTGTATAAGTACTCGATATATTCCAGCTTTTTGGTAGGTATGCTTAAGCACAACTTCATTGCTATCCAGAGCTTGGTCGTTTAAGACAGTGCCATCGCTCCAATTCCAAGTGAAGGTATAATTGCCTGATCCACCTTCGATTTTGAAACGAACACGAACTTCGGAATTAAGACTTATTGTGCCATCAGGGTTGAGATTTTCCACATAGGCTCTGAAGTATAGTGGATTTTCAGCTCCAGGGCAAGGGTGAAGCATGGTATAGAAGGGGAAGCTTTCACTGTAATTGGGATCGGATATAAAAGTTAGGCGATTTTCGAGGAGTGTTGAGGATGAAACTTGAATAGCAGTCTTGCTTAAGCGAGCGTAAATAACTAGATAATGACCATCATTATCGCTAAAACCTGGATATCCTATGGAGTTGCAATCTCTGGAAGGCCAGCAGTCACCAGGGCGAGAGTTCAATGGTTCATTTAAATCGTAGAGATCGATCTTGAGGATTCCATCCGTGAAATATCCTGAGGGCTCAGAAGAAATAAGCTCAAGATTGGGATCAAGACGAACTTCTATACGATTGCGGGAAAGCTTTTCATTTCCAATGTTTTTAATTTGAATACGATACTTTACAACAACATTGCTACTATCGTTTTCTTTGCATGGAGCCTGAACAGAATCAGGGAAAGATCTACGGTAAACTTCGACTTTATGCTGTGAGATTCTTGGTAATACTTCAAGCCGGAAAACAATTTTACGCTCTATATATTTTCCAGATGGAAGCTCTGCAGAACCAACAATAGATACGTCATAGATACCGTCAGGAGTCGTTTTCTCGGTTTTGATGGTCAGTATGGATCTGTATTCGTGGATAACACTGCTACTGGTAGGATTGGGGTCCATCGTATAAGTAGTATTTGGGGGAAGACCCATAACTTCAAAGTCTACTTGTTCATTGAACTCGAAACGGGGTTGAACTGTCACTTGGGTATAAGTACTCTCGTCCTGATAGATAGTAGCATGGTTGGGACGTAAAGAGAGATTGAAGATAGGCTCCTGGATAAGATCCATATTAAAGTTGGCATAGTTACCGAGTAATACGATTTCTGCCCGACTTTCTTCTCGAAGCTCTGAAATCACTGTCATGGGATAGGAACTCAATGGCGTATCGTCGGAAGTGTTGACTCGTATCATGATGGAAGCCGACATACCAGCTGACAAATACACTCGATTGCTGGGGTAAAAATCATAAAAAATACCAACATTGGAGGGATCACCGAATCCACCACCAAACTGGAGGGGTTTCAGCTCTACCCAACCACGGGCACCATTGAGAGATTTAAGGTTAGCTTGATAGTTGGTGGAGTCACCTTGCACGACCACACGGTTGAAAGGTACTACCTCAAGAGAATAAGAGGGTATAACTGGCTCAGGATCAGGTCCAGGATCTTCAAAACTACCCGATGCGACTAAAGCAAAGGGCTGACGACCCGTTGCTGGTTCACCCTGGGGAACGGATAGAGCAACAACTTCCACTTGATACATACCTGTTTCTGGATCGGCGATGAAAACTCCCTCAACATTGTTAAGGTCGTCAGCAATAACAGCTGGGGTAATAGAAACACCATTGTTATTAAAATGATTACCACGATATACGTTTCCAAGAGGGTCGCGCACCACAAGATTCAAGTCGTTAACCAAAGCTTTGGAAGCTCCAGGAGTGCCAGGAGCATCAGTATATACCAGGTTGACTTTAAGAGGTTTGGTTGAATCGTATACTTCGATATTAACAGAATAAGTGTCACCAGTCATTAATCCATTGGTGCCAGTAACATCCCAGTAATTGATGCCAGGCTCGGTAGATTTTTCAACATCCACGCGACCCCATCCTAATGCAGAATTGGGGCATGAAACAGGCTGATTGTTTTGGTTGACTAGTCCATTGGACTTAGCTCCATGGATTAATAAAGCTTTAAGTAAGGCAGCAGAAACATTTCCATATTTTTGTCGCAATAAAGCAAGAGAACCAGAGGTAACAGGAGTAGCCATGGATGTACCACTCTTGTTAGTGTAAGCATTGGGATCGACAGTAGAACGAACTTGTTGTCCTGGAGCTACAATATCTGGTTTGATTCTGCCGTCGCCAGCAGGACCTCTTACAGAAAAAGAAGCAAGTTTGTCTGGATTCAAGCCAGCTTTATTGTTTTCAGTTGCACCAACTACAATATTGTTTTTTGCGTTTGCCTGATATCCAAAAGAATAGACACCTGTCTGATAATTACCTGAAGCGAATAGTATTGAAAAGTCTTTTCGTTCCCATAGAAATGTATCCATAACCACGGCATCAGATGCATAGGTGTTTGAATTTGCGTTACCCCAACTGTTGCTATGAATACGAGCCCCAGAATTATAAGCAAGATTAAAGTACTCAATTAGGCTATGGTTTGGACCAGCTGGTGGTAAATTTTGAGGAGGACCACTACTAAAGTACATTTTTTGAATAACCAGATTTGCTTTATAAGCCATTCCTCTATATTGCTGATTATCTGGATCGTTGCCTGCAATAGTCCCTGCTACATGGGTACCATGGAGGTTCCCATGGGCTCCACTGTCAGACCAATTGCTATCTGCTGAATGATGAGCAACGATTTTGCCAGGATCCTTAAAAGCATTGTGAAGCGTAAGTTCATCTCCAGTAGATAGTCCAGAGTCAAGCACAGCCACAATTTGTCCTTCTCCTGTAAGCCCTAACTGTTTGTCGTTGTGAAGATTGTCACGAATATTGACTACCTGCGCAGCTTCAGCATTAAACAATTTTGCTTCAGCTTTTTGGGTGATACTAATAATCTTTGAATTAAGAGAATAAGCTCCCAAACGATTGGTATGTTGGGATTTAAGCTCAAGAAACCCTAGTGATCCTATCTTGGAGAAAGTAGCAAGCTTTGTATCGATCTGATGATTGTTGAGAAAATGGTGGAGAACAAAATCATGAGAAGTGATTAGTGCTAGATCAACCACGGAAGAGCCAATCGCCTGAAGCTCGGGGGAAATCTTCAATACTGGAGGCAAGTAGCCAACCATGGAAACGTAACTTTTCTCGCGCAGTGTTTGCGCCAATGAACCAGTAGTTTTTACAAGATATCCGAAATCAGCAACGGGAAATAAGGTATATTCGTTTGGGTTTAGTTCGGTAATCCATTCGTTTTTGATGGGTCCAACGAACTGAAGCAAAAAGATAGCTTCGTCCTCGGGAGCATAAACTCCTATGGAACCCTTTAATGCTTGGGGGTAGATGATATTCTTTTGAGTGTCGGGCTTAAACTCGTAGCCACCAAAACGAAGAGAACCAATGCCCGATATATAGGTAAATCGAACTTTGTTCTTTTTTAGAAAAGTTTCTTGTTGATCGTTGATCTGGGTGAGGAAAAAGGATTCGTAGGTTTCGATGATTTGAAAACCAGAAATCCTGTATTGATCAATAACTTCGGCTCTGTTTTCATAGATAAGGATATGGCGAGGATTGTTTGCAAATCCGTGTTGAATGTTGGTCAAACACCATGAAAAAAGAAATACAAATACCATCAATAGAGTAAAAGTTCTATTCTTAACCATTCTTAATACTCTCCTTTTCAAAAAGAGATTAGCTACCATAAACCCAACAAATTTTTTACAATCACGACTTAAATATATAAAATATCCATGCCCAAAGTCAAGCATCCAGCAAAACCATTTTCATTTTTGGCCTATTTTTTGCTTTACTGCTATAAAATGAGGTGAGAAATCTTGCAATACCTTGATATTTACTATATTAAACAATATAATTATGCATGAATAGTAAGGATTTTCAACCTGCCAACCGTAGAATTACCATTTGATGCGGGTGGAAGTTAGGGAGGAAAAGATGAGTACGCTGCTTCAAAAAAAACTAGCGTGGCTTTTCTTGTTATTTTTTGTTACATTTTTATCTACACCATCTTTTCCTGCAAGTGCATCCAATCCCAGATCAGATGAATTTAAAATCAAAGTTCTCTTGTCCAGCAAAAAATCTCCCATTGAATTGAGCAATAACAGCAAACAATGGCTAATATCCCCATCAAGCTCTCCCTACACAAACCTAACCCTACATTCTGCTCAATTGATATTCGATATACTGGGTAATCCAAATCAAACCATTCTTTTTTCAAGATCAAATTCATCGTGGAGCTGGGATCAAGCTTTAAACCAAGTACAAGCATTGAAGTCCTGTCTTAAAGGTAGTGGCTTAAAAGTATTCATAGGCATTTCCGACAATAATCAATTTTTTCTTGATATTGGTCCTTTTGAAAAAAATAAGGATGCAGCTTTTATTTGTAGTCTCCTTCAATCCTCCGGACATCTTTTTACAGTACAAGATAGCACCACTGGTCAAGCTTGTATCTCTATTGGTTTTCAAGAAAACTCATTTCATCTTAAGTCTGATTATTTCGTCTTAAATCAAGACAAAGTCCCAGTTTGGGAGATATCCACTCCCAGCAACGAAACTATCAATTTTGCCTCTCGTACATATCCTGAAAAATTAATCCTTGCATATTCTCCCTCCCAAAGCTTATTGCTTGTCAACGAATTATCAATCGAAGAATACCTTAGAAGTGTAGTTCCAGCAGAAATGCCAAACAATTGGCACCTAGAAGCTTTAAAAGCTCAGGCAGTAGCTAGCAGGTCTTTTGCGCTTTCACGTGTCCTTCAAGCCAGAAAAGTGAAAGCTCTATATGATGTGACTGACGATACCTACACCCAGGTTTATCTTGGATGTAGGTACTTTCCATCAAGTGACAATGCAGTAAAAGCAAGTAGAAACGAAGTTCTTGTCTTTAATAATCAAGTAATTGAGAGTGTCTTCCACTCTACCAGCGGAGGGCACACTGAAAATAATGAACTAGTTTGGTCAGGAGGAGCAAGACCCTATCTCCGAGGGGTTGTTTCTGAAGGAGAGGAGGGATCTCCTCACTTTACATGGTACAAAAGTATCAAACAAGAGCAATTTCTCATCGAAATAAACAAATACCTTTCTTCTGAAGGACGCCCTGAACGTCTTTCATCCCTTGAGTCCTTAACTATCACTGAAACTGGGGCTTCACCACGAGTTCGAAAAGTTTCACTCCATCACCAAAAAGGGGCTATCGAACTCAGTGGTTCTGAATTCCAAGCTATTTTTTCATTGAAAAGCACCTGGTTTAATATTTTGATATGGAAAGACGATTATTCCTCTGCCTGGTGGAAAGACTATATGAATCCTGAAAACAAAGACTCCACAACTCTTTATATCTTTGGAAGAGGATGGGGTCATGGGGTTGGAATGTCCCAATATGGAGCTGGAGCTCAAGCCAGAAAAGGTTTAAATTATCATCAAATCCTTCAACATTACTTCCAGGGAAGCCAAATTGATCAAATGTCTCCTTACCTCCCAGCATCCCAAAACTCTTCGAGCATAAATGGTTCCTATTCCCCCTATTCTTCAAGTTGTCACCTAAGCTTTTCCCCATCAGTTATCAATAATGAGCTTCATGAGCAATGGAAGCTTGAATTACTTATATCATCAAGTAGTAGTATGCAGGGTTTTTCCCTGGACCTGGTATTTGACCCCAACCATTTAGACATTAATGAAAACGACATCAGTGAAGGAACTTTTTTAAATGCAGGCGATAAAACTACCCTGTTTCTCAAGAAAAAAGAAAACAACAAGATTCATATTGGTTTGGCTCGTGAGGGTAAAGCTGGAGGAGTGGTCGGTGAAGGAGTATTACTAATCATCGAAGGTAGGGCTCTAAAAGAGGGCAGTAGCGAGATACAACTCCAACAACTCCATGTATTCAACAGCCAACTGGAAGAGATTGAAGCCAGCTCAGACAAGGCTCTGATTGTTGTTAACAAAAAAGACCTTATCCCACCCAAAACCCTAATCATTGAATACCCTCCTCGGTTTAACAATCAGGCTTTTGTAACTTTCCGCTGGATAGGAAGTGACAATGAGAGTAAAATTGAAAACCTTTTCTATTCTTATCGCATCAATGAAGAAGCCTGGTCAATTTTTTCCAAGGATACCTTATACACATTTCATTTAAGCAATGACGGAGCCTATGTCTTTTCTGTGAGAGCAAAAGATGAAGCCAATCTTATCGATCCCTCCCCTCCAGTCTATACCTTTTATATTGACACCAAGCCCCCTTTGCTTGAGTTGGATCCCTTTCCCAATCCCACCACCAAATCAGAAATATTGATCAAAGGAAAAACCGAAGCTGACGTTACTCTCCTGGTTAATGCCATAAAGTACCCAGTATCTTCCTTGGGCAATTTTGAATGCCTTATTCCCTTAAAAAATGGAGACAATTTAATTCGCTTCATCGCTATCGATGAAGCATCAAATACCAGCACCCAAGACCTTCTTATCACTCGTAATCCCTTTCCTTCTGTGGAAATTTCTCTCAGCATAGGTAGTCGCAAGGCTATGGTCAATAAAGAAATCAAAACCTTGGAAATAGCACCATTTATAGAACAAAACAGGACTTTTGTACCCTTACGCTTTATTGCAGAATCTTTTCAATCCAAAGTTGACTGGTTCCCAACAGAAAAAAGGATTCTCATTTCTCTGGATCACCCCCTGGTTCAAAAGAACATTACCCTTTGGCTTGGTTCAAAAACAGCCTTGATTGACGGAGAAAAAGTTCCTCTCGATGTTCCCCCTTTGCTAAAACCTCCTGGAATTACCTTTGTACCTATACGTTTTATTGCTGAGAGTTTTGGCTCAAAAGTTGAGTGGTTTCCTCAAACCCAAAGCATAAACATAATTTTTCCTGACCCGGAAAAATTCAACAAGCATGATCAAAGTCTGAGAAAGTTGGTGATTACTCATGAAAAATAGATTCATATCTTTGATACTAAGTGTAATGCTGCTATTGCCTTTTCCTTATCTTCGCGCGTCGGCCGAACAAACTCCAACTCAACATTGGCCAATGTTCCGACAAAATGAATCAGGAACTGGGGAAAGCAGTGTCTCGCTGAAAACAGACTCAATGCTGGAACAATGGAGATTCCAAACTGGAAGTTCAATCTCTTGCTCCCCCGTTGTTAGCCAGGGCACCACATACGTTTTATCCGACAACCGAAAACTATATGCCCTGGAAACAGAAAGTGGCCAAAAAAGATGGGAGAGCGAAGAATTTATCAATTACCCCCTCCCTCTGGGTGCCCCAACCGTTAGCAATGACAGAATATACTTTCTTACTGGAGGAGCTTCAGACAGACCTTCTTACCTCTACTGCTACTCCACTGAAGGGTATCGTTTATGGAATTTTGCTGCCTTTGGCCAGTTTAGCAGTCATTCCCCCTTGGTATATGGCAACAAAATCTTTGCTGGTGCTTCTACTGATATCCTTTATTGCATCAATGCAGGAGGCAATCAAATATGGCAAAAAGCACTAAACTCTCCGATTTTAAGCACTCCAGTTTTAGGTGCTAACAGAGTATTTACTGTAAGCTCCAAAGGTAGGGTATATGCTTTTGACTACGAAAGTCTTGCCGACCTATTTGAAGTTGACCTGCCATTTAATAGTCCGAGTGAATGTAAATCATCTCCTGTATTCTATGATGGGGTACTGTATATTGCCTCAAAGTCAATCAACAACAAAGGTGAAATCTTCGCCATCAATGCCTACACTGGTGAAATTATTTGGCGATCAGGACCTTTAGCAAACTTTGTTTCTTCCTTGACCGCCAACACTAACTTCCTTTTCATTGGATCAGAAGATCACGTTTTGTATGCCATTGGAAGAGCTGATGGCAAGGTAAAATGGAAATATTCCTCTCGAGGTCGTATTTTATCTACTCCAGCTATAAGTGAAGATAAAGTTTTCTCTGCTTCAGCTGATGGCAACATTTATGCTCTAGATTTTAAAGGAGAGCTTCAATGGAAGTATGCCCTTGGAGGAGAAATTATCACCTCCCCCGCTATCAGCAACAACAAACTGACCATTACCCAATCCAACAACGTGGTTACCTTTGCAGATAACATCGATTTCTCCATTTCTGCCCTACCCTCAGAACTTAGTTTATACCAGGGCGAAGAAACGAATATAGCTTTACAGATCCAATCTTCAGGTAGTATTTCTCAAAATGTGTTTCTTCGTACAGACAGTGTACCTTTGGGTTTTGAAGCAATCATCAGCCCCAATATTCTGAAACTTTCAGAGGGTCGCGGTAATGCTTCCTTAAAGCTGAAAAGCAACAAAGAAACCAAACCGGGAACTCACACTTTTTTCGTTATTGCTGAAACTGCAGGTCGGAGCAGGAAGGTCAGAATCACTGTAGAGATACTGAAAATTTCAGAGGGTAGTTTTTACATTCAGATGACCCCACAAACAGCTGAAGTCAATGCGGGTAATGCTGTGGTATACCAAGTTGAAGTTGGAAGCAGGGATCAATTCAGAGGTAGTGTGCAACTATCCGTTTTATCCCCCCCCTCAGGATTTCAATGCACTTTTCAGGAAGCTCGTTTAGAAGTGCCAGGAATAACCAACTTAGTAGTGTTTGTCGATATCACTGTAGATCCAGACAGATACTCCCTTACCGTGGAGGGCTTGGGAGGTGGAAGAAGAGAGCTAAGTCGTGCATCCCTGGTTGTTCAGGGCACCAAGAGATTTGATTGGCCTGGTTTTGGAAACTCAAACCAACTCACCAATTACACCAAAGAAGCTGTTTCTCATGCTCTTGAAACCAGATATATTTTTCAAGCAGAGGGCGCGATTCGTAGTCAAGCCGCCATCGTCGGTGACACCGCCTACTTTACCTCAGAAATTCCTCGAGCCTCAAAACATCATGCCACCAAACTATATGCCATAGACATACGATCTGGTGAATTAAAATGGGACTACTTCCTTGGTATTTCATCCAAAACACTTCCAGATATCGGAGAAGAAGGTCCTGACGATCCTCCTCCCTGGATTTCCTCTCCAAGAATTCACGGTAACAAGTTATTTGTTGGAACTCTTGATGGCTTGTTGTTTTGTATTGACATCACCTCTGGCCGACCCATTTGGTTTAGAAATGTTGGCTCAAGTATCCGTTCCTCTCCCTCTATCGGAGACGATAAAGTATACTTTGGCACTGAAAACAATCGCGTATTTGCGCTTGACATCGAATCAGGTGAACAACGTTGGATGACTGAGTTAAAAGGCCCTGTTCATTCCAGTCCAGCCTTTTACAACAACCGAGTATATGTCAGTTCATATGATAATCACTTACACTGTCTATCATCCACCAATGGTTTGATCTTCTGGTCATTCAATGGGTTTAGATCGAGCTTCAAAGCTTCTCCTTCGGTCGGTGAACAAGGTATCTATATTGGAGGAGCAGGCGAGAATAAATACTTTTATCGCGTAAATCATAATGGATCTGCCAAATGGCAAATTCTTACTGCCGCAGAAATACCTTCCACCGCTGCTTTAGATGAAAATGACCAAACTATCTACTATTTAAATGTTGCCCAACAAGCTAACATACAATTATCTGAACTCACCCGTTTAAACACAGAAAGCAAGGAAAAAATCTGGGGATATGCAGCGGGTGGGGGCGTGATCTCAAGCTCTCCAGTAGTCGCTGACGACAAGATATTGTTTGGTGGTTTGGACAAAGCTTTTAATATTGTTGGCAAAGATGGGCGATTGATCTTCAAACAAGTTCTTGATGCGCCCATACAGGGGAGTCCTTCGGTGGGAAGAGGGGTAGTACTTGTAGGAACAAATAGTGGTAAGCTTTATGCTTTCACTTCGAGCATCATGTTTACGCTCATCCCCGAAAAACAGTTAGTAAACCTATTTCAAGGAGAATCCACTGATATCAATATAAACATCCTAGCAGACTCACCTCTTAAAGCTCCTGTAAAGTTATCAGCAGACAACCTTCCTACAGGGGCTTCGGTAGAATTTCTTCCTCCAGAAGTCAACCAATTTCCAGGTTCAACTATCATGCGCATCAAACTAAATCCACATACGCCCATTGGTAAATATCCCATCACAATCCTTGGCACCAGCGGAACTTATCGAAGAACCACAAGCATAGAACTCAGAGTACAGAATCTTGCTCCAGGAAAGTTTTCACTAAAAACAGCAAGTACTGAAAAAGAAATCAATGCTGGTTCAGCCATTAAGGCAGAGATCTTTGCAGAGCCTTCAGGTGGATTCAATGCTCCCGTAAGTTTTTCTGTAGTGAGTGAACTACCCGACCATATTCAGGCACTTTTCAATCCAAAAACTATAAGCCTTCCGGGTTCCACTACACTTAGCATTCAAGTTCCTGCTACAGCCAATCCACAAAAATTTGAGATGACTGTTCGAGGTGACGGAGGAGGCAAACAGGAAAACTTAGTCTTCTCAGTGTCGGTATTTGAAAACATGACAGGTGATTTTTCTATTCGAGTCACACCTATATCAAAAACGATTTATACTGGAGAAAATGCTGAATATGAAGTTATTGCTGAAGGTTGGGATGGATTTAATGAAGCAATAGAACTCGATGTTGAAGGCTTACCCACTTATCTGCAACCCAAGTTCGAAAGCAAAAAACTCCGAAATGGAGAAAAAACTGTCTTCTCAGTTCTCACAACTCTTGATACTCCAACAGGAAGTTATGCTTTTTCTCTTACTGGTAAAGCACAAAAAACAAGCAAGAAGATCCCTTTAACCCTCGAAATTATTCAAGAAAAGGGAGATTTTTCTTTCAACTTTCCTCCCAATTTCCTCATCAGCATGACTGCAGGTACACAAAAAGATTTTTCGTTCCAACCTACCTTCACCGTTAACTGGAATGCTCCAGTCACATTTAGTATCCTAAACTTGCCTTCCAACCTTCAAGCTCAAATCCTTCCCCCCATATTAGAACCCAAAGCCAGCTCCAAAGAAGTCAAGATTATGTTTACTGCGAGCGAATCGTCTCCTAACGAGACTTACTCACTTTCATTGCAAGGAAGTGGAGGGGGAAAAACTCGTACTGTTCACTTTAGAGTCCAGGTTTTATCCATTCAAGCAGGCTACCTTTCTTATCAAATCAATCCCACTTTTCCACAGATCAAAAGGAATCACGACACTCCCATCGATATAAATATCATGGGAGCGAAAGAAATCAGTTATCTTGAGTTTCGTTTTTCATGGGATCCAATTTTGGCAAGTGTTTCGAGCATTCAGCTCAATGCTGCATTGAGCAATCCTTCAGTAGGTGCTACCCTATCAAGCGAAATCAATCAAGAAAAAGGTTTTGCTCTGATCAAAGTAAGTATTCCAGTGGAGAATTCCATTAGTGGAGATATGCTGTTGATGCAGATATTTATGTCTGGAATCAACAAAGGTGAAATGCTTCTTAAGATCGACGACACCGTTGCTCGAAACAAGACACTCGATTTAATGCCTTCCAAAGGAACCTCAGTATCCAGTCTTGTCACTCTCTATTTACCTGGAGATGTAAATGGTGACGGGAAAGTTGATATTGAAGATTTAGTTTTGTTTGCTCGTGCTTTTGGCACCAAAAAAGGTGATACAAACTATGATGCTCGTGCAGATTTTAATAATGACGGTTTGGTAGATGGATTGGATTTGATACTCCTCGCTTACAATTGGGGAGAAAGCCTTTAAAAAATAAAAAAACCCTCCCGTTCTAAATGGAACGGGAGGGTTTTTTTATACTCTGTTAAGATCTATTTAGCAGGAAGACTCAATCGTTGTATAGTAACCACTTGATCTTTGGCATCCCATTCCACCAGAGATCCAAAAGCCTCTGCAATAAAACGTATGGGTACAAAGGTTCTGCTTTTGTGAATGATTGGGGGAGCATCCAAACGGTAAACCTTGCTACCAACCATTGCAATCGAATTGCCAATCTGCATCGAAATAAACATACCCTCCAAGGCTATCTCAACTGTTTCGCTCTTAGCTTCCCAAGCCACTTCAGCGCCAAAAGCTTCTGCAATAGCTCTCACTGGTACCATGGTTCGACTGCTTCGAATAAAAGGTTCAGCATCAAGAACAACAGTTTTTCCATTGACTACCATTGCCATACGTCCGATGGTAAGTAATATCAGGGTTTTTACATATACTTTCAGCTCAAGGCTCAAGCTTGTCTCATGAGAAAAAGCATTAACTGCTCTTACCAAGACTCGATTGATACCTGGTTCCACTGGGATCCTTGCAGAAAAAGCCCCATCAAGCACTTCAGCTTTAATCTCATTGACATATACCGTCGCATCCTTAGGTTCGACCTGACCTGTTACCGTGTATTCATTTATTTCTGACAAGTCATCACTAAAGGGATCTACTGATATTTCTGGTCCTTTCCAAATAGCTTCTACTTCTGCTTTGACTGTAGTACTCAAGCCCTTCGGATGAGTGGCTTTGAATTCAATCACCTGCAAGCCCTCTTTAAGAAACACTTTAACTGAAAACTTTCCATCGGGTGAAAGATCAATCACCTTTTGCTCTACCAGCAAATGAGATCCTGGCCAGGTCCAGCCGGTAAAAATCATCTCTTTCTCTGCAGTCTGAGGCGGATAGGCATCAAGCTCTAAAGTAGGTGCAATACTTGAATCCCAGACTTTAATTATTGGATTCTGACTTACTTTAGTTTTTTCTAAACTTACTATCAAGTTTTCAGCTTTTTCAGGACTGAGCGTGAAGCTTGCTCTACCTTGAGCATCCAATTCTTCTTTCCATTCCTTATTGCTTCCTTTAATTACTACAAAATCACCCTGGAAAGGCTTATTGCCAGCATCGAAAGCCTGAACAACAACCTCTGATCGTAGATCGGTATAAAGATAATGACCTTTCACCACTTCCAAACGAGCTGTTTGAACCACATCAAACAAGATCAAATTTTGACATGTTTCCAGAGTCTCGTTGATGTAGGGAGAATAGTCAAGTATGCCTTTTACTTGGATCACACCTTCCCCGCTCATCGCTGGAGTCAGTTTAAGAGTTAGTGTCCTGTCGCCAGGCTTTAAAAATACTTTCTCAAGAAGTTTATCTTGATGATAGAACGCTAAACCCTTCATGTATTTTGCATCAGGATCCAGGGTGATCATAAGATGATTTTCCTGTCCGCTAATCAAATCTGGGTTTTCGGGATTAAAAGCCGTATAAGTAAATTTCTTACCTTGCAAGTCAGTAATTTGGTATAAGGGTTTGTGGATTGTAATGCCACTGGGGCTGAAACCAAACCAGTCTAAAGCAAAAGTACCATCAGGTCGATACCTTCGTGGTATTGAATTGCCATGGTCTTCAGGCTTCCCTCCGGCTACATCTGAAAGCTTTGCATCATGAATCAAATTGTTCCAGCCCAATAGACTTCCAACTTGAACAGCATCGCTCGCAAATAAATAAAACTTCACGCTTCCATCGGTCGTAGCATAAGCATCTTGCTTATCTACTTTTTTATCCCCATTCTTATCGCCGAATAAATAGAAGCTATCATAAGTCTGGTTGTACAAACACCCATTTCCAAACCAATCAGGCTTATTCAAAGTACGCTTCTGTTTATCAAACAAAGTGGAGTAAGCTTTATTTAGGGAATATACATCGCTGGATTTTACTTGCTCCATAGAATAAGCCAGATAAAATGGTTTTTCTCTGCATATATCACTCATACCAGTAATATAGGGTATAAAATGAAGTCCTGAGCCCACAAGGTTTTTCCCATCAGCTCCCTTGAGCTGTGCATGAACCTGGTAAAGCCCACCAATCACTGGCTTAGTAACTTCCTGCTTGTCCATATCTTGTAAAGTATAAGTGATCTTGGGATGTTCAACAGATACTTCAGTACTACCAAAACTTCTTCTATCTTTGGTTAGTACCCTAAGCTTAATTTTCCCTGCATCATTAACAACGAAATTCTTAAACCGGTAGATCCCCTGTTTTGCGCTTGAAAAATCATACTGTATGAGATTTGAAGCAGAAAATAGCTTTTCGTTGGATATACCATCGCTCGAACTATTGTGCAGATCCGTTCTCAACCAATAATAATCAGGAAGCGGAGATGGAATATCATCGAAAAACAAGGCAGCTGTTTCATTAACGCTTAGTGAACCATTTTGCGTTAGATCTACGGGAGTGCCATCTTCGCGTTTCACAATAATGGTAAAGGGATCTCCTTTGAATATTTGTTCAGGACTGATACCAGCTGTAAGTTTAGAAGGTAGTGTAGTGATGATTAAATCTTTTTTGGGGCCACTGCTAAATCCTATTGGAATGATAGTTTGCCCGGAAAGATATACTTCATGAGAAAAAAGCTTGCTATCTACAGGGCTCTGATATAAAGGACCAAAAGATCGATCATTATTATCATCTCCGTATTTGTATGCAGTGAGAATGACTGGCAGTATCTCTGCATCATCAATGATATTGTTTTCATTGAAGTCGATACCCACCATATCCACAACACATCGATTTTTCTCGCTTAAACGAAAAGTAAAAAGGCCATTATTCACTTGGAAGGTGCGAGCATCTATCATTCCTCCAGACCAAGTGTTGGTGGCAAGATCATAGGATCCAATGATCTCTGTTTCCCAGTCATTGAAAGATATCTTCCCATCCCCATTGAGATCATCTCTGGAAGAATAAGCAGCAGACGACCCAGTTCCAACAGAAGATTCAGGAGCTCCAGTGAGCCAGCCATCTCCAGAACCCATAAGATGTTCACCATAGGGTGAACGCACCCCTCTGTCTTGCCAGATATAAACCAAAGCATCATTTGCATAACGAGTGTTTTGAATATTGGTATACTCTTTTACCGTGAGAGAAAACTCACTGTCTTTACCATATTCGATGCCTCCAGTCAAACGAGAAAACTCAAGTCCCTGGACAGGGATTCCTTCAATAGGCACATCGCAGCAGTCCACCAGGACAGATTTTCTCCCATCTGCGGTAGTGACTTCAATAGTGACTCGTCCATTGGATATGGGTATAAGTTCGTCGATCACAATCACTCGTGGAATCCCCTGGTAATTCAAGCGTTTTGTATAAGCGAGATATGAGTTGGAATTAGAGGGATAACTCACCTGTTCTCGCATTCCAGGATTGACGATATTGGTCCAATCAGCACCCAGAAGTTCATACTCTTTATAATTGCTGGAGTCAATGGTAATTTCACCAGAATAATCGTAGCTTATGGGAATATTGCGTAATCCCCCAAAATTGCTATTACTGAGAGGAAAACTGGGAGTCATGAAAGGACCCCTGATATCAATACGAGCTATGCGTTTGCCAGGATCCTGAGCTTCAAAATGTATTATACCCCCATCACGAGAATCTCTTAGTACAAAATATATACCATAATCGCTCATGGGTAAAAATTCTGTACCCATCTTAACAAACATGTTTTCCCAACGAGCTGGATAAGCATTACGACCTTCACGCTGAAGATTGCCAGCTCTTCCGGTATGTGTTTGTCCGCCAGGATAGGGTCGAAAGTCTCGAATTAAATGTCGAAGCACTGGATCGTAATCAGGTTTGATTTGTTGATCGTAGGATGTTTTTGAAAAACGAAGTGCATGATCCACCACCACCAATTCACTGAAGGTAACATGCCCTGAACCACCTCCTGGGGGCTTTGGATTTGGGGGAGGACTCGGGTCTTCCGGAGGTGGGGGTGGGGGTTGGGGATCAGATGCTTTCCAACCTACAGGTATCAAGCCACAGTAGTTTATTCCTGGGCCAGAGCTTGTAATGAAATAAGGAGGGTGAGTTATCGCTGAATTATAATCATAAAGAGCATTAGCAGAAAAAACTCTCACAACAAGATCTGAACTTTCCTCACGAGGAATAAGAGCTAAAGGTATTTCGCCTCCATCATTGCCTATCAAACCATGGCCATATGCAGTCACAAAAACCCATACCCCATCGGTTTCTATCCAACCAAAACTACCATCAAAAACTCCGTAAGTATCTCCCTTTGTGAGACGACCTAATGGAGGCAAGCTCCCAGTAGTACAGACTGAACATTCTCTATCAGCATCAGAGCAATCTTTATCTTCATATCGTGCATTGCTTAGTGGAACGCCATTAATAGAAGAAAAAGGTCCGATAACATCATCCTCCAAATCCAGAACTCCTACCATACCTTTACCAGGAGTAGGATTAGGCTTGTCTTTCCACTGCCATACCAAATAGGAAGAATCTCGATTGACTTGAACTATATAACGATTGCTGACAGCATCCATCGCTGTGAAAAAGTGACTAATCCCGGCGCCAGAAGCATTGTAATTAGCTACTATATTTCTGTTTGAAACCGAAGAGATTGCCATATTTGCAGGATCGTTAATATCATTGGGGTTGTCTGCATCAAGCAGTTTGATGATTAAATTGGGATACCTGACACCAATATTACTTAAACAAGTAACGTTTAGTCGTCCTTTGATATCTTCTGGCTCTACTTTTAACAAATCAAGCATTTTACAGTCATATCGATTTTTATAGTCCTGCAATGCAGAATTAGTATCAATCTTCCAGTGCCCATACTGCGCATCGGGAGGTTGATTTCCTACAGTGTTTTTGTCCAAATCCCGATACACTTCCAAGATCAGGGATTCTTGCTTTCCAAACGGTGAACAGCTTCCTTCATAGGGAGTATAAGTAAACACATGGACAGGAGTAGTTTCACGGATTTCCCTAATAAAATCGTTCCCTGAGGGAGTTTTCAGTACAACATAAGCTGTTTCTCCAGTGCTTAGTGGGGGAAGTATTCTAACTTCAATTGTAGAAGTTTGCTCTACTTTTAAAGGAGGACTAATTTTGGCCGATACTGAATAATGTCCAGGCAAAACTTCGATATCCATACAACGAAAATCGCCATTTTTGCCCATGGAGATACCAGTAACAGGATTTTCGTATATCCACAGATCACCAATCGAAATCTGGCTTCCACAAAGATAGGTTTTTCCACGATAATTGACATTGGTCAAACGGATGTCGCCGTTACTCACTTTAGCATCTTCGTCTGCATCCCAGTAAATAAAATCTTCCACTCCAAAGAGACCATCTTGATTAATATCAAAATACCTCTCTTTGCTTAGACTCAACAAAGGCAGTCCTATATCAGCATCTCCTTCAGATACTACTGAACCTGGAGGATAATCAATAATCACTCCGCCAATATTTAAGCGAACATGGTTGATTCGACGATCCCCAGCAGAAACAATAGAGGTATCATCGATATCTTCATAAATAGCAGAACCACAACCCAATCGATCCGAGTTATTGGCAGAATAGTATCTTACCAAGGGAGGAAGAGGAATCAAAGGTAGAAGAGCGTCCGTATCATTTTCACCATTCCTCATACCCAGGAATTCTTCTCCTGAGTTTCCGTTGGAGTAATCATCCGAGAGATTGTTGGCTCGAGTATTTCCAGGTCCGGCAATATTTGCATTGATGCCATTATCTTTCCAAATCTGCACACCTATATAGGAGCGATACTTGAGTCTAATGTTTTGAAAAGTGGTAGCAGGTGCAAAAAACTTTGTACCCGTAGGATCAAGAACAGTACTTCGTTGGATGGATTGTGCATTTATCTGTAAATCTCCAAAAGGAGAATATAATCTGGCTGCCGTTGCTGAGGGTTGAACACCATACCACAAATCGGTCTCAACAGATAGATTGTAGGTACCGAGATTGCATGAAGCAAACAATACTTCAGATAGAATCAATACTTTACTTGAATCAGAGCCCAGTTCTGAATAACCAATTTTAAACACTCTTCCTGAGAAGTTGCCTTGATAAGCTGGATAAGCTCCAATTCCCCCACGAGGAGAAAAAGGATATTTTTTATCATGATCAAGATGAATATAGTCACCAGCAAGAAAGGGTCCAAGGGTATTATTGAAACCTGTCGGGTCTACCTTACGAGTATTTTGATCACAGCGATCCGGAGGCAAACCTGATTCTCGTGCATCCTGAAATCTACCGTCCTGATCTATCCAGATCTGACCTGAATCGTCAAGTACTGCATGCCAATGATTGGAAAGCTGTGATTGACCTCCAGAGGGATTCACATCTAAATAAAACTCAGTGTAATATAGAGGCTTGGAGCTAGTGCCTTGATTGGCTGGTTTCGGCGCATTGCTTCTTGGCATAGGATAAGAAGTATTTCCCCAAACTGCTTCATTGGCTCGTTGCCAGGGAAATATCTTACCTACTGCAAGATTGGATTGATCTCGATTTTTACCGACTTGAACCCAACGCACTGCTACAAAAACTGCATTTTGTGGCGAAGCATTTGCTTGAACAAAATCCTTTGATTTAACAGCCAGTACCATAGTGCATATAAGCAAGATAGTTAGCGCTGTAGCTAATACTTTTTTCATGCTTACCCACCTTTCTATTCTTTTTTCGTAAACATAAAAGAAATACAGCATGAGAAAGCTTAGGTTCAGAAATAAAAAAAAGACTCAGTATGGTCTTAAAAAAGCTTGGTTTTGGAGTTTTCTATAGAAAGAAGCCATGCAGCAAAAGGTAAGGCGACTCTTGCACTTGCTAAAAGAAAAATCGAAAAAACATAAATCAAGTAAAATGCTTGAAAACTATACCATTGCTCAAAAAACTTACCACAAACTTCCATCAGCACTATGAGTACAAGTACTTTCAGTATATACTTCCAGTACTTCATGATACTTGTTTTGTAGGTGCTAATCATTAAAGCAAGAAAAGGCAAAAAAGAGAAGTATTCTCCCTGAATGGATAGCTTTTGTGGTAAAGAAAACTCGGGATAAAAACCTACTAGTGCGAGTAGTTTGTGGCTTAACCAATAGCGAATAATAACATAATAAGGAGCCACAGGGTACCATATGAAAAACAAAACTGCCAGAACAATTGAAAATAATAAGACCAGGGTAACTTTTCTGTAAAAAGTATTATAGGTTTGTTTTGCTGACATTCTTTTGTGTTTTTGGAGCTTGATACCAGGAATAAAAAATAAGAATAACAACAACAATCAAAAACAATTGCCAAAAATAGGTATGTAGAAAATCAAAAATGGGGGGGTATTCATAGGAAATCCAGTAAATTGAAACCAAACGTATCAGGTTGGTCAACCAGATAAGAGGAATACCAAGCAATAAGCCATACAGTTTTCTGTACCATCCCCTATCAGACGCAAGGACAGCTGAAATATACACGATGATGCCATAAATTCCAGTGCATTCATATATGATTTCCATGTTGATTCCACGGCTTGATAGGATAAAACATCCTTCCATGCTTACAGGTAATCCAATCCATTTGAGAACTGTGAATGTTGTGGTAGTAGTCAGCCAGCTTAAAGGTTGAGTAAAAAAAGAAGCATGGGTGATTATTTGCAAGGTGAAAAGATACACAAAAAACAAGACAAAAAAAAGAAGAAACGGACGGCTTTGGATTTCTCCCAGCCATCCGTTTCTTTTAGTTTTCTTCAAAAATCATCCTTAAAAAACAAATAGAGTAGCTACTGAAGGTCGTAGCTTTCTCTTTTTCTTTTTTGAATGAACATGAACACAAAAAGACCGAGTAATAAGGCTAACATGCCCCATGTATCAAAGGAAGGTGTTTTCATTTGATCAATCTGCTTATAAACCAACAAATCAGTATCTGCAGGGACAGTCATGGGATACAGATTGCCCCATTCGTCGGTACCCCAGGCATCTCCAACTACTAAAAAGCGGTAATAGCCAGGGAGGGTACCCGTATCAGCAACAACTGCTTGAGGGCTAAGGGAAGGTGAACGCAAAGGAGTTGCATCGTTGGAAGCTACAAACTCGGAATAATTGGGTGGAACCTGGTTGTCATAGGCTCGAATGAAGTAAACATAGGTAGTGCCTCGTTCGATACCCTGAGCATCATCATAATTGACTACATTAGGTCCAACATCTGCAATTTTGGTAGCTTTTTCGATATATTCGTTTGGTCCACGGTAAATTTCATACCCAGCAATGTCATGAGTGCCTTTAAAGGAAGGAGTCCAGGAAAGGTTGATCACAGAACTGCTTATTACTTTAGAATAGAAATTGGTGGGCTTGTCGGGTGCATATATGGATGAGAAAGTCTGTAAAATAAGATCAGCATAGGCTACAGGCTGTCCAAGGCTTAAGTTAACGGTAGATGGCGTCAGACTAACGAGCTGAACAGTATTGGGTAGATTTTCAATGTGGAGAGCCACGTCACCTACAAAATTGTCAATACTGGTGACAGTAACAAGATATTGCACCGCGCCACCAGGAACGGCTTTGCCGATGACTGGCATGGTCTGAATCTGATATGTTGGTTGAGGAGGAAGGATCTGGACAGGTACTGTGATTTTCTGGGTTTCGACGCTAGAGAAAAAGAAGAGTTGAAATTTATAAGGACCAGGGGTTACATCTTTTTGAGTATGGAAGCAGAATTGGTATTGAGTGCCCATGTTTTTGCGAGTAAATACTTCGACAATTGTATCGCTCATCTTGTTATTAATATAGGTACTATCTTTCCATTCAAAGCTGGTATTGTTGGGGGGTGGCGGAGCATCATTTGTCCAGAAAATACCTATAATTACATTGTCTTCAAAATCAAAGCGAGTCTCAATATTCACATCGAAACAAAAACTATCACCTGCACGAATCTGCTTGTTGGGAGGAAAGACAGAAGCGGTATAGCCTGGGGCAGGAGGTCTGACAGTAATTTTGAAGGGATACGGATTGATCAAGCCTGTTAATTCATCATAAATGTACAACACAGCATCAAAAGTACCCAAAGGTTGGGACATGGTGGTGCGGAAGGTTGGATTGATTGAATCTGTAGGAGTCAGTCGGTAAGAATACAACGAAGCATTAAATACGGGTTCACCTTGATTGTTCATTTTTTGTGAAAAGTACTTATTCTCGGGGTATTCATCACCAAAAGAATTTTTTGAAGGCAGATAAATCCCAGTTTGACCAGGAATCTGTATATTAAACTTCACACCATCCTGTCCAAACCCTCCCCTAGGTGTAAGGTAAAAGGTAATGTCTTTAGACTGACCCCGTTCAATAATCAGGGGATTTGGATCTGCAATAACACCTATACTTGGTTGAGCGTTGAATATTCGGAAACGACGACTTGAGTGACCTTCACCAGCAGGTTTGTTGGCAGGAGTAGTGAACATAAAAACCAGACCTAGAGACGATATTTGAATATCGTAAGCGGTATAAATATTGTACTGAGAGCCAGTACCGCGATAGTGATTAATACTTGGGTCGTGATTCAAATTTGCATCATAGTAGTTCCATTCATCATCTTCAAGCTTGTAGAGCAAATCATCGCCAGGGGAGGGTGCTGGAAATTCTATTCTCTGAATAGTAACTTCGTTGGCACCAGGACCAGCAGTGTATTGGATTAGGCAGTCTCGGTTGACAAAATTATTAAAGTAGTAAGGACCCCAAGATGTTATATAAGGTGTATAGTCAGAGCCATACAAGAAGTATCTGGTAGATGAATTGGTAATAGCAGTATGAGTAGGAACATAGGGAGGAGAAGGAGGAATCTGAATGGGGAAAGTAGTATTTACATTACTGCCATTAATTGGGGTACGAGTGAATGTAGGTCTTCCAAACGTGGGTGCTGGAGCTAAGTTGCCCTCGGTGGAAAACAAACCCACCCAACTCTGAGCAGTGTACCAGGAACCTGCAGAGTGGCTGATATAAAGTTTGTCGTCTTCAAAACCGCCTCCCAACGCAGGTTTGGTGGTTTTCAATAATGCAGTGATAGCATTGTTGTTGCCAAACAAAGGATTGCCTGATCCGTTGCGAGAAGAAAAAGCTGGGTCAACCACGTTGCCACAAGAACGCCAGTTTCCGAAATACTGAGCCACATTTCGAACTCCTGACGTTTGGTTAACATAAACGCAGGGGTTGCCAAGATTATCGACTACGCGATTGGTGCGACGAATCTTTGGTCCAGGGTAAGAACTACCAGGAACGCTATTGGCATTCTGGGCAAAACCACCATATAGGTACCCCTTATAGGCCTCGAGAGTGATAGGTATGGCGGTGCCAGGAGAAGCATAAGCATTAATGCGTTGTATTAAAATTCGATCGGGTTGGCCAGGATAGTTGGAATCCTGAATATATTGAACTGTACATTCTTTGTCTTTAAACCATTGATTCCAATAATTAGTTTCTGCCCATGAATAGCGAAGAGTAGAAGTATAGTTCCAGGATTGATACAAGTACTGTGTATTCGTGTCAGTCCTTGCAGTATAAATTGTTCCCCCGATATCGATGGTGAAAGTAGTATGGGCAAAATACATCCAAGATTGAGTAAAGTAGGGAGGGATACGAGTGCGACCTGTTGTAGGTTTTCCCACTGGAGGTGGAGTAGGAGGAAAGTTAGTATAGAAATTATCACCAGTAGTATTGGATTGATAGAATACCGAAGAACTATCTTGATGCCCATTCCAAGGAGAAGCATAAGTAGTTCGGTCGGTGCCGATAAACAAATGTCCCATCAAACTCTTGAAATAGAAAATGCCTGCGGGGGGGTTGTAAGCATAGTTGGAATAAGTACCTGATACCCATTTTTGAGTAAACACCAAGGGAGAATTAGAACTTACAACTTGGTTGAGGGTTCCATCAAAGGCATGGACAGTCATGACATAAGAAGCAGGATTTGAATTTGAAATGAGGCGGAAAGATAACAAGAACAACTTACCATTGTGAATGGCAAGATGAGCTTTAAAACCAATACCGTACTGGTAGTAACGATGATAATAAGCTGAACCCAAAGTATGATCGCCAGCGAAACTGCCAGTTTCTTCGTTGATCAAAGAATGCCAGGTGGCAGTAGAGCCATCACCATCATACCGGTAAAGATTTGGTCGATAGTTACTGTACCCAGCTACATTGAAAGTATCAGTGGATTTGGTGCTGTATAAGAGAAGTTTGCTGTTCCATCTACTTTTCTGGGGATTGTTGTCGGTGAACCATTGCTCTTTTACGACTTGAAATCCAACCTGAGAACCATACAAATCAGTGGGGGTGATATCATTCCAACTTTTTCCCTTGTCGACAGAGTGAAGTATAGCTGCTTTTGGGTTTCCAGAATACATACCAGTCGTAGGTATAGCCACGAACCAGTGAATATCCTTTTTTCCGCCTTCAGACATTGGCTTTTGCTCAACAAGCTCAGCGAATGGCGTATGCAAGCCGTATTGAGTTTGGTTGTCACCATACCAAGCAAATTGTCCTGCAGATAACGAACGATTGTTTGGGGTAATGTCAGTCCAAACACCGCTGGATACCAACGCCTGGGCTTTTGGAGGCGAATAAAGCTGCAAGAAAGAAATACTGCAAAGTAATACGGACACAAATATTGTAATTAACTTAAGAGATAGTCGTTTCATTTATCCCTCCCACACCTGCTTATTTCTGTCATTTAGTTCTCGAATATAAAAGTTATGTCAAGGGCCGAACAAAAATCGTTGCCATAAGATACTTCAGCCATTCCTTGAATGAACATGCCGTCTATAAAGTTTTCGGGAATGCTTCCGTTTGGAAGATCGCTAGTAAAAGTTTCACCAAGAATAAGCTTTCGGCAGAAGGCATTAGAAGTAATCTTGATGATGTAAGGATTTTGCACAAGATGATGTGGGAAGATAAATCCTTCAACTATAAGAGCATTATTGGATCGATCAACTTGAGAAACCATGCCAGCAAAGGGTATGTGAGTCTTTTCTCCTTCTTCGTGGTAACGACCAGAATGAACAAAGTCAGTTTCTTCCATGGCTTTGGTGTCAAAGTTTGTTTTCTTTCCTTGGCAGACCACTTCCATACCCTGGGTGAGATGAGCTAAGCCTGTCATAGGAGATAGATTGTGAAGAAAAGTGGTGTGAAGCTGGGTATGGATAAGAAAATCGCCCGTTTCCTGCATATTGGTGCGAGGATTAAAAAAGCTAACATCGCTGAGGATAAAGGTTAAATTTTGTCGGTCTATTTCTTTGATAGTGCCTTTAAAGCCCTCTGGAGCAGGGAAAACTTCAAGCCTTCGAGGAAGCTGAGCTTCTTCGTGGGGTAGGATGTGAGGGGGCTCTGATTCATCTGAAGGAAGATCGGAAGAAGCAAAGGACAATCTAGGCGTCTCAAGCTCCAAACCCTTATCAGCAAAGGAACGATCAAAATTTCCATTCAAACCATATACAACAAGTGGTATTAAAAAAGCAACAACCACTAGTAAAACTGAAAACCTTTTCATACAGTTTCACCTCTTTCAAAGCATGGCTAAGTTTATTATACAAAAAAATAATAAAATGCAAAAACAAAAAACTAATTTTCTCGTAACTAATTAATTTTGCGAACTAAGCCGACAAATCTACAAAAGCGGGTTTCCCAAATGAGTGAACCTCCTATTTTGATGACTTGCCAGTTGTATTTGATACCGTGACGAAATTCCAAGGGTTCCAGGGATTGAAGGGTGAGAAATAAACTTACCATTTTGGGGTGTTGTGCCACTATGATCTGCCCTTTGTTGTCAATCACGGGATGCTCTGCTGGACGCTCAATTTTTTCAATGATTTCGAAGCAAGCATTTCCCTTTTGGTCGGTAATCAGGTCTGAAACTTTGATTTGGGATGCTACTTGGGTGTCCAAATTTGGTACTACCAGATCAATTTTTACTACCTGCATATATTGAATGCTTTGTTTGGCAAGGGAGGTTTTGTTGATGATTAACATCAAGCTGGCAAGTATAAGGAGCAAAAGCAAAAAATCAGCTACTTTTATGCCATTCCATTGCCAATTGGTCAGAAAACTCAAAGATCTTTTGGACATAAGCTTATTTCCACTCAGGCATCAATAAACCGTACCCACCATTTTTTCTTCGGTAAATCAGGCTTAGGCCTTCATTTTCGCCTTTCATGCGATAAAATAAATAGAAATCATGCCCCAGGAGCTCCATTTGCTCTATGGCTTCTTCGTCGGACATGGGCTCGATGGTAAACTTTTTTGTACGAATAATAGGGTTTTCTGAGTTGGGTGTAAATGCTTCAGGAACCTGTTCATGAGTATCTTTAGCATTTTTTCGATGACGATCCACATTACGTTCTTTGAATTTTCTCATTTGAGTTTCGAGTTTGTCGGTAAGACGGTCAATCGCTGTTCTCAGGTTTAGCTCCTGGGTTTCTGCGCGAATAATCTTACCATTTAGCCGGATTGTAACTTCTGCTGTCGTTCGACCTTTTTTTTCGCTTAATACCAAGCTTGTGTCCTGAATTTCATTGTAGAATTTTTCGACTTTACCAATCTTTTCCTGGGCATAATCCAGCATGGTCTCATCAAACGAGCCATTGTTTTCGCTCTTTATGCTAATTCTCATGTTATTCCTCCTTCATTCAGGCATACGACGGCAAATCAGTTTAAGTTACTTTGCGAACATTGATAGCAATAGGCCCTTTCTCCCCCTCTTCTATTTCAAATAACACTTCATCGTTATCTTTAAGATTTCGATAACCCTCCATATCGATCCTGGAGTAATGCACAAATACGTCCGAGTCACCATTTTCAGGAGACAAAAAGCCCCATCCTTTTTGGGAATTAAACCATTTAACTTTCCCTCTCACCAAAAACCTCCGTTGAACTTAAACCTTTTCAAATAACATAGCATTGCATAAGCTACTGTCAATATTGTAGGCTCAGATTTTGCTTTTTATAAAAAAAGTTTTACATTTTTTAGTATGGAAAACTTCACAGTGGTTGTCTTGTTGGATGTCTTTATTGTCAGCATACTCATATACTATACCTTAGTCTGGTTTAAATCCACCAGAGCTCTCCAACTGGTCATTGGTATGCTTGTTATTGCAGTCCTTCTCAACCTTGTTAAATCGTTGAGTCTCTATTTTGGCTTTGCAATGCTCGGCTGGATTCTTACCAATCTTTTATCCATCCTGGCGATTTCTTTCCCTGTGGTGTTGGCAGTCATATTTCAACCCGAACTAAGACGCTTTCTCAGCAAAATAGGTACTCGCAAAACCCTGTTAGGTAATGCTTTTCGTTTAATCGAATACACCTATCTTAAAGATGAGTCTATTGATCACATTTGCAAGTGCATTGATATCCTATCGAGGAAAAAAGTGGGAGGACTTATTGTCATTGAAAGAGAAACCTCTCTCAATCCCTTTCTTGAGTCTGGTGTTTGTATAGGCTCAGAAATTAGCACCGAACTGCTTGTTACCATTTTTACTCCCCCTTCTCTCCTCCATGATGGTGCAGTAGTAGTAAAAAATGATCAGATCCTTTCTGCAAGAGTAATTCTCCCCCTGACAGAAAACTTATACATCTCCAAAAACTTTGGCACCCGCCATCGTGCAGGTATTGGCATCACCGAAGAAACAGATGCTATCACTGTCATAGTCTCTGAGCAGGATAGTCGTATTTCCCTTTCTGTATCAGGTCGCATCACTTCCAACCTTACATTACAGGAATTAAAAGAAATGCTGGTGGTGATGTGTAAATCACGCAAAAAAGGTAAAAAGAAAGCATGAACAAAATCAAGATATGGTTGTCACACAACTTTGCTTTAAAGTGCACTGCTCTGTTTTTGACTTTGTTTTTGTGGATCTATATCTTTTTTGTATTTGGAGTGCGAATTGAAAAGAAAATCACCATCCAGGTACAATTTACCAATATCTCAGAACAATATCATGTGCAGGTGGATCAAAAAAACATTGAAGTTCGTTTTAGCGCTCCAGCCAATTCCATTGAGCAAGTAGAAAAAAGTATCCGAGCAGTTATTGATATGACAGGCTATTCTTCTGGCTCCTACACTAAAGAGCCCATCCTCAGTTACCCACGAGGAATTGCTATTGAAAGTATATCACCTTCCATGCTCGAAGTGAAACTTGAGCAGATAATCTCTCGTGAAGTACTGGTTCGTCCCCAGCTCAAGGGAGAACTTATGAAAGGCAACGTCATGGGGAGTATCGACTTAAACCCCGAAAACATCATCGTTAGAGGTCCAGAGAGTCAGGTAAATCAAATCATGGAAGCTCGAGTCACGATTGATATCAGCAATGCCAATGCAGATATCTTTAGTTCCATCGAAGCAGTATTAGTCAACGATCAGCAGGAGCCTATCGACAATCTCGAAATCAATCAACGTATCATTAAGGTTTATGTTCCAGTTATCAGTTCAAATGTCAGTAAGATTGTACCTATTGTTCCAAGATTTCAAGGAAAACCTCTTTATCGGATCAAATCTGTTCAAATCACCCCTCCTCTCGTAACTATCCGAGGAAATGGAGCTCTCCTTGAAAATATTAGTTCAGTTTTCACAGAAGCAGTTAACATCGAAGGATTAAAAGAATCAAGCACTTTTCAGCTTGTTATTGCTCCTATTCCAGATCTGGTGATCGACATTCCCGAAGCTGGCTATCAAATGCAAATCCAAGTGGAAGAAGACATTGAGTTAGTGTTTGATTCTGTCAGCATAAAAATTGTTAATCTTGATAAGGCCCTGGAAAGCAGTTTTCAAGCTGAAGGCATACAAGTCCGTTTATTTGGACCCAAATCCATCTTAAGTAAAATCACCAAACTGGAAGCAGTCATCGATGCATCACAATGGTCTGCTGGAGAGCACTACGGCGAAATTGAACTGCTCCAGTTACCCCAGGAAATTATTGCCCATATTTTTCCCAGAAAAATTAAAGTAAAAGTAATGGAAAAAAATAGTTGATAATTATTTTTTTTTCGTATACTTATCTCTTGTTTTTTATACTGGTTATTAACCTTGGGAAAGGGGGTTGGTGGAATGCACACCTTAGGGAGACATTTTATCGTTGAACTTTCAAAGTGTAATGCATCAAAATTAAATGATTTAGCAGGAGTGAGAGCAATATTATCGCAAGCTGCGATAGAAGCAAAGACCGAAATAAAAGAACTCGCTTTTCACCACTTCTACCCGCAGGGGGTAAGTGGCGTAGTGGTGATAGCCGAATCCCACCTCTCCGTCCACACTTGGCCCGAAAATGGTTATGCCGCACTTGACATTTATACTTGTGGCGAAACGGCTGATCCCAAAAAGGCATTTGAATACATTTCAAAAGCCTTTGAAGCTGGAGACATGCATGTTACTGAAATCGTAAGAGGTTTGCCTGAAGCTGACGGCAACTATACCCACCAAAAGGCAGAGGAATAGTGTCTGGGTGGCTTTGGTTTAAAGATCGCTTTTCATCTTCCGAAATACATAATCACGCTTTTAGCAAAATTCTTCGATCGTTCAACACCAATTACCAGGAAATTCAACTCATAGACTCAATAAGTTTCGGAAAAATGCTACTTATTGATGGTGATGTTCAATCTTCCCTATTTGACGAATACATCTATCATGAGAGCTTAGTACTTCCTGGTTTGATGAGTTGCTCTTGTTCTCCTACTAAAGTCTTTCTTTGTGGAGGTGGAGAAGGAGCAACGCTTCGAGAAATTCTTAGATGCAAAACACTGGAAAGTGTAATCAAATGTGACATTGATCAAGAAGCGATCCAAATGTATATGGAAGAACTCCCCGAATGGCATCAGGGATCATTTTTTGATCCTCGTGTCACCCTGATTCATATGGATGCACGAAAACTTCTCGAAGAACAGGAGGATCAAAGTTTCGATGCCATTTATACTGATCTAACCGAACCAGTCAACGGTGGACCCTCCCAAATGCTTTATTCCAAAGAGTTCTTTTCCATATGTAAGTCCAAACTAAATCCTAATGGTTTTTTGGTTGCCCAAGGCTCACTCCTTCGAATAAATACCTTCGAAATGCATGCATCCATCATCAAAACCATGAAAGAAGTATTTCCCATAGTTAGGTCTTATGCAGTCTATGTTCCCTCTTTCGATACCACCTGGGGTTTTGCTTTTGCCTCGCTCGAAGCTGATCCTCTTGCCTTCGATGCTCAGGAAATCAACCTTCGAATTCAGAAACGTCTTAGCGGAAAGCTAAGATATTATGACGGAATAGCTCATCAGCATATCTTTTCGCTTGGCAAAGACCTGAGAGAGAAACTAAACTCTTCGGGAAGTATCATAACTGATCATCTTCCCTTTAGCCTCAAAAAGAAAAGCGACTTATAGCAAGCTCAATTTCTCCCTTATATCCATTCGGGGCTTCTAATAACAAAACTTTTGCCGATTCTAATGAGTTTCCAGACGATGTCATCTTCTTGGCAAGTGTTTCGCTGAGTATTAATAATTCAAAAGATTTGAGCATCTCCTGGATTCGAGCTTCTTGAGTAAAGTAGGAGATTTCTATCTGATCTGATACTTCCAGGTTTGCTTCTTTGCGCATATTTTGAATAAAGTGGATGAGCTCTCTTGATAATCCTTCTTGTTGAAGTTCATTGCTCAAGGTAAGGTTTAAAACAATATGTTCTTTTCCAGCTGCTTCGACCACAAAGTTTTGATCTATGGTTTCCAGCTCAGAAAAGAAATCATCATTTTCAATCTTCAGAGAAGAGTCATCTTCCAGCCTCAGCATATAACAAGCATTGGTTTGGATTTCTTGAACAAGAGTGAAGGGGTCTGGATGCTCTGAAAGCGCTTTTTTGATGAGGGGTAATTGTTTTCCTGCTTTTTTCCCAAGCACAGGTAAATTGGGTTTGAGCTTCATGTTCGCATATTTCGATATATCTTTTTCCGCATGGATTTCTTTTATGTTGAGCTCTTCCGTGATAACTTGCATGGCATCTTCATCGATTTCCAGTATTTTCTCTGATATGATACTCATGGAAGATAAAGGAAAACGAACTTTAATTCCGGCTTTTTTTCTTGCCCTTAAACCTGCAGTAATCCAGTCCCGCATTTGATTCATCTGCTGTTCAAGATTAAGATCAATTGCTGTAGTCACAGCTTTTGGAAAGTCCATCCAATGAACACTGGAGGATTGACCGTTTTGAGTCTTCGTATTAAGCTTGCCAAACAAGTACTCTGAAGTAAAGGGAACAAAGGGAGCAATCAACAAACAAAGCCGATATAAAACGTAATACAGAGTAGCATAAGCTTCAAGTTTGTCTTGATCGCTCTCGCTTTTCCAAAATCGCCTTCGAGATCTGCGGACATACCAATTGCTTAAATCATCCACGAAAATAGCTATCCGCTTTGAGGCGTCAGTAACATCTACATCATCCATGCTGGAATTTACTTGCTGAACAAGGCTTTCCATTCGAGATACAATCCAGCGATCCATGAATGACTTACTGCAAGGGATTTCGTTTGGATTGGCAGGAGCTTCCCATTGATCAATATTTGCATAGGTAATGAAGAAAGAGCTAACATGAAGAAGGGGTAAAATAAAATTCTTATATCCATCAGATACGATGCTTTTACTGAACCGACGTGGCACATAAGGAGTGGACGAAAAAAACATAGACCATCGTATAGCATCGGTACCATATTGATCAATCATTTCGTTGACATCTACCACATTACCCCTTGATTTCGACATTTTTTCACCCTTTTCATCAAGAACTAATTCAAAGGTGAGAACGGATTTATAGGGTGCTTGGTCAAACAATATACTATTCATCACTAATAAGGTATAAAACCATCCACGAGTCTGATCAATTCCTTCAGAGATAAAATCAGCAGGAAAAAAACGCTTTTCAAAGTCTGGGCACTCAAATGGATAGTGGTATTGGGCAAAGGGCATGGATCCTGAATCCAACCAACAATCGAGCACTTCTTTTACTCTACGCATTTTTGCTTTGCACTGTGGGCAATCAAACTCAATTTTATCAATGAAGGGACGATGCAATTCAAGCTGATCGAGTTTTTGCTTACTAAGCTCTTCCAATTCGCTAATACTTCCCACTGTCTGAATATAACTGCAGGAACTGCACTCCCAAATGTTTAAGGGAGTGCCCCAAAAACGTTCGCGGCTAATTGCCCAATCCTTGGCGTCCTTGAGCCATTCCCCAAAGCGTCCTTTTTGAATATGTTGAGGATACCATTTTACAGTGTCATTATGTGCCAACAACTTGGAACGAAGCGAGCTGGTTTTAATAAACCAGGAATCTTTTGCAAGATACACCAAGGGAGACTGGCATCTCCAGCAAAAAGGATAAGTGTGGACAATCGTTTCTGAGCGAAACAATAGATTTCTATCTTTTAAGTTTTTGATGATCACCTTGTCGGCATCTTTAATAAAAAGCCCCTTGAATTCTGTGATTTCATTTTTAAAATACCCGTTTAACTCAACTGTGATCAACACAGGAAGATCATTTTCTATGCCTGCGTTCATATCGTCTGCACCAAAAGCAGGAGCAAGATGAACAATACCAGTACCATCTTCGAGCCCTACAAAATCGGTACATACTATACGACACGCCTTATCTTGCACTTCATCGCCACCATAAGGGAATAAAGCTTGATATTTTTGACCGATCAATTCTTTTCCACTAAACTCAGAAACCACTTCGTAAGCCTCTTTTTTAAAGACTGCTTCCAATCTTTTTTGAGCCAGAATCAAATACTCCTCTTGAAATTTTACTTTGACATAGCTAGCTTTTTCTTGGATCGCTAAGGCTACATTAGCAGTGAGTGTCCAGGGAGTAGTGGTCCACACAAGGAAAAAGGTATTCTTTTCAGTTTTATGTTGGAATTTGATAAAAACGGAAGGATCGACTGTATGGTCGTCATATCCTTGCGCCACTTCATGCGCACTGAGGGTAGTCTGACAACGAGGACAATGAGGAACAACTTTGTGTCCCTTAAAAATCAAGCCTTTTTCATAGATTTTTTTCAGCGCCCACCATATCGACTCAATATAGGAATTGGAACAAGTGATATAGGGTTGACTCAAATCGAGCCAGTATCCAATTCGTTTGGTGTTTTTATCCCAATCCTCTTTGTAGGTAAATATGCTTTTTTTGCATTCTGCCACAAATTCAGCAATACCATATTCTTCAATGTCCTTTTTTCCGCTGATTTTGAGTCTTTTTTCTACCTCAAGCTCAACAGGGAGTCCATGGGTATCCCATCCTGCTTTGCGAGGGACATGATATCCTTTCATGGTTTTATACCTGCAAAATAAGTCTTTATATATTCTTGCGAGTACATGATGTATTCCAGGCTTGCCATTGGCAGTGGGAGGACCTTCATAAAAAACGAAAGGAGGACGATTTTTGGATAGTTCAAGCCCTCGGAGGAAGATATCTTCTTTGTCCCAAAATTCTAACACATTTTCCTCTATTGAAGGCCATTTTTGATCCAATTCAATTTTATCAAACATCCTTATTCCTCCTATGTCAGCTTTATACCTGATTCTGTCTGGCAGCTGAAAAACCGATATACTCCCATACAAATTCATCAAGATTACCTTCCAGGACTTCCATTACATTTCCCTGTTCATATCCCGTGCGTAAATCTTTTACAATCGTATAGGGTTGAAGCACATACGACCTTATCTGGCTTCCCCATTCTGCAGAAACCTGTTGTAGTTTTAACTCGTTGAGTTCTTTCAAGCGAAGTTCATCCATTTTAGCCATAAGCTTTGAGCGTAATATTTTCATAGCGGAATCCTTATTTGACTGTTGAGAACGTTCTGACTGGCACACTGCAACTATTCCTGTAGGTTCATGCACAATACGAACTGCTGTATCGTTTTTCTGAACATTTTGTCCACCATGGCCAGAGGCATTAAAAGTGTCAATACGAAGGTCTTTTTCGTCAATTTCGAACATGACTTCGGGAATGATTGGCACCACTTCCACCAGGGAGAATGAAGTGTGGCGTCTTTTGTTGGCATCAAAAGGGGATATGCGAACCAAGCGATGAACTCCTTTTTCACTTTTTAAAAAGCCAAACGCATAATCACCCGAAACTTCCAGAGTAGCGCTTTTTATTCCAGCTTCTTGCCCCTCAGAAATGCTAAGAATGGAAGCTTTGAACCCTTTACGCTTGATATAGTTAAGATACATTTTGTACAGTATTTGAGTCCAATCCATCGCATCAACCCCTCCAGCACCACTGGAAAAGGATAGATAACAGGAAAGCTGGTCATATGGTCCATTGAGGAAGCACTTCATTTCAAAATCACGAAGTTGAACCAAAAGCTTGGAGTCTATTTCCTGGAGACGCAAAACCACACTATTATCGTTCTCGTCCAGGTCCAACAACTCAAGAGCTGTGTTCATTTCGTCACTAAGCTGAAGCAACTCATCCCATTGGCTTTTAAAACGTTTGGCTTTTTCAAGCTTTACAAGAGTATCCTTGGTTTCATCGGTATTTTTTGTCCAAAAATCAGGATCGAGCGTTTTTGTTTCGAGTTGAGCTAAATGTTCAAACCAAGCACCTTTGTCAAAGAAACTCCTTTGCTTTTCCAAGCCTGTCCTGATATTGTTTGTTTTTTTCAGAGTATTGGGCTATATCGATCATGCTTTTTCACCACAACATTTTTTGTACTTTTTACCGCTACCACACGGGCACAAATCATTTCGTCCAATTTTATGAGTTTTTCTTTCTTTTTCTGGGGTTTCGGCTTTCTTTGAAGAAGACAATTTTGTGTTGCTTTGCCTTGATTTGTTTTCATTTTCAGAAGAATCTGAGGGATTGTCAGTGTTTTGTTGCTTGTCTGAACTGGCTTTGACTGACATTGGGGTAAGTTGTATTTTGAACAAGAATCCTATGACTTCTTCTTTGATCGATGCCAGCATCAGGTCAAACATTTGGAAACCTTCTCTTTGGTACTCCAACAAAGGATCAATTTGCGCATATCCCCGAAGACCAATGCCTTCTTTGAGTTGGTCAAGACTATACAAATGATCTTTCCACTTGTTGTCAACGATGTATAAGAGGAGCTGTCGCTCTATTTGACGCATATTTTCCGAACCAATCCAAGACTCTTTTTGCCTATATTGCTGACTTAGTTGGTCGAGAACGAATTGATCTATATCTTTAATATCGCTAAGGTCTTTATAATGGGGGTTTTTGCCTGTTATCTCGAGCATGCCCAAATTTATTGGTTCCACTTTTATTTCAAATCTATTATCTGGATCTTTTCCTCGATGTGCTATGCCTTCAGCTACATCTTTAAGCATATCTTGAATGTGATCTTCAACAGATTCACACTCCAATACTTTTTTCCGCTCTTCATATATTATCTCACGTTGTTTATTTAAAACATTGTCATATTCAAGCAAAGATTTTCGTATGTCAAAGTTGTAGTTTTCAACCTTTTTTTGGGCATTTTCGATTGCCCGGGACAGTAGAGCGCTTTCCAAAGGCATTTCTTCGTCAATCCGGAGAGTATTAAAGATCTTGGTAATACGTTCTCCTCCAAAGATACGAAGCAATTCATCATCCAGTGAGAGAAAAAACTTGGTACAACCAGGATCTCCCTGGCGCCCAGACCTACCTCGAAGTTGATTGTCGATACGTCGGGATTCGTGTCTTTCTGTCCCCAACACATACAAACCCCCAGCCTCTTTTACTCCGCTACCTAATACAATATCCACACCTCGACCTGCCATATTGGTAGCGATAGTAACTGCTTTGCGTTCTCCTGCCTTTTTGATGATTTCAGCTTCTTTTTCATGATACTTGGCATTGAGCACTTCGTGGGGAACTCCTACCTTGCTCAACATACGGGAGAGTTTTTCTGATTTTTCTATGGAACGGGTACCTACCAAAACTGGTTGACTTTTTTTGTAGGCACGGGTGATTTCTTCAACAATTTTTCTAAATTTAACCTGCTCGGTTTTGTAGATGATGTCGGCTTCGTCTTTTCTTGCCAGAGGTTTGTTGGTTGGAACCACTACCACTTCAAGGCCATAGATCTCACGGAATTCGTTTTCTTCTGTTTTAGCGGTACCTGTCATCCCTGAAAGTTTATCGTACATTCGGAAATAATTTTGGAAAGTGATAGTAGCGAGTGTTTGGTTTTCATCTTTGACGGGAATGTTTTCTTTGGCTTCGATAGCTTGGTGGAGCCCATCCGAATATCTTCTACCTTGCAATAAACGACCAGTAAACTCGTCAACAATGATAACTTCCTGCTCCTTGACAATATAGTCAACTTCATTGTGAAAACAGTACAAGGCACGGAGCGCTTGGTTTAGGTGTCTGAGTAAGTCGATATGCTCGTTGCCATAAAGGTTTTCCACCTTTAACAAACGTTGGAGTTTTGCTATTCCTTCCTCGCTTATGGTCACAGATTTTGTTTTTTCATCTACTGTAAAATCTTCATCTTTATTGAGCAAACGGACTTTTTTTGCTGCTCGGACATAAAGGTCTGTCGATTTTTCTGCAGGTCCTGATATGATCAGGGGGGTACGAGCCTCATCCACCAATATGGAGTCCACTTCGTCCACAATGGCAAAATGAAGCCTTCCCTGTACGCGATCCTTGATGGAACGCACCATGTTGTCTCTGAGGTAGTCGAAACCAAATTCACTGTTGGTACCGTAGGTGATATCTCTTTGATAGTGTTTGATGCGCTCAGAAGGATGCATGTCATTTACGATATGCCCAACTTCAAGCTGTAAGAACTTGTGAATGGAGCCCATCCATTCTGCATCACGTTTAACAAGGTATTCGTTGACTGTCACCACATGAACGCCTTTGCCCGAAATTGCCTCAAGATAAGCTGGTAAAGTCGATACAAGCGTTTTACCTTCGCCTGTTTTCATTTCCGCAATTTTTCCCTTATATAAAGCCAAGCCTCCGAGCAATTGGACATCAAAATGCCTCATTCCAAGAGTTCGGATGCTCGCTTCCCTTACTACTGCAAAGGCCTCGGGCAGGAGAGAGTCCAGAGTTTCACCTCGACTTATTCTGCTTTTAAATTGAGCAGTTTGAGCTTGAAGCTCTTGGTCTGTGAGCTGATGCAGCTTGGGTTCCAAATCATTGATTTTAGGTATTAAACCTGAATACTTCTTAATAAATCGTTCTGTTGTATCAAACCATTTTTTCCACATAATTACAGAATTATATCATGAATTGGCAATAAGGTTAAGTTTCATATAATATTAGGTAATGAAGCGTGTAAAAAGAGTTATTCTTATCGTGCTTGACGGTTTTGGGGCAGGTGAAACATCCGATGCTTCCCTTTTTGGAGACTCGGGTGCTTACACATCAAAACATATCTTCCAAGCAAGTCCCAAGATCAAAGCTCCTTTTTTAAAATACCATGGTCTTCTGGCTGAATCTCACCAAAATATTTTAGTACCCGAGCACCCAAATAAAGACACTCTTTCCGGGCTTTATGAACTGATGGGAGTAGTATATCCAAAGCTTCCCACTTTTCCCGAGGGTTTTTCGCACCAAGACATTTTTACCCTGGAACATCTTCTGGATCGTAAGATTATTGGTAATTATCCCTCCTCAGGAACCAAGATTATACAAAGTCTTGGGCCTGAGCACATAGATCAAAGCAGTTTAATTGTTTACACTTCTTCTGATTCTGTTTTTCAAATTGCGGCACATCAGGAAGTGGTACCCTTGTCTCAGTTGTACTTCTATTGTAAGTTGGTGCGTTCTTTCTACCACTCTACACAACCTATAGGAAGAATCATAGCCCGTCCTTTTGTTGGCTCTAAGTCCCAAGGCTTTACAAGAACTCCTTATCGTAAAGATTTCCCTTATATTCATCCTCAGGAAAACCTCCTTCACTTTCTGAAAAAGCAAAACATCACAATCTACGCTAATCACGTGATTGATAATCTGTTCCCAGGTCTGATAGATCAGAAAATAACATGTCAAGACGATAGACACTGTCTTTATGAACTCAACAAACTCCTTTCAAGTTCTTCTGAGCAAGCTTCTTTCTACTTTGTAGACTTAGAAGATTTAGATATGTTGTATGGTCACCGAAGAGATCTGCCAGCTTATGTCAATGCTCTCGAACAAATTGACCCCCTGCTTAATAAGCTTTATCAAAGCTTAAGCAAAGAAGATCTCCTGATCATTACTGCTGACCATGGAAATGATCCCACCTTCCAAAACCATACCGACCACACCCGAGAACACGTACCTTACCTGGTGTATCAATCCCAAACTCCTTTGAGTAAAGGAAAAGTCCAGGGGATGAGTTGGATTTCAGACTTAATACGTGATTTTTTTATAGAAAACAATGCTAACTAAACCCTCTTTGGAAGTGTTTTTAACTCAAGTCGATCAGATAATCCAAACCATTAAGCTAGATATTAGCCATAGCATGGGTTTTCCTCCCTCCAACATCGACTTTCTCTTGTCTGGAAAAAAACTCCGCTCAAGACTTGTCTTTCATTCTCACCTAATCAATTCCTTCGATGAGAAGATCAAGCTGGGAGTTTTGCTTGAGTTGATCCATTCAGCTTCATTGGTTCACGATGATATTGTTGACGAAAGCACCCTTAGACGAGGTTTTTCGACCCTTCACTCCCAGCATATTAGCTCAAAAGCTATAAGCACTGGCTTTAAAATGTTCAGTATCATTTTTAATCGATGCAATGATTTAACTCCTAATTGGCGCAATCACTTCTATGCTACCCTACATCAGATGTGCCTTGGAGAGATTTGGGAGCTGGAAGACATCAACAATGCCAAACGAAGCATCAGACAGTATAAAAAATCCATCATATACAAAACAGCAAGTCTTTTTGGATTATGCTGTGGTTTGAAAGATCAAGACCTCTGGAACACTGAAGACTCCCTTTTCGGGCTACATTATGGTTTTGCTTTCCAATTATACGATGATTTGTTGGACATTTATGCTAACTCTCAAATGACAGGAAAAACAGCTCACAAAGATGCAAGCCTTGGTATTCTCACCCTACCTGATATGCTTAACTCACACTACTATTCAAACGCAAAAGCCATCGCAAAGTGTAAAGCAATCGGCTTATTGTATCTTGAGAAAGCCAACAAACAAACTAATAATGAAGCCTGGAAAGCAGAATCAGAGAAGCTGTCTAAGCTTTTTCTTGATCTTTAATGTAATACCTTGAATAATGACCCATGTAGTAGCCTTCTTTTTTTGTACCAAAACAGGGGATTACTCCGAGTATTCTTCGATTGGATATTTTTTTTAAATCATCTTCAGTCTTGATGGAATCATCCAAATATTCTAAGAAAAATGCCAGAAGCAAGCTTACAAATAGACCTAAAACAAAACCTATAGCCATAGTTAACTGGAATTTTTTGTTCACAGGAGAAGTTGGTTGGGTGCCCTCCTGATATATCTTCACTGAAGGCATAATCTGGGATTCGGTAATTTTCTGAGATTGATATTGTTGGTATAAAAAACTTCGAAGTTCTTGTTTTCTGCTTAATTCTTCTCTGCTAGATTCGGATTCCTGGCTTCCAGGAGTAAGTTTTGAAACTTTTAAAATCAGATCTTCGATCTCTTGCTCCATTTGTTCAATCTGTTTTTCGAGTCTTAGAGTAGAGCTTTGGATATTGGATTTATAAAATTCGCTGATATTCTCAATGAAGACGGAACAAATAGTATCAGTAATTTTTTTTGCATATGTTTTCATACCATAAGTGAAGCTAACTCGAAGCAATAAAGTGTTTTTGACGGCTTCTACAGATAGTCCTCCTCTTAACTCGCCAGGAGAAATCTTGGGATGTAGCGTGCGACGAGAAACTTCTTGAAGGATAGGTTCACCTTTGAGCATTTCTGCATAGGTTTGCGCCCAACGTTCGCTGGAATAATAGTCTGGAAATGGGCTTGAAGCCATGGATGAGTAGGTGTTTGGAGTTTGAACGACCAAAGTAGCAGTGGAACGATATAATGGTGTGATTTGACTCACATGAATATACCCTGCCATAGTAGAGAGAACAGTAATGACTACTATCCATATCCATCTTCGCTTAACTATGTTCCAGATATCGTTAAGGCTAATCTCACCTTCAGAGCTTATAAGTTCTTCGTCCATGCTCATCTCCTAATAAAAATGCTTGGGCATATTCATTATATAGTTTTTAAACCTATCTTCAATTGGAAAGACTGACATTAATGCTTGGTAAATCCAAACTTATCGTCAACCAGGATCCTCGAGCAGTGATAGCATTGTTTCCTTCTGTTAAAGGTACCGAAAGGTTAAACTCGCCATTATGAGTGCTTGTTGAAGAAGCAGACCCATTAGTTGTGTTTATTAACTCTCCAGTCATAGAACCTGGAAGCTTTAAGTTTAACTTGACATGAAGAGTCATATAGGATGCAAACGGATCAATCCCAATGCTTAAATATTGAACAGCCAGATTGGTTGAATAAGAGGGAGATGAAACACGAACTACTCTTCTATTTTGTCCATCTATGAAGGTCGCTGTAAAACTTGATCCTGCTCCAGTGCTAAATGAACCATTATTAATAGGCACTGGACTATCATTAACTTCGACAGTATAACCAACAGCTTTTCCTGAAATTGAAATAGATCCAGGACTGTTGGTAAGAGAGGAGAACAGAAAAGCTTCTTTTGCTTCCGATTTTTCATTTTTTGAAGATTGATCTGGAGGAATATTTTCAGAATTCAAGCCTGTATCATGAACTGGTGCTTGTGGTGTTTCTTTGTTTGTTTCTACTTTTGGCTTAACTAGTTCTTTTTCTTTAAATTCAAGAAACATTTCAAGTTGTTTTCGCCATATATCTTCAGAGAATACTGCATTTGTCGATGTATTATTTTTCTTTTCTTGGGATTGATTTAAAACAACAACTTTTTGTTGATAAAAATCATAAAGCCATACGGTAGATAGCAGAGTGAAAGATACTAAAATGATGCTTACACTGATCCACAGACTTTTTTCTATTTTCATTGTTTTATATTAATAACAAAAAACCAGACACTCCTTTTTAAAAAGGAGTGTCTGGTAAAAAATCACTTAACTAAGCAATAACTATTTCTTATTTCTCGTAAATGACTGTGACTGTACGAGTAGCTGCATCCCATTCCACGATAGCTCCGAAAGCTTCGGAGATAAAACGGATGGGGACGAAGGTACGACCTGAACGAATTTCAGGTGGAGCATCCAGCATGACTTTTTTGCCATTCACCAGAGCTTCAGGATTGCCGACTTGCATGATGACGATTTTTTCACCCAGGGTAATGGTCACGGTTTTGGAACTGTTATCCCAGTCCACTTTGG